>Ga0181355_1001288_pt1 | contig 11033 bp, 2 predicted proteins | sample Fa13VDMM15DN_FD_130099 | JGI IMG/M metagenome (GOLD analysis project Ga0181355, IMG submission 130099) | Freshwater viral communities from Lake Michigan, USA - Fa13.VD.MM15.D.N | ecosystem: Environmental > Aquatic > Freshwater > Lake | place: USA: Michigan | collected 2013-09-23 | reverse complement strand
GCTTTTTACAGCAATATGCGTTCTTGTATTGCATTCCAATTGACCACAAAACTCTCAACGATCAGCGCGGCATACCAGCCGTTCAGTAAAGAAGGAGTTGTTTACGCTCAAATCTTCAGAGATAAGAAAGCCAATTTAAAATACCCGATCAACAAAAAAGAAAGCAACTACGAGTCAACTGGTCACATGACAGTTTTGACCGGGGTTGAAAGAGGAATAATAAATTCTATTTCGGTATTTGGCGGTGACGTATTTAATCAAAAGACACATATGCAAGTGCGAATGAGTACTTCTAACCCATCGCCGAAAAATGGTTTTGGTTTGGGTTATTCGTTCTACTCTCAAAATGTTTGTAATAGTCAGATGTTCTACGCTGTTCCGCACAACTTGGAAGATGCGGGACCGGGATACATATTTCCTCAGTATCTCGACAAACAAACTACAGGCTTTGGTACTGATTATGGACAAATGCGATATGCATTTTTGGGTGCAGGTTCTTACGAACGAGTGTACAAAGGAAGCATTGGAGTAGGGTTACTTTATTGGCTTGAGTTATGGCCGGAGGTAAGTAACCAAAATAATTACGATACTCAATTCAGTTTTATTGATAACACAATTGTCGAGTCTGGATTTGACGCAGAAGTTGCGTACAATGGAGATAAACCTGCGACCGTAATTTGGTCTCAGACTAAAGCCGTAAATGCAAGAAAAGACAACTACCGGGTATTTAAACCAATCGATACAGTTGATTTAAACTTGAACGAAGGTGAAATCATTAACCACGAAATTCTAAATGGTAATTTGTACACTTGGCAACCATATTCAGTAAGAAGGCAATCGGTTAACGAACCTACTGCTTTACAAGGGGCTAGTAGTTCAAGTGTAATTGTGGGTAGTGGTGGAGTCATGTCGTATCCTGGGTTGCACCTGTCAAGTTTAGGAGCCACCAAACAGTGGGCTATGGTAAAAGGTTCGACAATCTCTGGCGGAGACAGTATGTATTGGTACAACGACCAACTCAGAAAGGTCATTCGTTTCGGAGAAAACGGCATACAGATTATTTCGGATCGCGGGGTGGCGTCATTTTTGAACACATCTGCCAACTGGCTTTCAGATAAAGAACAACCAATTACCGGTTACGGAGTAAACGCAGGATGGAATGATAGATTTGCTGAAGCGTTATTTACGTTCAAAGCAGTTGATCCAACCATCGTTCAATACGCAATTTATGACAGCACCCCGGCTTTGATTAACTACACGGTTGGAAATCTGGTTGTCAATAATGATTTGGGTGGCATATCGTCTGTTTTAAGCGCTACTACTGCCCCTCGGCATATCTCAGGCATGAGTTATGTATATCGTTGCAAGTTAGCCCACGTAGCGAGTTCTACGCGCGTGCCTGGAACAGGTGCATCTTGGACTACTTATTGGGATCAATACACTCCTGAATCACACCCAAGTTACTACACTCTGTTTACTTTGGTGTATGACGAAATCAAAAATGGGTTTATTTCTTTCTTGAGTATGTACCCAAATATTTACGCTGTTCGCACCAACACTTTTTACACTACAATCCCAAATGCGCAGAATAAGTTATATGTTCAGAATCCAGGCAATTACAATACTTTTTATGGTACTGCATACAGCGGTAGTATTACTGGGGTTATTAACATTGATCCGAACATGTCAAAAACTTATGAGGCATTACAGGTGGTTTCTCATACAACTCCAAAAAGATTAGATTTCACTACACGGGACCACGTTTCGTTTTTGGTGGATTCAGAATTTGAAGAGAGAGAAGACTTTTATTATGCTCCTGTTAAAAATGATTCAACAATCGCAGGAGTAAATAGTTCAGATACTAGTAGATTATGGGGCAGATATCTCAAAATTAAGTTTACATTTGAGGGAAATGTATTTCAGAAACTTATTGATTACGTCGTTAAGTTCCGCTCAAATCATAGGTTGTATAATAAGTAATTAAAACATAAATTTGTAATCATGTCAAACCAAGAATCACCAGATCAAGTTGCTGCGCGAATTGCTTCAATGAGTTTACCTACAGGAGAGTCAGGTGGCGGTGGTGGCGGTGGTACGTCGTTAGGCGGTGGTCCAATAGGAATGATTGCTGGAGTTGTTCAGATGGCAGTTGGACTAAACCAATCCAGAAAAGCAAAAAAACTACCGTTTCCTCAGTACACTGAAGGAATGAAATATGCTTTGCAAAGTCAACAAATGGCAAAAGAAAACATGCAAAGAGGATTAGGTTCAGAAAGAATTGCCGGAATGAACCAAGCACTTGATACTCAGAACGCATTGGCTTACCGAAACATTGCTGAAAACTCTCCTCAAGGAGCAAGTTACTTTGGTCGAGTTGCGGCAATGGATAGAAATACAGGGCAACAAAACATTGTTGGTCAAGATTTAGCGTATCGTACTCAACAACAAGATCGTTTTACTCAGGCAAATAGTGCCCTGACGGCAATTCAACAGCGTTCAATTGAAGCACAAAGATCCTACAAGATCATGGCTCAACAAGCGGCCGGTGCTACAATCAAACAAGGAAGTGAAAACTTTATGAAAGGCGCTGAGGGAACAACGCAAATGGCGATGGAAGCAGCAAAAATGATGGTATAAAATGGCAGACTTTAATTTAGCAGCGGCTATAGGGGGCACCGGTGAGGCACCAGATTACGAGAAACTACTGAGCAATTGGCAGAAATCTCGTATTCCTCAGGGTCCAGACTCTGCTGATAAAGCCCATTTAAGAGATTTGTACAAAATGGTATCGGTCGATAAGACTGCTTATCACCCCGTATACCAACAACAAATCGTAAATGCCACCGCAGATTTTTACGATACTTACCGTAACGCAAGAACAAACAACGCTGACGATGTAGTTGAACAAGTACAATCAGCGTTTGAAAGATGGAATAAAGTGGCAGATAATGCTAAATTAAAAAGTCCAGATTTATTTGGATTACAAAAGAAAGCAGAAGGGGGAGCAAAATCAGGAATATTTGTATCTCCTACTGAAATATCAGCGGCTGAAATATTAGCAAAGTCTAGTAGTCCCGAGGATTTTTATGGTAGATTAGAAGCAAATAAAGATGCTCTGAGTGATGGCTATTTTAAATTTGACCCTACCAATCAAACTATTTTAACACCGACTCACCCAACAATTGATTACGATAGAGAGTTGAAATCTATTTTGTCAACTAAGAAATTGACTATTGGAGAGCAACAGATTAAATCGGCAGACGGCAAAACTATTACCACTCAGTCCGTGCAAGGACTTCCGTTGGATAGACAGGATGCCCGTAAACTGAGAAATTACTATTTGGATAATACAGGCGAGGATCCAGGGGAAGAATATAAATATAACGCTTACGATGTTGGAAAAGAATCTTATTGGAAAACAGATCCGATGATTAAGCAACAATATAGAGCAACTCACCCCGAGTTTAAAGCACTAAGTGACGATGCACTTTATAATGAATTTTATAAGCAGCACGTAATTCCAAACACCCCTATGGTGGAAAAAAGTGTTTCTTTGTATGCTGGACCACGAACTAGTGTTTATGTGAATAATACTGAGACTACTGAGCCAGGTACCTTCCAAGGTAGCGCGACAACATTTACTTACGCTAATGGCAAAACAATCAACAGTAGACGTACAACCGCATTGTCAAAAGATGCCGATGGCGTTGCTGTACAATGGGCAGCAAATCAATATGCAGTAGATAAAGCGACCGGGTTACCAGCGTTTGACGCTAGTGATACTGGTAATTACAATTTCAAGATTGCTAACGTAATGGTTTTGCCTTGTATTAAGGCAAAAGATGCTAGTGGAAGAATCTATTGGAAACCTTTGGATGCGACCTCAGAATCTGAAGTGCAAGTCAACGGTGAATTAGCAAAAGGCTTACGTTACTTGCCATTTGCTGAGGCCACAATTCAAGAATTGAACATATCGGCTCTTCCTACTGTAGGAGGAAAGAACATCTTGATGCCTTTGTATGAAGACGGAATTATCAAAAAAGTAAATGATAGCAATGATCAAGGTTCTGCTTTGTTGGGTGCTTTGTTTACCAACAGAAAACTAAACGATAAAGAAAGCGCTAACTGGCGTTTAGAGTGGAAGAGAATGTTTAAACTCTTCAAGTAATTGCCTTAAAGTTATTCGTTTAAATCTTATCTAGGTTTATTATATTTGTAATATGCCTGAAGATAAGAAACCAACTCCTGCTGCCGCAACTCCAACGCCTAAAATCGGGCCGTTAGGCAAGGCGCCAGAAGATCCAAATATGGTTAAACCTGCTAACCTTGGTTCTATTGGTTTTGATAGTGTACCAACAACTGTTAAAAAACCACTCAGTAAAGAAGGAGTAAAAGTAATCAATAAAGCCGTAAATCAAGTTCGGCAAGCAGAACAACCGATGTCTACCGCGGCAGAGTTAGAACAACTCCAGGCGACTCGAGAAAAAGAATTACAAATTGCCAAAGAGCAAGGTTACAACATTCAAAACTTATTCAACTCGACTAAAAACAATTTCGGTAAGGTAAGAATTGGCAACGAAGACATCACAAGCCCCGCTGAGTTATTAGATGCTTTACAGGACAGGAATAAAAAAGAATTATTTTACTTTGATAATCGTCATGCACTTGTAAATAACTTTGACATTTACACGCTTAATGATTTAGATGCAAAGGTTTCTGGTGGATTAACTACAATTGAAAAGAGTAATTTAAAAGCACTTCCAGAAAAAACAATCTTCGATTATACAGAAGTTAAGGCTCCTACTTTTGGTCAGCCGGGCTATCGCCCACAAACTGATCCTATGGGAGGCAGTCAACTTGACCCTCAGAATAAATTTGAGTTAGGGCAAAAGAATTACAGCGCGATTCAGACATATAAAAAAGTTGTTGCAAACGGATTGAACGTAACCGCCGATGGAACAAAGTTAAACTCATACCAAGATTACTTTACTTACTTGGCAGACCCTCAGCAGAGAGATGCATATGGACGTAAGTACAACAAGCAACTATCAAATTCTGAGTTAGTATCTGCGAGCAATATTCTTAAAGACAGTCAGATATTACTTAACGGTGCTTCTACTGTACAGTTGGATGCTAAGAAACAACAAGTAATGGATGATGTTCGTGTTAATACCGCGGACGATCACATTTCAACTACATTGTTGGGCAAGACTGCTACGGTTTATGATGAAGACATAGAGAATCCAAAAAGTTTGCCGGCCCTTACCGAAGATGATTTAGGTCGTGTGGTGTATGAATATGAAAACGGAAACGAGATAACTTTGAGTGTTGGCAACAACGATAAAAATTTACAGGACAAAACTGATTACACGTATAAGGATTTAGTAAACTACTATTCTAAAGTAGGTTTGACCGGGGATGAAATCGATGCCAAGTTTTCCAAGTACAAGCAAAATTACATTTACAACCAAGCGAATGGCAATTTACAAGCCAAACGTAAAGCGGAAGGTTTCTTCGAGAATGAAAATGGGCAACTGATTTCAAAGTACGATCAATCTAAAGAACAGCGCGCACGTACTGAAATGTCAGATGTTGACAATCAGATAGCAGACTTGTACGATGAGTTGAGAGGGATCTACGAATCTCGTCGGGCTGGGGCGTCAGAAATCGATAAGAAAGTATACGGCCCAACGGTAAGCAAATCTATATTTGCTAGTAGCCCCACTCTAGGATTAGATGGACAACAAATCAAACGCATCAGTGCCATTAACACATCGATTGCTAAACTCAAGCAACAGGCTGGCTACAATGCTCCAGAATTCTTTGACCCTAGCGGTAAGAGAATCGAGCAACCTGAGCAGTTACAGCAAATAAAGCAAACCTACGATCAAACTCTTGAAGAAGAGAAAACGAGTGATATTGTATACTTAAAGCAAAAGCGAAATGCTTTGTACGAACAACTCGATATACTTAAGGAGAAGATCGACAAAGTCAAAAACGTTACTAGTAAAGTAGAAGTAACGGCTCCTGAAGGATTCGAAGCGGATAACACGGCCTACTTGGTTAAGTTGTACCAATCTTTTACTGGTGTTCTTGGTCAATTGGGTCAACCTCAATCGCAAGGCGAAATAAACAACCAAGCGTATGTAGGTAAGTTGCTTGATCAGTATGCGGACTTGAGTGCGAGAGTTAAAGCAACCAACAAATTAATCTACACCAACACTGATTTAACAAAGCAAGCGGAAGATGGTTGGGTTAAAACATTCGGAAAATCAGCAGCAAAACAGGTTGCTGAAACATTTACGGGTGATATTTATAATACGGTGAATGATGAAATCGAGCAGACGGCCAACTTCTTAACTGAAAATGGATACTACGTAAGCCCCGAAATCAAAGAAAAACTGAACACTATTTACGAAAACAAAACAATTGGAGAAGGCTTTTTGGAGTCATTAAAGATTGGTATTGAAATGAGTGGTTATTCTCGTGGCGGTGCAGCGGAGTTAAAGAATATTTTCACTGGGCAAAAAGCCTTGGTATTGCGTTCTTATATGATGAGTCGTTATGGGCAGACTGGTGCCGCAGCATTCAACTTAATGGAAAATGCTGTAGTGAAATACGGAGTACCAATCTTCTCTTGGGAGGCGTCAGGACAATCTGGTAGTGGTGCTGTCGCAGAACAAGTCGGAACTCAGATGTACGACAAGTTAACTGGAGTGATGAAGTTCGGAAATTTGATCCCATCAAACATATTTGGACGTTTGATGTATACTGCCGGGCGTACACTTTTTGGTACGGGGGGTCAGATGACAGAAGAAACTTTCTCCAACACCTGGTCAGTAATGCAACAAAATGGCTTCGACATTATGGATGCCGTGAAGAGAGCCTACGGTGATACAGAAGACGAACGCTTATTGAATTTACGTGCTACTGCAACTTTGTGTTTCACAATGTCAGCATTGAACCTAGAGAATGTTGATTTGGTATTGAAAACAGCACAGAACTTTGAGGCGCATTTGAATTCATTAAGCACACCTCCAAGTGCAGTAGATACTGAAATTTTGCGTATGCTTAACGAAACAATTAAGCATAGTGGATGGGATGAAACCAAAACCCCACTGGTAGTACAGGCGGCCGGAACTAATATGTCAGGCGACGTGCCTGTTACCGCTCCTTCGCCAACTGCTCAAAATAACATTGAAGGAAGCAGTGCAACTGCAAGTGCAACCCCTAGTTCAAGCGAAACCGATGTCAAAGTAGAAAAGCGTCAAGGTAACTTGGGTGAGACATTCTACGTAGCAGAAAACAATGGCGCGATCGACGGCCGGGTATCATACAGATACAATGCTGAAACAGGAGCACTCGAAGCCAAGGGATTGACGTCTACTTCAGATGGCTTTGTTTCATTAAATGAAGCAACTCAAAAGCATATCGAAAACAAATCGATTACGAATGGTATTGCCCCGGCTGCCAAAGTAGAATCATTGGCAAAGCAAAACTTAGGAATCACCGAGGAGCAGACAGAAAATCTGCCCGAGGATAACAATGTCTTGTATCAGACACCCCAAAATGAAACCGGGCGTAGGAAACAAGAGCGTGTTGATAAAACCGTACAAAGCGCAGAGAAGCGATTCAATGCATCTTTGGCACAAAAAGCACAGCGAGTGTTGGGATTGTTTACTGGCGTTGCTGAAAACGTAGACGAGAACGATACTAAGGTTAGACAGAAGATGTCTGACTACCGCAATGCCATCGGAAATAAATTGCGTGTGAACTTGAGTTCCTTCTTTATTGACGGAAAGGCTGTAATCACAAATTTGGTTGGTAAGAAGATTGGGAAGGTTGCCGATTACGCAAGTGCATTGTTGAGTGACTTTGATAAGTCGTTTGATGAAACAATTGATACTGACCTAAACACAAATCAACCGGTTACTCGTAGGAAGTCAGGTAACGTAATTGACAAATTAAAAGAGGGTATCGCGCGTTCTAATTTCTTTAACGAGAAATTACGCCCGTTGGTCGATGCTGGTAAAATGACAGAGGAAGAAGCCATTAATAATTTGATGGCTGATATGTTGTTGAACAACGTCAGTGTTGTAAAAGACATCTTTGGAAATGACGCCCCGGCCTACGAGGCATTCAAGTCAATGCGTAAAGACTTCAACAATTACGTAGCAAATAAATACACAGGCTCAAATTCTTTTAGTTCCAATGAGAACTTCTTACAGAATACTATCATGTCAGATAGTACTACCAAGAACAGAAAGAGCGAGTATAATAAAAAAGCACAGGACGTTGCAAATGCTCAAAACAGACGCAACGAGATTGCTGCTACCTTATCTGATACAGGGCAGGGCGTAGATGTCGCGCAAGTGGACGGTGTCAGATTCTTAGATAACGAAATCACCGCAAAAGAGTACTTAGACAACAACAATGTAGATACAGCAGGTATGACTCCCGATCAAATGATTGCGGAAGCAGAGAGACTTGCTAACTCTTCAGTTAATATGGACACTTACAAGCAAGCATTGTCTTTAGAAGAAGAAAACCAAGCGGCTAAGAAAAAGCATGTTGCTGAGTTGAATAGAATGGCAAAAGGAGTATTTGGTATCAAAACCAACAACCCCTTGCGCAGACGTAAAATGATTAAGCAAAGACAGTCTATTGCAGCGGTATCTTACGCTTTACTAAAGTCGAACGCGCATCGCGCGGGCATGAGCATGTCAGACTTTATGAAAAATGCAGTAGAGTTCAAGAAGTACACTGAAGTTGCATTCAACGCTTTGATTCGTCAGAACCAAAATGTAACTACGCTTTACCAAGCAATTGGTAGAGTAGGAGCAGAAAAACTAGGTGCCGACTTCAGCAAAGCATTTGAACTCGAAGAGCAGGGCTTCACACAGGAGCAAGTCTTACAGATGACAGGCTTCACTAAAGATGCCAACGGCGAGTACGTCTATCAAGTTCCTCAAACGGCTGTACCAAAACTAGGTACATTCAACGGAACAATGTTCAATGAGATTGTTCAAAAGGTATTTCCAAACTTTCCTGCAATACAAACAACGGTTTCCAAAAAGAAATTCCTTCGCTTCAATAATGTAAATAGTGGCACTTACACTATGGGTGACCTGTATATGAGTCATCCTGTGTTTGATGCGTACCCAGACGCGCGAAGCGTATCGGTTCAAGTGATCAATAAGCCCGGTGCTGATCCGTATCTTTTTGTACCAAATGCTTTTTACAAAGAAGGTAAGGGTTCTACTCCTGGTAAGATTGTAATAAACACCGCCTCACTTCCTCAGGGAATGACGGGTGCTGATTTAGAAATGGCAGTTGCCGGGCAGTTTCAGAATGCCATCCAGCACATTGAAGGCGTATACAATCGCCCTCAAAAAGATGCTTTCGTAAATCCGAACTCAGTAAGAACAGCGATCAATACTTTGCGTTTAAATGAAGAGGCGACTAGCGATGATGTAGAGTTTATGAATTCTATGCTAGATGCTTTCCAGAATGCAAGTATCTTCCAGTTCAGTTCGTATCGCAGTGCATTCGCAGATATTGCCAACATATTGATTGGGCGTAATGTAATGAGCGAAAAGGCATTGGATGTAAACGATGAGTATTCACCAATTTCTTTACTTGCTCAAAAGTATGGCTTAAACGATTCTGAAACAAAAGAGTTGGCAACCCAGTTCGCCAACGCAATCAATAAATTAGAGGCAGCGGACAATCTTGACGCTTCATCTCCCAATAAAACGAACAACGTCATGAGACTTTGTTTGACTTTGTCGGGGTTAAATGAAAGTCAATTAAACAACTCAGAGTTGTCGGTTAAAGAAGCAATGAATTTGCTTGAGGCAAAATCATCTTTGACCAACGCGATCTTCAAGAATTTGTTCGAGGGGCCTCAGAGCCTAACTCAAGTGGAGAAAGACTTACTCGCTAAGAACCAAGATCAAGTATCTCAAATCAATCCAAGTCCAAAATTAGAAGCAACCTACAGTGATATCCTAGATGGCTACGCAGATTTCGCAGAAGTATTAAAAGATGTTCAACCTTATATGCAATACTTGGATGAGAACGCCAAGGCAAAGTTACAAGGGTTAATTGATTTGGTAGAAAGGTTAAAGAACAATCCCTTCAAGATTTTTGAGGCTGCTGATTTAGTAGCAGTGGTTGATAAAATCACGGCTGATCTAGATGCTCAAGTAACAGATTTATATAACGCTGGCAACTATGAAAAGGCTGAACGAATTCAAGAAGTAATTGACAGAACCCATGATGCAAGTGACAGTTTAAATTCTATTTTACAAGGAGTAACAGAAGTATCTTCTGTGATTTCAATGGGAGATCAATTGGTGACGTCTCAGTTTGCAAACCAAGAATCTTTTTACCGTGCGTTCCCGGGTATCGACAGCGTTGAGAATGGAATTTTCGATCCTTACAAACCGGTATCTGAGTTTACAGAAAGCGAATTGAAAGGCTTATTGGTTCCAAACTACATGTCAGAAGCAGACTTCGGCAAGAAGTACGAAGCCTTTAAAGTAAACCCAAGTGCATTTAAAGGAAGCGTAGCGGATAATTTTATTGGTAAGAAAGAACTTACTACCGCGGCTAAAAATAAAGCCTTGGTGGAAGCAAAAGTTCAAGAGTCAGTCGCTCGTAACATAGGCACTCAGTTTTACAACAACATCGATAGGGCTTATGCTACCTTGATGGTTGATCCTAACCCTAGTGTAAACAAAGCACAAAACACTGTTGAAACATGGGACACATTGTTGAAAAAATATGGAGCCAAGCAGTACGAGTTAAACTATATGGGATGGGCTACGTTTAAAAGCGACAATGCAATAGATGGTAAATTAACTGCCGGCCAAATTCAAACTTGGATAAATAGTAACAGAGTAAATCTTGGGGTATTTGATCCGAGTCAAATTGAAACGCAAACCCAAGTCAAAGATGTTTATGTATACAGAAAATCAGAAAGCGATCCTTATTTGGCAACCGGTATACTTGAGTCAGGTGAGTACTTT
>Ga0181355_1001285_pt1 | contig 11046 bp, 22 predicted proteins | sample Fa13VDMM15DN_FD_130099 | JGI IMG/M metagenome (GOLD analysis project Ga0181355, IMG submission 130099) | Freshwater viral communities from Lake Michigan, USA - Fa13.VD.MM15.D.N | ecosystem: Environmental > Aquatic > Freshwater > Lake | place: USA: Michigan | collected 2013-09-23 | reverse complement strand
TCACCGTAACAATCCCAAATTTGTGTATCGTAAAGTCGCCATTCTTTTTCTGGTGCTTCATGGAAAGCAAGTGCATGAGGTGGAACACCACGATAAACGGCTCCACACTCTAGCATAATATGACATCCCCATGAATGTCCAGCTTTAGCATGAAGAGCAAACCAGATGCAGCGTTCGTATGTAAAAGGCTTAGCATTCTTACGAATGAAAGACGAATCTACCCAACAGTAGATATGGTGAGGGATATTACCCGAGCCTGTATATAGCATTAATCTTCAGACCATTCGATATTGTGATAGGGAACCGTGCGGTATATAAGTTTACCATCGTGTTCGAGAATTAACTCTGTTGCGGTGCTTCCTGGTCGACGTTCAAGTTTAATAAGTTTATATTTTTTGCCAGCGTCGTTCCAGTCATCGCTGTTAATCATAATATAATCCATTTTTATTCTCCTGTCAACGGCCTTGCCCACGATATGCTTTAAAACTTCTTTTCTTATGCTTATTCATACTAGAAAGTTTTGGACGACGAATATCTTGTGATGTGCCGGTGACAATTCTCACATGCGCTTGTTTTGTTGTGACAGATTTTGCCATGTAATGCTCCTGTTAAATCTTACAAGAGTCACAGTCTCCATCATCAAGTTGCCCTTGTGCTAGTGGTTTAAGTTCTTCAATTTCACCAGCACCGTCAAAGGTGTTGAAATAGTAGAGCGTCTTGCCGCCATACTTATAATGCATAAGAATATGCTTAATCATTTCAGACATTGGAATCTTTTCATCCTCATAGTGGCGAGGATTATAAGAAGTATTTACTGAAATTGCCTGATCAACAAACTTTTGTAGGACTGCCATGATCTTCAGATAACCCTCTGGAGACTTTTGATCCCACAACAATTCATATTTATTCTTTAGCTTTCTCAGTTCAGGAACAACCTGCTTGAGTACACCGTCCTTCGACTGCTTGATCGAGATGAGTGCACGAGGTGGTTCAATACCATTCGTTGAGTTGCTAATCTGAGCCGAAGTTTCTGCAGGCATCAGAGCCATAAGCGTTGAGTTGCGAATGCCATGCTGTTCTAATTGGAGCCTAAGTTGTTTCCATTCCATATAAAGAAGCGGGGAAACAAGTTCATCCACTTCTTTTTTATACGTATTCCAAGGTAAAATACCGTGATGATATTTTGTTTCATCAGACTTAGGACATGCGCCAAATTCAATAGCAAGATCAGCAGATGCTTTAATCAGGTAGTAGGACCAGGCTTCAGCATATTCATGAACCAAATCAAGATTAGGAGAGGTGTAACTGGAATCATTACGAGCAAGCCAGTAAGCAAAATTGATAATCCCAACACCAAGAGGGCGACGGTTTCGAGTACCCACTTCAGCGGCACGAACAGGATACGATTGATAATCGAGTAAAGCATCCAGCGCACGGACCGCGATTGTGCATGGCCGCTCGAAGTCGCTAGGCTTCCTAATCTTTCCCCAGTTGATAGCAGCAAGAGTGCAGAGACTAATTTCTCCGTTTTCATCATGTATATCCTTCAATGGCGTTGTAGGTAAAGTGATTTCACAACATAGATTGCTCATTTTAATCGGAGCAGCTTCAGTAAACGAACCATGATCATTTGCATGATCAACGTTCATCAAATAGATTCTTCCGGTGTCCTTTCGTTCTTGGACAAAGGTTGAGAAGAGATCAATTGCAGGAATGGTCTTTTTTCTGATTTTTGTTGAGCGCTCGTACTTTTCGTATAGTTCTCTAAAATTGTCAGTGCTCGTATAAAACGCTTCATAGAGATCCGGGACATCACCAGGTGAGAAGAGGGTGATATTACCTCCAGATAAAAGTCTTTCATACATTACCTTATTGAATTGAACACCATAATCCAAATGGCGAATACGATTATCTTCAGTGCCCTTGTTATTCTTTAGGACAAGAAGATCCTCCACTTCGTAATGCCAAAGGGGATAATAGAGTGTCGCTGCTCCACCGCGGACACCACCTTGGCTACAAGATTTAACAGCAGATTGAAAATGCTTCCAGAAAGGAATAACACCAGTGTGACTAGCATCACCATTGCGTATAGGAGATCCAATAGCCCTAATACGACCACCACCGACACCAATTCCAGCTTTCTGGCTAACGTACTTGACGATTGCTGAGGATGTTGCATTTATCGAATCCAGCGAGTCATCTGTTTCGATAAGTACGCACGAACTAAACTGACGCTGTGGGGAGCGAACGCCTGCCATGATAGGAGTAGGAAGACTAATATCAAAAGTACTGATTGCATCATAGAGATCCTTTACCCATTTAATTCTATCTTTGGTATAATTCTGAAAGAGAGTCATGGCAATCAACATGAATGCCATTTGAGGTGTTTCGTAAAACTTACCAGTTACACGATTCTTAATGAGATACTTACCACGGAACTGTTCCATGGCAGCATACGTCAGCAAGTTGTCACGGTCGTGGTCGATGTAGTTACCTAATTCGGTCCAATCATCACCAGAATAAACAGAGGCCAATTCCTTGTCATAATAACCCTTATCAGCAACATAAGCCCAATGTTCATATAAATCATCAGGTTGATATGTACCATAAACTTCCTTACGAAGATTATAATTAATCAAACGACCAGCAACATACTGATAATTTGGTGCTTCTTCTGTAATGAGTTCAGCAGCAGCCTTAATCAAAGTCTCCTGAATGTCAGTCGACTTGATCTTATCGTAGAATTGGATGTGTGTTTTGATTTCGAGATCTGATACAGAAACACCAGATAGACCTTCACATGCGTGCACCGCAACTTTATGGAACTTATTAATGTCTAATGGTTCGCGTGTTCCATCACGCTTCGTTACTGTTATCATTCGCTTTCCCTAATGCAATAGTTCCATTGTCATAGACACGCCATTCAAGGACTGTATTTTCGTCCCATTCCATGAGCTCCATCAACTCCGGTGGTAAATCTATATATAATTCATTGTTTTCATTAAGCTTAATAATACTATTAAAATCCATATCACCAGTGCCTTATTGTATTTGCCATAATAAAGAAATTAGTAATAAAGGCTTGTAAAATAAGCACCGTTCTTACCCATGCAACTGCATCAGATTCTTTATCACAGTTGCTTGCTTTTTGGCCAAGCGCTTTAAACCATATCCTAGTCCAGCTCATGATTAAGAGCTTTTTTTACATCTGGAAAATGATGACCAATAATATCCCAGCACTGTTCTGCAACAATGCGGTGTTCCTTTTGAGTTGCCTTGTCCATACGAAGCTGGCAATAGTGAACCCAACTACGAAGAGATCCGGACATGATCATAACAGATTCAGTGCAACCTTCCGGAAGAACTGATCGAGCTTGTTCCTTGGCAATACCTCTTGAAACTGCCCAGGTATATGCTGCAAATGCCTGATCATTCAATTGTGCCTGCTTCATGTTCCATTCTTCGGCCAGCTTTGCATCCTCAACCTCAACTGAGTTCTGTCGGTTCTTGGCATCTTGAAGTCGGGCTTCTCGCTTAACAAAGCCAAGATCTGCCGTTGGATCGGCGTAACGCTGAGAGTATTCTTGGAATGCGAAAGAACGATGTCTAAGAATTTGTCGAGCGATATCTCGTGTTGTTCTGATTTGCATTGAGACATGGACCATCTCCAGAGGTGACCAATGTTGGTTCTTAATAAGATACTGAACGAGCTTAGGTGCTGTCGCGGTGTTGTTTTGATTCGAAGGATTCGATACTCGAGCACACCACGCCACCAGTTCGTTAGCAGTTGCACATTCTGTATATGCGCTGGGCTTTGTAATTCCAATTAAATTTACTTCACTCATTAACTATTCCTCATATCATTATCACGCCAAAGAACTTCTTGAATATATTCAATTTCTGCGTCATAGTTATCGTATAACCAAAATGGCAATCTTTCTTTAATCAACTCAAGAAAATTCATCGCACTTTCATAATCAGCTTGCATCAAATAAAATCCTCAAGTGTTGCAGAAGCCATACCAATAAAATATGGTTTCTTTCGACGAATCATGTTTTCAATCATATTACGAGTGCCGTGTGAATAACCATCCCAAATAATAATAGCGGCATCAGCATATTCTGCCATTTCTTTATTACGCATAGGTCCAGCTTTAACACCGTAAGACCAATTGGCTGGCATCTCTTTGATTGGAATGTCGATCGATCGAGCCCAACGCTCACCAAGACGATCTGGTCCTACAGCGCATCCACTCACAACCTCAGTTATAGTATAACCTGAATTCTTAATAGTGTCAACAACTAATTTGTAATCATCAATGCAGCGTGAACCCGCAATAATCACTTTCATTGTTCTACCTCAAAAGTTTTGACCTTTTGGAATTGAGCAACTGTCACATGACCACAAGCTTTTAGTTCATGAACACGACCAATAGCATCATAGTATTCCACATATTGGCCATCATTATACCACCAAAAATAGTCCCATGGAGCCCAAGTACGTGGAACTCGTTGGTATTCTACCAGCCATTTATTACTCAGTCGAAAGATTCGAATCTTTCGAATTGGAATTTCATGTTGCTCAACACCGTATTTGTTTTCTGACAATTCAGTCATAACCATTTCCTACTAAATTGAATAAGTTTGGATCAAAGTACAAAGCACCCTGAGCACCATCACCACATTCTCTTGAAATAACCTTTACGTAATCATCAAAGAATTCGATACCGCGCAATGAAATAATTAAAGTTACCGCGGTCTGTACCATGTTGGCATTATAAACTACCCATGTGAGCTTTTGCTCCGGCAAATTCATAATTGCTTCAACGGTCTTTTCTCCAAATTGCAAAGTGTAGTTTTGCAGTAGGTCCGGAATAGGTGCATTCATCAATAATTTCCTTCACTTGTTCTGGTGTGTATCCTGCCAAGACCATATCATTAATGTCTTTATGCTCGATACTCGTTGGCCAGATACAAACTCGATATCCGGCATCGATTGTTTTTTCGATCTTTTTTACAATTTCTTTATTACGTGGTTCATTATCATACACTACAATCATATTCTCTTTTGGTAAATCTGTCAACGACAATTGTGATATCAAATCACTACCAGCAGATGCAATTGCATTTGGTATAAACAAAGAGTCGATTGGACCCTCAACCAAATATATATCTTGTGTTCGAATAACTGTGTCTAGACCAAAGATCTTTGGCTTGCTTTCATCTAACATTATAGTAATATAGCGCAAACCATTCTTTTTGAATGATCGCCCTTGAAAGCCGAAAAGCTTTTTGTCTTCATCGAGGAATGGAATGATAAGCCGAGGTTCGTCTTCTACTCGAGCATTAAACTTGTCTGGAATCATTTCATTGACCCAGGACGCAAACTTCTTGCAATAGAAAAGTTTGTAATGAGTATGAGAAGGAATTTTACGTAAGTTCACCCATTGCTTTACTGGATGCTCAGGCTTAAGCTTACTTACTTTGACTAGTTCTGAAAGCTGAGTTTCTTTGACGAAAACCGGAGGCTTCATCTTCTGAGCAAACTCATGAGTCTCATTAGCCTGATTATTTTCTTTAATTTTTTCCTTGACATATTCCAGATATAGTGTAGGATCAATAGACTTGATCAGATACTGGAATCGCATTGAAGCGCCACAGTTGTGACAGAAGTAACGAAGCTTGCCATCTCGTTGAAAGACATATCCACGAGTCTTTCTTTTATCTTTTTCGGAGTCACCACAAATCGGGCAACGGAATCGATAAGTTTCTGATCCGACACGAGCGAATCTTTCCAATCTACCGGACAACAGATTAATGTATTTGTGATCTAGCCAAATCAAGATTATATTACTCCAAAACTGATATTATCATTATACACAGTTTGGAAAATAAGTACACTAAATAATGATGTAATTAGAAAAAATTGTCCCATGGAATGAGAGTAATAACACCAAATACAATCGCGGATCCGCCGATTACTGTCCACATCCATTTCTCCATGGCAGTAATGCGATCGCTCAAAGTAGTATGCTGAGTTGTTGCCTCAGCTCTCATTTCTTTAATTTCTTTCATGAGTTCGTCATATTGCTCGTCGATTCTATCTTTCAATTCGCGTTCGCCAGAAGAGATGCGTTCATGCAAGATCTGGATTTTTTCGTCTGTTTCCACTCTTCGTGCTTCCACTAAATCTGATAGCTGTTTGCTTATAATTTCTTGAGACGTCAGTTTAGTTTCATGCACAGCTAATAAACTTGATACGCTATTTGAAATGTCTGTTAACTTATAGATGGTAGTATCTAAGCGGTCAACAAGCGCGCCAACTACTGCCATATCCTTTCGTAAATATGACACATCTTCGGCGAGCTTGTTGATGCTTGGTGTTGTCATTATTCAGTTGGTTCCGTTCCTGACTTGAAAGCAAGCGCAGCACCACCGGCCGCAAGCACTGCTCCTAAGCCAACACCCCATGTAGATGCATCAAACGCTGCACCACGATAGATGTCATAGATCGAAAGACCAAAAAAAAGCATTACGCCTTTTGCCCAGAGAATTCTCCCAAGGTCAAGTGTTTTATTGTCTTTTCCAGTGAACGTCTGGAGAATTAAATCTTTTAATTTTTTAAACATACTAGACTCCGTTATTGAACGAAATCATAATTTAGAAAGGACCAAAATCCTCATCGCTATTTTTGTACTTGTCAATCGCAGCCATCATTTTAATTTCATTTTCGGTTTCGATTGACTCGGCTTCTGCGTTAATCTTATGAGCTTCTGCTAAAGCTTTATGATCGGTCTTACCAAGTTCTTGCGTCTTAATATTGGGATCAAACTCCGTAACCTTCATGCCCATCATAGTGGCAAAGGCACCAACAAAAGCACCAACAATGGTAGAGAATGCGGGACCAATAATCTTAAAGATTTCGTTGTTATCAATTAACTCGTTTGGTACAAACATACCAATAAGGAAAATTGCAACAACGGCAAGCATAATAACACCAAGAATTGTAGCAGCCATTTTCATAATGGTTAATTGAATCTTACCCTTTTCGAGTTCTAATTGCTCGAATGAAGTAATTGGTGGTGTTGAAAAAAACGACAATAGGCTCATTTCTTTTTTCTGCCCTTTGTTACTTTCTTAACAGCCGCTGCAGCTTCTGCAATTTCATTAATCGCATCATTTGCTTCTTTTAGTTTTTTATCAGAAAGAGCACGAGCAAGTTCAAGATCTTCTGCTGTTACTTTATTATCGTTGTTTAAATCAAGTAGACTAAACCACTTTTTAATCTTTTCCCACATAGTTATCTCCATTACTTTTTTAATGTTGTAGCAAGTTTACGAGCTACACTCAGTGGAAGACCTTCTTTTGAAACATTCAGTAATCCAAGTGCAGCGATCAATGCAAGCATAGTTTTAGAATCATCTTTCCCGCCTACACGGTTCAGAGAGTTGGCAATAATATTAACAAGGTTGTCTTTTGATGGTGTTTCTTCACTATCTTCTGGCTTGTCAAAATCTTTAAACTTTTTCATCTGTTTTTCTCAGCTTCTGCATTCAATCTATCAACTGCATCTTTGTTTTCAATTATCCATTGCTGGAGTTGTCTGAGTTGCTCGGTGTTCTGTTGACAGGTTGAGTAGTTGGAGATGATTGTAAGGAGGGCTGTATTGTCTGCAACTCCCGAGGGGCTCGCATCAGAAGCTCGGGTGGAGTCGGCATCACCGGTTGTGGCACTAATATCGTGCGTGTACACCCAGCCGTTAGACATAATGTACTGACTAGGAACATCATTTTGAGCGACGTCGCGATATACATATTCTTTTTCCCTAATTGTATTTACTCGATCTACATATTCAGTAACTACCTGAGTAGAAATTGCGGAATTTTGTTTTTCCAATTCAGCAATTTGCTTACTCTTTTCCGCAGCAAAACGAGCCAATTCCGCTTCTGCATAAGCTGATCCTTTTGTATATCCATAAAAAAAGACGCCTACAATAAGAGCAGCAATCGCAATTAATTTATACGGAAAAGGAATCATACTTAACATATTATTTCTTCATAAATCTGTTGAAGGACATGACGTTCTTCTTTTTCTTTTTTACACCCGGTTCACCTTGTGGTCCTACACCAAGACCTGCAACGTTGCCAGCACCAGCGGCATTCACTGCAACTTCTTCATTTTGTAACTTTGGATTATATCGTGGATGTTTTTCCATGGCAGACTTCATTTCAGTTTTAGAATTAAATTTTTCATCCTTCAATGGACCAAATGTAGGATGATGTAGACCCCAACTATACTTTTTGTAGCTATGTTCTTTACCACCAATATTGACAGTCATAGATTTTGCATGGCTACGATTAGTTACAGTCTTCATTAGATCTTCCTTAAAATTTGTACTATTTTTTCATCCATATGAATATCAGAACTAAATATAGTTTTGTTTTGAATGCCTATGCCTTTAATAACATCTGGCATCCGTCCTAACAAAACAATGAACGGCTTCAACATATGGTGATAGCCGTCCAACTTAAAGAATAACATTTTTGTAGCGGCTGGGCCGAATACATTATAGAGAATAATCAAATGGTTAAGAACTAACCTTTCTTTAAGTTCATTTGTTTCTTCATACCGATTATATAATCTTTTAATATACTTAAATCGAGCTAAATCTTCATAAAACTCAAGTGTATCAAAACATTGTGGGTTGTCATAGTGTTTCGCAGCATATAACAAAAAATTGGTTTCATCAAGTTTATCAATCATTATGCAATTCTTACTTTTACAACCCCTGATGCATTATAGTACATTTGACCTAGTGCAACACCACCGGTGTTTGCTGCAGTATCATCTGCATAGGGACCTTGTACGATTGCTTTACGAAGTGTGGATAATGTAGCAGACTTCGTTGTGTTAGCGGAGACATCCTCGACAATGAAGAGGTCTCCGCTAGCAATCGACGTGTTGGCCGTGCCAATTGATGTCAGTTCTGTAATCTTTTTAGCACGATCAGTCATTGTTCACCTTATGCGTCTGGTAGGATAGCATCATCAGATGCATCGTTAGAGAAGTTTCCACCGAATGCAACTAGTGTTTCGTACTGAACTCGTCCAGCGCGACCACCGGTACCTACTGTACGAAGAACCCAACCGGTGTGAGCTGCACCCTTGGTGTAACCAACTTCTGTAAGTTCAGCTACAGCAGTTGCAGTTTCACCTGTAAGTGAGTGACCGGTTTCTGTTAGACCCTTAGTCAGATCAATTGTTGCACCGTTTGGAGCTGCAGCAAGTGTAACTGCAGTCGAGTTCGATGTCTTAATAAAGTATGCTGTACCTGAAGTAAGGTTGGTCAAAGCAGTGTTACCAGCAGCAACTGTATAAGTTACTCTGTCACCAGCAAGGAAAATGCTATTTGCAGTTGAGATTGCAATAGCGTCTGTTGCGTTTGTAACTGCTGAGTTAGCATTAAAGCTTTGTGCAGCTGGTGCAGCAATTGTAACGGCTGGAGCAGATGTATATCCACCAACTGTTACGTTAGCTGTAACTGCTGTAACACGACCAACTGCAACTGTTGAGTTAGCAAGTTGTGTGTTTGCACCACCTGCAGTATTTGCAACCGTGACAGCAGCGTTTGCAGCATAACCAGAACCAGGGTTGGTAATGATATACTGCTGAACAGCGGCGTTACCAGAAACGCGAATTTCTGTTGCATCAAGACCAAATTGGCCAACTGCTTCGCCGGCGACAAATGCGCCAACAGTTGTGTTACCAAACAAAGCTGTTTGGTTTGTAGTGTTAGGTGTTAGATTAACCTGCGCTGTGGCCCATAGGACCGAATTTGCAGCGTCGTCTGTATTGCCCCATTGAGCCATTGTAGTTCCTCCTGTAAACTTTCTTTTATTTATTCTTCTTCATTTGCTAACAAATCATTAAGATATCTAGATTCTTTTTGATGAAAGAGTTCCATATACCTTTTGTTTCTTTTTTCGTCAAAAGATTCTTCTTCTTGCTTTTGTTCTTCTTCCATATTAGTGCCTATATCTTACGATTTCGCCAGTATCTTTGGAAGATTTTGGAACTGAAGCAGAGACGGCTTTAACAAATTCTGCATGTGACTTATGAGCTTGCTTCTGGAAAGCAGCCTTATCAGCCGAAGTCTTACGAGCAGCCATATGGTCTTCAAACTTATCAACATGGTGTGGAGCAATTTCATGTTCCTTACCATCCATGAAGCGAACTTTCTTGTTCATCGACTTAGCTTTACGCAGTTGAACGCCGAGAGCTGGCATATCATCATTGTCTTGCTTTTGTTTAGCATGCCAAGCAGCCGAACCTTCTTTTGGTGGACGACCACGACCTTCTTCAAGCTCGATGTCTTCTGAAACAATACGAGCACTCTTAGTCGAAGGATCTTTACGGTAACGATTCAGAGCCTTAAACGCATTGGTTGGATGTACTGGTACTCTTCTCTTGTGACCAAGCAGATGAGTGATTTCAATATATTGCTTGTTCTTTTCAGCAGTCGACTTAGGTAGACCTGTCAGATTTTTTTCTTCTTCAAGTTCAACTTCTTCGTGCATTGCTGGATTATATGACTTCGCAAAGTGTGCAAATCTGCTAGTAATTTCTTTATCAGTTGGATTATTAGCAATATGACGACCATGCGCAGAGTCAAGGAAATGGCGAACCATTACATTTGGTTTCTTTGCATCTTCCAAATGACCACCTTCATGCGCAAGCTTCTTAACCTTAGCATGCATTTTAGCAAATGCTTTAGGGCGTTGGCTATCATCATCAACCTTCACGTTGCCATGATAACCATGAGTTGTATTTGTTGAAGCTGCTTCTTCAAGTGTGTCATTGTTCAAAGCATCAATGAAATCTTGCTCTTCCTTAGTCAGTTTACCAGCTGCTTTCTGAATACCTGTCATGCGCTTAACTGCTTTACTAACAAGCTTATGACCTTCTGCTTCACCTTCAGCATTGTTTCTACCTAAAGCCATACCACCGGCAATTCCTTTTCCAAGGACTTGATTTGATGCTTTCTTTAC
>Ga0181355_1001284_pt1 | contig 11048 bp, 13 predicted proteins | sample Fa13VDMM15DN_FD_130099 | JGI IMG/M metagenome (GOLD analysis project Ga0181355, IMG submission 130099) | Freshwater viral communities from Lake Michigan, USA - Fa13.VD.MM15.D.N | ecosystem: Environmental > Aquatic > Freshwater > Lake | place: USA: Michigan | collected 2013-09-23 | reverse complement strand
CTGTTAAGCAACCGAGTCACAGTGAGATCGGAGCGTCCGTCAGCGGGAGGCGCATAAAGGAATGGCTTAGGGATTGTGACGAAGTTTTTCGCCCCAACCGAAAGGGTAAAGATTCCCGCTTGCGCGAATCCGTTGACTAAGTCTGCCCAAAGGCCAGAGGTCGCATCGGTCGCATAGGTTGTTACGGTGTTGGTATAGTCGATTCCGAACGTGGCGTTGGAAGGAATATACAAGTTCATACTGATCGACTTGATCAGAAATGCTGACGTTCCAAAAGACCCTTGAACGGGCATATTGGTACGCGCCAAATTAGGAGTGGCTTGATCGCCCAACGCACTTCCGAAGAAGGTGTATTGCGAGTTGCCATCCAAATAGTCGATAAACGACCAGAACTGTTTACGTTGGGACTGTAGCTGACCACGGGCATACGTCCCGTAGCGAGACTGTAGTTTTCCTACAATCGCTTGTGAATTTGTTTCGGCCATTTTAGTATCTCCTTTAGTTGGTTAGATTATTTCGCCCAAGCATTGAATGCGGAGGAAACAGCAGAATTTGCTCCTGCAAAGTTGCCCATCCGACCCATCCGCTGGGGAGCGATGTACGCGCCAGTGGTACGGGCGGGATCAAGGTACTCACCTAGAAACCGAGTCACGGGGGTGGTTGAGGACGATGTGGAAGGAATGAACAAGCTAATGGAATTAGCGAGACCGCTAATGACCATTCCCTTGGCAATCGCGGGGGAGAAGCGGTTGGTGAGCATTGCTCCCAAACCTGCCACGCCAGCGATGATCAAGGCTTTGTTAACATTCGTACCCGCGCCACCGATATTCTTAATACCTGCGGGGAGTAAATCCGAGACAAACTTCGTTACGATAGGTGCGAGAAGCACACCACCAGCAAGCGAAAGATTTTCACGGGAAGTGAATTGACCGACAAAGCCACGAAGGCTCGATCCGCCACGACGATTGATTCTAATTTTCATTTTATATACCTTTGTTTTCCTTGGAATGCTGATTGCTTTACGACGAGACCGCACACGCATTCCTTTGCGCTGACTGCGTCGATAGGATCGTTTGATCCTACGTTGTAATGCTTGATACCTGCGAAGACCTTTACCCAGCTTACGCCGTTTAGAACGACTGCGCCGTTTAGAACGACTGCGCTTCTTCGGGAGTTGTTTCCTTCTTTGTGCTTTCATTGCCCTTTGCTTTGCCCAGTACCTGCGAAGACCTGCTGGTTGCTTTTTCTTTGCCATAGATTTTCTCTTTCCTTTTGTCTTTTTCCGTTTTGGTTTTGATCCAAAGATTGCATCAAACCTTTTGCTATACTTTTTTGAAACCATTCCCGTTGTAATCGGTTTGTTACGATACAACGGAGAAAGAGGTGTACGCCGACCGAATGTTCCATTCCTTCGCATACGGCGAGATCTCCGAGGGTTTTCTAAAAGAAGCTGTTTCATCTGCTTCCACGATGAGTTGAGAGTAAACTAGATTCTGTCAAGGGATTTCTTTTTGAACCCCTGCATAAAGAAATCGCGCCCATTGATCCACCCACCCTTTTTAATGAAATACGAGGTGAGTTTACGCGACATCTGCCTTGCTTGCTGGTAGGTCGGAATGTTATCTGGGACATCAATTGGGGTACACATAGACGGGGCGCGTTGGTTGAAACTGTGCTGAGTGAGTGGTTTCATAGCCCGATATCTTCCATCTCCCAAAACTTCAATGACGCAATACCAAGTCGTTCTCCATACAAAACGTCACCATTTTCAATGGCTTGTTCTGCTTGCCGTCCAAGAAGTAGGGACAACTCTTTCGACACATCCGTAACCGAATGTGCGCCCAAAATGCGGGAGAGTTCGTCCCGCAGTGCCATTATTTGATATGAAGTCCCAGAGACTTCAACACATCCACCACTTTGGCAAGGAGGCTGTCATCTAAGGGGGTGGGGGTCAATTTAACAATGATTCTACTGACTACGACGATTGAACCTGCAACTGCAATTAGATCGTGCCAATTTGCTGTGATCCATTCCATATATGTATCTCCTTTAGGTTAACCAACAAAGAATGACAAGGGGGAAGTTCCGCCAGTGGGTTGCGTGTAGCGAGGTGGAGCATATCCATTTTGTTTAATTGCGCTTACGGGGCACTCCACAACCACTTCTCTTGCTTGGCACGTTCCATCAATCGGTAAACTGTAATCCATCCTTGTCGTTGGCATTGTCCGTTGCGGTGGATACTGCGAAACTGGCGGAATAGGTGATTGAGGTTGTGCGTCCTTCATCCCATCAAGAATCATTTCCCAAGGAACATTCAGCCCGTTCTGCGATGAAACTGGAACAAACGGGTCGCTCATTTAATAAACTTCTCAATGTCCTTACGAAGTAGAAAGTATCCAATCAATCCAACTACTGCAATTGTTGCAATATTGCCCGTAGTTTTGACAATCGGTTCACCGACAATACTTGCCACATCGGGCTGAAGTATTGCATCGGTCGTATTATTAGCCCACAAAGTTGCACCTGCCACTCCCGCCAAACCAACGATTCCAGCGACTAAAGGCCAAAGGAAACCCATTGGCTGAACACCGCTTAAAGGGCGAGTGCCAATCTGTTCCATTCCAGAACCCATCTTAGCAACCATACTTCCACCATTTCCACTTCCAGAAAATGCGCCAAGAGGATTCACACGATCTGGAAATCCAGTGCGTGCTTGCCGTCCAAGAGGATTTACACGGTCTGGAAATCCAGTGCGTGCTTGCCGTCCAACTGAATTAAATCCACTCATTGGACTCCAAGCAGTCGGATTACCCGTATTGGCATAACCACTCATCGGACTCCAAGCAGTTGGATTGCCCGTGTTGGCGTACCCGCTTGTTGCGTACATTGGATCTGGATTCCCGTTGCCACGATTGTATGCCCCTAAAGTTGCCGTTTCATAATTACAAGGACGAGGAACGGGTTGCCCCATACATTCACCTGCCATACCTAAAGGCGTAATGCCCGTAGGACGAGATGCGCTGGGGTAAGCACCGAGGGATTTTGTTCCACGCTGAGTTGCTTTTGGAAAAGAGTAGGTCTGCGGATATCCAACTCGGGGCGCAATATAATCGCCCATTGAAATTAGAGTTGAAACATCTGTGCCCGTACAAGAAGAACAACAAGAAACTGAATTCATAACTGCAATGTCGTTTGTGGGTTTAGATTGTCAAGTGATCAGTTGAATCAAACTCTGTTTTCAGTATCGTCATACATAGCGGGGTATCGGAGCGTTGGAGTGTTGGGATCGGATTTAGGCAGTTTGAACGATTCCTACGATTCATCAGTATCATCATAGGATTGCAACTCCGTGTCAACGATGGGGTCAGGCAGGGGCAAGATTATGAGTGGGAACTTGATTATTGGGACGCAACCCGCAGGGACTTGGCTCGGAGGAAGAATGTGGGGGGCAGTGGGTTGACAACCAGAAGGAACTCCAAGTCTTACGCCAAGTTCATCTCTTGCTTGAACCAACTGCTGGTAACGAGAATTCATTTCCCCTCGAACGGGAGCGTAAATAGGATTTTTCGGTGATGGTGCGAATCCAGCTTTGGTCTCTGAAAGATCATAATATTTCTTATCGTTTGAAGTTATTACAATGTTGTATATTTGGCCATCTCTACTGCTGATTTCTTTGCCTTGATATTTAATTTCAAAATCTGATTTTTTTCCAACAAGCATCCATTCTCCCATTGATCTACCATCGGAAAAATTTTTCTCTGTATACTCATACAGCATTACATCATCATCTATTTCTACCAATTCCAACAAACCTTCATCTCCACTGGATTCTAAATCCGCAATGGCTTGATTGAGGTCAAGATACTGTTGAGCCAATTCCCCCACTGGGGCATTAACATTTCCATAATTTGGATCTGGAATGCAATTGCCCGTATTTGGACAGCACGGATCTGCATCAATATATCCTTCAAGACACGGTTTGTATACTTTTATGCATCGTGTAGTAGCGCAAGGGTTAAATACTGGCGCATCACCCATATACGCAACTGGTGGTTCTACGGGTGGCGTATCTGGAATCACCGTTATAATTCCACTTGGAAATTCAATTGCTAGCTGTTCATTTACTTCATTCATTCGAGCAAATATTTTCTGCAATTCTGATGCGCTTGCGACCGTCCCAACCATCGTAAATTCACGGTCGTTACTTGAAACAATTGAAAAACCCCTTGAATCCATATTTGGGAAAAGTGTGACAATCTCCCCAGAAACTTCTTCCATACTTTCTGGAGAAAGATTTGGATCAAGTTGATATGCTGTAATGGTCACCTTGAGCGGGAATCTGCTTGTTGCTGGCTTAAGCAGTACGGGCGCGGGTGGATTCATAACCCGATCTTCCAGCGTAACAAAGCCCTTCCAGCTTTCTTTAGCATTTTGCATTGCCCTAAAGATCTCGACTCCGACCACATAAGAGGTAACTCCAAGTTTTACTGCGCTATTAAAAAACTCTCCCGCGAGATACTCGTTGCTTGGAATTGGATTGTTGATCATATCCGCAACCACCGCATCAGCAGTGGCACGATCAAATGCGCCAATAAAGTAAGCACCACCCGCAATAAAATCTTCAGACTCTGCTGGGCTTGCCTTAATTATGGAGTTTGTTTTTGAATCAATCAATACAACTACTGCATCGGAAGGAAGGTCGGTAGGCACTTTTAAATCCGAAACAAATTGATTAAGTTCACCTTGTTGTCGGTTGTTTGAAGGCAACTGACTATCGGTTGAAACCACTACATTGCGTAAGACTAAATCTCCGCTTACCACAGACCCAACGACAATGTCGGGGATAGTTAAAAGTTCTGCTGGCATTGCCAACCCTCAAACATCAAAAGTGTGACCGCGTGGATTACCAGTGCCAAACTCGGGTCTGATATCGGTATAGGGATTGTTACCTTGGTAGCCAAGTATATTGTGAAATTGGTCTCCGCTTTTTATTGGCTCGCCCTTGCTATATCCAGCAGGGCAACCACCGCTAGGAGGCTTTACGGGGGGGTTATAGTAGTTTCCGCCACTGCTACGAGGCTTATCATCGCCCAAATACATATTGATATTTGAGCCATCAAACCCACCACCTTCCGTAATTCCTTGCCCCGTACCTAAAACTGGTTTGTAAACATTGCCACTACCTCCAGATGGTGTACCAAACTCCCACCCAGCAGGTGCAGGGGGTCTACTTCCACCGCTTGCTCCCGTTATTGGGCTGGGTTTTGTGTATCCACCACTTATTCCAATTTGACTTAGCATACTTGAATACTCGCTTTGAGTTCCACTCCAAGTTGATGGCGCAGTTGATGGAACGGTAGAATAGCCAGCACCCATTGGCTCAATCATATCTTGATAATCAAAAATTGCGTGTGGCATATATTTATTTCTTTGCGTAACCCATAATCACAATTACTGCCACGACACCCGCAACCACGCCAGTAAGCATACCGAGCGCAAATGCAGTTCCGTTCGTACCCAAATTGAGAGTTATTTCCCTATTCGGATCGGCAGTAAGATCATCGGCCATTGGTAGTACCTTTAATATGTGGCAATGGAATGGCAATCATTATATTAAAACTTCTGCACCGTTATGTGCGCCCGTCCACTCATCGTGAATCGCTATAAATTCGTCCCAAGCTGAGTCTCTAGTGCCCTGCTCCTCCACAAACCGTGTGATGGCAGAAGATTCACCTAAAGTTGGATCAGCATACTTAGGCTCAATTCGGGATGCGTAATACCTTCGCCTTTTAGCAATGTTTGCGTACATCGTATCGCACCCATCATTGACCATTGTTTCAAGCATTGCATCTAAGTTTGGATTAACTCGCCCAGTATAGAATACTCGCCAACCTTTTGAGGTTTGATAGGCGCGGTTAGGTTCGCGTAAGCTAGGTCTGCCGTTATCAAAATCGCCCACTGGAAATATTTGCGATCCAATAAGTTTAAATGCGCCCCACGCTTGACCTGCGGGTTTCTGGATAATTCGGTAGGGAGTGGTGTCACCCTCTGGCCAAACGTATCTAAGAATGCTCACGACTCGTCAGTTTCATCCCCTGCATAAGCATCATCCCCTGCATAATCATCATATGGATCTTTTTTGGGTGGGCAATTGGATTTTGTACGACTTGATGATTTTGACGGATTTGCCATTGAAGTCATTGAACTAGGATTATTCGGATCAGACGGGGGCATAAAAGGACTTGGATTAACGGGATCGTTTATCATAATCCCGCCCCCAGTAAGATCTACTAATGGCAACCCACTAGCTTCTATAGCAAAATCATTTCGGAGGTTAGTCATACTCTCCACTAAATTTGTTCCTGCAAGTTTATCAAAAACAGCACCAAAACCTTGCGCTATTGCGTTAAATGGCGAAGTTATGCCCAACGCAAGTTGTCCGCCAAAATTGCCCCCAGCCCCAGCAATTGAATCCATTGTTAATGCATCCGCACCGATAGTTTGAACTCCTTCAGCAAATATATCAATTGCCATCACGCCAAGTGGAGTTAATCCAGAAAATGAACCTGCACCTAGTGCTGTACCCGTTCCGTAAACACGACCAATCCCCTCACTAAAGGGTTTGATTGCGCCAAGTATCTCAACCGAACCATAAAACGGATCATCCGCATTAAAATATTCGATTGCATTTTCAACACGTTGTGCGCCATCCATCCAATGTGATAAACCAATTGTTCCCTGCCCAAATGACATCCCATAATCAACTTCATTCCCGCCATTTTGCAAGGTCTGACCCGCAGACATTACTGCTTGCTGAATAAACGGCATTATCATTCCCGTGCCCGTCCAAGAAGAAAAATTACTTAGCGTACTCAAGGTTTGGTTCATCGCTTGTGCGCCACCCTCATAAGCTCGCCCAACCGCAAAAGAATCAATTACCTTTGACCACCCTTGCATCTGTCCGCCAGCATAGTCAAACATTTGGGTGTTTTTAACATCGTTTAAATAATCTTTTCCCGCTTGTTGCATCTCACCCATCGCACTGCCCATACCATTGTAGGCATTGGTTTGATTAGCAAACTGCTCCGCACTTTGAACATTAATATTATTACCTTGCGCTATACCGTCTACAATTTGATTTCGATTGTCCTCCATCATCGGAAGCAAACTATTATGTGCTTGTTGCACACCTGCCAAATTATTTTGCGCTACACCCAAATCAAACTCCGCTTGACTGATCCCAAGGTCTGATGCCGTAACGGCTTTGTTTGCATTTACCATTTCATTTCGTTGTTGTTGTCTCGCATCTCTTTGTTGCTGTGGCGACCCCATAGGGGGAGATGGCGTACTTGCGTTTTTTAGTTTTTGGTTTGCAAGTTTTTGTTGAGCTTGTGCGCTGGATAAATCTTTAGACGCTTTATCTGCTTTTGCTTGAGTATCAGAAAGTTCTTTTTGCTTGTCTTTCATTTGATCCGCATAATCACACCCTGCTTTGGCTAAAGCATTTAATTCTCCAGTCAGATCTGCCATTTTATCGCGCAAACCAGAAAGATTTTTTTGTGCCTCACCAGCTTTTTGAGCGGATGCATTGTATTTGGACAGTGCGCTTTTTTGCGACCTAGTCAGATTATCAGTATTTATACGGTTTTGTATCCCAGCCCCAGCTTTCAGCCCCATACCCGCATAATTCATTCCTTTAGCCAGTGCTGAAAATTCTGAAGAAAATGAGGGGCTATAGTTTGTCCCGTTACCCGAATTTGCCATTGCTTGTGCGCGAACGGTTTGCTGACCGTAGTCCATACGCATTTGCCCACCGCTAACAGCAGGGAGAGATAGTCTATCGGCCATAATCGTCCTTTACGGAGACTACTTTTTCTTCTTTAAAATAAGTACAAGACCTAGACCCAAAGCACCAACAAGAAGTAAGGTTTGAGTCTGATTAGATTTTTGCGCCGTTTGAAGTTGCTGAGTAAATTGAGGGTAGACGGTTGATGCTGGCAAAGTTGTAGTCGCGCCATTTGTAGTACGCTGAACATAAGGTTGCCCACCAATCATAATAATTTGATCTTGCGGTGATAAAGACGTAATCAACTTTTGCACATCTGAATAGGCTTGTAAGCCAGTGCCAAATACCGAACCCAATGCGGAAACTGATTCAGTAATGCCACTCAAGAAACTGTTTAAATTAAAATCAAATCCACCGCTAGATGCGCTTGTCGTATCCGCAGTCTGCACGGTAGTGCCCAGATATCCATAATCATTATACGCTGGAAGGTAAGGGTTGTTATTTGGATTGGTGAATTGATCAAGGCTCAAATTAAATCCAAAAGGATCAGCAGTGGTAGTAGCAGTTGGAGTATAACTGTAACCCGCGCCACTTGAACTACTAGAACCGCCCGTAAGACTGTTCCAAGTGTCACCGACCCAATCAAAGATTCCGCCCATAGGTTGTACGCTCATACTTTAACTCGTAAGGTGCGTCTTGACTTATGCAAGGACTTTTTTTCACCAGAATCTTTAACAAGTTTAGTGCCTACTAGGATAAGTGCCACCAGTGCCAACCCGTAGGCAAGACCATTCTCGTTTTGATCTAGCCCAGCAATAAAAGGAAACCCAGCGTAGTAAGTCTTTTTAGTGTTAGGCGCAGATGGTGCAGTTGATGATGGTGGGGTTAGAGGGCGATTGCGCCCCGCCACGCCACCACCACCTAGCAGACCAAGAATACCCTTTAATCCAAGTAGCAGTGCCCGTAGTGCGCCAATAATGCTTTTTAAAGACCAGTTAATCGCATCTTGAGAATTCTTGGCATCATCAATTGTAGATCTAAAGTTTGCTATGGACGCATCAAATTCTGGCGTGCCGTCACCTACTCCTCCGCCAGAAGTGGCAAGTTGCGCTTGTAGTGTTTGTAGATCTTGCAGAGTTTTAGTGTATTGCGCGTTTGCATTAGCAAGATCTGTTTTTGAAGCAGAAAGTTCTGCCGAGATTCCAGCAACTTGTGAAGTCAGTGATCCGTAGGCCAATTGCGAAGCACTGATGGTGGTTTGAAGATTATTATACACTTCGGTATCGGCATTAAAATTGGATTGCAAATCGTTTAACCGTTGAGAAATGGTTGCTACCTCATCTCGCGTTGCATTTAAGTCTGAACTGGATTGCGCCAAAATTGCATTTTTTTCATTGATGCTTCCATCAAGAGAATCTTTTTGACTGCTGAGATTGAATATGTCGCGTTCCAATTGCGTCAAAGAATTTTCAGATGCAGAAATACTTGCGCCAAGTGCATTACGCTGAACGGTGAGAGTGGCAAGTTCCGAGCCATACGATTCCACAGAATTTGAAAGCTGGGTTTTTTCAATTGTTAAATCTTCAATGTCAGATTGAATCAAACTTAGTTGGGATGATGCCTCAAGATTTTGCTCATTAAGAGTTGCCCCAGATGCAACTGCGTTATTGTATTCCGTAATTGCGCTAATTAATTTTGCATTGGTTGCATCAAAATTTTGCACTGCAATATTGTTACTTAAAGTGTTACTTTCAATGTCGGCAGTTAACTGATTTTTTTGTGCGGTCAACGTAGAAATATTTTCGTTTAAGGCATCCAAAGTTGATTGCGCGGTAGTGCCAGATGCAACTGCGTTATTGTATGCGGTAGTTGCAGTAGTCAAGTTTGCGTTGGTTGTATCAAGATTTTGCATTGCAACGGTGTAGGCCGAATTTTTAATATCAATATCAGCTAGCAACTGATTTTTTTGTGCGGTCAACGTAGAAATATTGGTGTTCAAGGCAGTCAAAGTTGTTTGTGCGGTAGTGCCAGATGCAATTGCGTTATTGTATGCGGTTGTTGCAGTAGCTAAATTTGCGTTGGTTGTATTTAAATTTGTATTTGCAGTTGCTAGCGCACTATTTTTTGCCGTAATTTGCGCGGTCAAATCACTAATAGTTGCTAAATCAGCATTATACTTTGTCAGTGCGGTATTGTATGCCGTAGTAGCAGTGGCAAGGGCAGTTTGCGCGGTATTTAGTTTGGTCGCGTCCGATTGCAAAGACGTAACTACAGCTTGATAAGATGCAACCTTACTGTTTAAGGTTGCACCCGCAGTATCCAGCGATGCCTTGGTTGAAACCAGTTCTGCTCTTTTTGCACCTAGCTGGGCTGAAATGGATGCTAGACTATTAATTGAAGTTTGTGCATCCGCTCGAGCAATTGCGAATTCATTGTAAGCGTATCCCAAGTCAATAATTGCAAGGTTCAAATCACCACGCAGTACAATGGCTTGATCCCGCATTGCTTTTAAGGCTGGGTCAATGGTCGCAACATTCCAATTAGTTGGAAGCGAGGGCACAATGTAATCGTAAGAGTCGGCAACCCCAATCAAATCTTTCAAAATTGGCAAGTTGTCAATTGTCGGGAGCGTGATTGTGGGAAGCGTAGGTATCGACGGCAAAAATATAGAAGGCGAAGAATAAGTATACTGCGAGAAATCTGGGATAGAATAAGTAGTCCCAGTAATATACGAATAAGAGTATTCAGCCATTACTGTGCGAACTTAGAGGCAGGTTCGCCCTCAAGTAAGGTTGGTGGTGCATCCATAAACGGGTTGCTTGGACGGCACGGGTCATAAGTTATCCAGTAACCGTTATCTTTCATTACCTGCAAGGCAACGTGATCGTAGTATTCATCGGTAAAAAGATTCAGCCCAATGGGACGAACTTCAAACCCAATTGAAAATAACATCGATCCAGAAAATAAAACTTGATCGTCACAATCGCCGTTAGCCATTCCGTACTCTTTAAATTCACGAATCATTGCACTGGGCGATCTTACATACTCAACCCCTAGCGGATCGCGGACGTAGCGGACATAGTCTTCCATAAAGTTGGTCACCGATTTAAACTGCTCAGAACGGTCATCGTGCCCAAATCCGTGAAATCGTGATGTGGTAAACGTCCGCACTTCTGGATCTGTCCCATATTCAAACATCATCGTAGAAAGGGTGTGCAGAATCTGCTCCGCATCCGTAGCCCCGTAACCGAGTCGGTAACGT
>Ga0181355_1001283_pt1 | contig 11075 bp, 14 predicted proteins | sample Fa13VDMM15DN_FD_130099 | JGI IMG/M metagenome (GOLD analysis project Ga0181355, IMG submission 130099) | Freshwater viral communities from Lake Michigan, USA - Fa13.VD.MM15.D.N | ecosystem: Environmental > Aquatic > Freshwater > Lake | place: USA: Michigan | collected 2013-09-23 | reverse complement strand
TAGCCTCGCCATGCTGAAGTTTTGCTTCCTCCTCGCGGTGCTCTTGGATTTTTTGAAGCGCGAGCTTGGCGTGGCTCACTACTTTTTCACGGGTGGCTTCGACGGCTAAATACTGCTTTTCAAGCTCGTAGAGAGAGTATTTATCGCGGTCGTTCATTCCTGCCGCCAAGTCGCTGAGTTTATCAGCGCGCGCGCTCGCGTCATCATCTGAAAGAGCCTCATAGATTTCTTTTGGCGGCATTTCATACTTAGACGCAAACGAATCGATGGTTCCCCTAATCTGCTGCATTGGGATTGTCACTACATCCCTAAACTCTTGCGTAGCCTCTACGCGTGCGATTTGAAGTTCCCGCTCATACTCTTCATTTTGAGCTCGCAGCCGCTGGACTTCTTCTGGCGCGTCCGCGCTACGTCCTGATTCTAACTCCGCTACTTTAGCCTCTAATTCTTCTCGGCGACTTCTTTCAGCCTTCCAATCCTTCTTCATGTTGACCGCCCACTTCTTCAAAGAGGCGGCTTCTTTAGGTAGCTCCTCGGAGCTTTCGGGCTCAGACTCTACGGGAGCCTCTTTATCTGACTTAGCAGCGGTACGCAGCCTTCGGCTCGCCTCGTCTAAAACGCGTGTACGCTCGACGGGGTCGTTCGCGTAAGACTTTTCAGGCGCGGGCTCCGCAGCGGGCTCCGCAGGCGGTTCTGGAGCGATTTTCAGTTTTTCAAAGGCTTCAGCGATGCCCGAGGCGGCGTCAAAGCTCATCATTCCTCCATTACCTTGAAGGTTTTCGGCGGATGTTTCGTTGGTGGGTGTGTTTTCGTTGGTATCTGACATAAAAGTTAATCTTCCTTAGAGAGTGACGGCATGAGATCGCGGTCGTTTCGGCGTTTGGGAGTTGGCGTCCCTAGGGCGAGTAGAGAGTCTAAAGCAAGGTGAAACCCCTCGCGCCTCGTGTTTTGATGGCTATTCCACTCCGAAAAAGTAGCTCCGGCAGGAGCCCCTGTCTCTCGGGGTATACCTAACTCTCTCACAATAGCTAAAGCGGTTTGGAATTCGTTTGTTTTTAGTAAACTTGCAAAAGAAGTTACCATTACCTCGTTATTTCGGAATTGTTCGATTGTCATTTTACCATTTCCCCGTAGGGCATTTGGATGTCTCTAATATAAGTTTGGCTTTCGTGCTGCACCCGCAAACCGTGCATTTTCCAGTCCCAGCAAAGCTGCTACTGGAGTAGTAGGGACACTCTCTGCACGCGGCTAACCGCATGGATTGTAGTTCTTCACTCGCAACAGGAAACCCACTCTTCGCCCAACTTACCGCCTCACCAATAATATTTGTCATTGGAGGGACCGATTCACTTTAGCTCTCAGTACGCGTAAATTGGCGGGGCTATTATCGAGCGTATTATGGTTGCGGTGATCTACATCCATCCCATCGCCCTTTTTTACCCTGCCCTCCGCAGTCAATTTACGTCGAGCGGCATTGCGTCCCGCTCGGCGCTTCTTTTGCTCAGGGCTGGCGTGAAAAGTGTCGTATTCGCGTTTGTAGTCTCTCATAGAGGTTAGATGGTTATTACACCTGTGGCGGGACTTTTGCAACTGAAGAAGTTGATCTAACTTTCGATGCAGCTACCGCGTCATCAAGAATCATTTTTTGCTGGGTCGCGGCGGCTTTCATCTGCATCTCAATCTGATGTTTTTCGATCTTCATCTGCATATCGGCTCGCTTCTCAAGAAGCTTTTGCTGGGCTTCAGGGCTGAGTTGTTCCATCTTAGCGATCTTCTCTTGCATGGCCCGATAATCAGCTTGCATAGCGGTCTGCTGTCTCTGTGCTTCGGCTTCTGCGCCTTTCTGCTCATTCTCAGCCTGAGCTTGCAGTTCGTCCTGCAACCGCTTGGAGCTTGCCCCGAGTTGTTGGAGGCGCTGAGTCATTAACGCGACTTGGTCTTTGCGTACCAAGTCCTGCCCTAGAGCCGCAACATGCTCCTGAGTGTGAGGCAAGAAATGCTGCATCGCCATGAGCGCGTTTTGCGGATTCGCCTGCCCTGTTGCGATGGCTTGGTCGAGTTGATCGAGAGCCTGCAAATGGGTGCCCGCATGAATGAAATGATTCTCCCCTGGGCTGACGGGTATCGGGCTTCCGCTCGACATGGTCGCGTTTTCCAAAACCGCAATTTTGTAATCCAACGGAGGGCGAAGATTGGTGTTCGGAGGCGGCAAGTAGCGGTCAACGACCTCCTGCCCAAAACGACAGGCAATGCGATCGCGCAGAAGATTGATGCGCCCTTGTTCATCGAGCGAGCCGAATATGCTCATTGTTTCATCTACAGCAGCCATCCTCATTTGAGGGCTTCCGTAACCGATCGCTCGGACGGGGTCAACTTGTTTGACTTTGATGATGGCTTCAAGCGGCACACCCCTTTTAATGCAGCGTTTTCGGAAGTCGATTGCCTCGCGACCGCCAGGTTCTAGGGCGCTATAATCTACGCGGCATAGTCTATGATACACTTCAGCTAAGAGGCGTTTCCACGGGTGGTAGAAAAGGTTGATCGAGGCAGAAGACAGGGTTGCCTCTTTTTGCAACTGACTTCGCACTTCGTAGGCAGTGCGTGATTGTCCGTCAACCCCCGCCGCACGAGTCTGGTAAGCCCCTGCGTTATTCTGCATCTGCATCGCCATATCGGATATGACAGGGATGATGTTCTGTTGCAAATTCGGCACTGCTTTTTCAACAATCTTTAGACCTGGTGGAAAGAGCGCGTAAGGCCCGTAGTAAGTCAAAGTCAGATCGTCAATCGCCCTAGAGGAACTGTCGCTAGGCTGAACAATGAGGGAAGAAGACAAGAGAGCCCCATCCACCATTCCACACCGCAAGCGGTTCAACACTTGAATGTGTGGGTAGATTTTAAACCCGAGTCCGCGTATGCCGTGGTAAGTTCCATTTCCCACTCCGTAGCAGAAAGTCACAAAGCAATTCGTTGGAGACTCGAAACGATTTTCCCGCTTGAATAGGAATTTCTCGTCTTTCGCTAAACTATTCAAAGGGTCTTGAAGGAACATTAAGTGCGAGACTTTACCTGAAAATTCTCGCACCCACATGTGGACGACCTTCACCACTTTGCTCTTGGCGTGACCATACAGAATATCGTTGTTTTTCAGCTCCACCTCCAGCTTTTCCCAGTCTCCAAGACTCATGGATTGGTCTTCTTGGCAGGCGCGCTGGATAGCCGATCGCGTGGTTTTAACGTCCCACCCGAGTTCCGCAGCGATCTCGGCGTCTTTGATAAAAGCGTAAAGCTCGTCGGCGCGGTATTCGCGGTCAGCCATCGCAACTTCGATCTCATGCTCGCTGGCTCTAGTCGCCCTAGGGATGCGGAACTCCGAGAGTCCAGCAACGCGCCAGCGCCAGTCCACTTCATCCTCGAAGAAAGTTACCCCGACTCCGTGGCTCACAAAGTAGTCGCAGAGCCGCTGGTGGTTAAACTCAAACTCCTTCCATTCCCTTAACGTGCGATGGAACTCCTCGGAAATGATTTCATTCCACTCGGCTTGCTGCTCGGGCGCGCCGTAGCTTGTTTGAACGCGAGCCAGTTTATCAACTGAGCTTGTCAAGTCGTAGTAGCCTGCAAGGGCTTGATCTTTGAGGGCTGCTGCATCGCCGAAATCAAGGTTCGTTCGGTCGCCCTGCCCCATCTCAATCAGATCGTTGGCATTGAACGGAGGAGCGCCATTGAACATACTGTCGATCAAGGCGCGATTGCGACTGCTACCCTCATCGGCTTTTTTTGTTGCTAGATAAATAGCGCGGCCCGCATCCACATTATCGACGCGGCATTTTGGGGCTGCGCCCGTTATAGGGTCTAACCCCTTTATTTCAAGAGAGCTACTTTCGTGCATGGTCTTTTTCCTTCTTTCGAGGTTCTAAAATTGTGGGGTCATTAGTTCCAGTTATGACGCTAGTCGCCGCAACGATCGGCTCACCCACCATCTGTATGTGTGCCGATACAGTTGCTTCGCGGCGAATCTCAAACCGCATTTGAACATTCCAAAGTGGGGCATTAGGGAAGCAGAGCTGCCGAATAAGAATAGATCGTTCGTATAAGTCTGCGGGGTAGACGCTAGAAGCTATCAAGCGAGGATTTTCCTCAAACTTCTCTTCCGTAGCTGGGTCAACTTCGATAGAAGGCTCCACAGCCCCAAGGTAAGGAGTCCGTTTGATTTGGTACTCCGTATAAATATCGTCAAGCCAAGAAGCTTTTACTGGCACACTATCCTCGAACCAATAAAAAGGAGCCTCGTTTGCCACAAGATCAAGCCATTTCACAGTCTCGGAAAAAAGCCTGTTTCTGCTAGGCTCTCCGTCCACTGCGAAAACATCCACATGGGCAAAGACTTTTGTGAACTCATCGACAGCATCCTCCATAGCACGCGCCTGGGATTTACTCCCCACAAGCAACAAATCGTGCCCCCCGTCCCCGCCAAGAGCGACGATATGCTCGTAAAGGGGTTTATGGTTTTGGTTAAAGGGAAGGATTAAAAGCATCGCCGTGAGGTTACAAGGTTATTATTCATTTCGCAATTAGTTTTTCGAGGGCTTTTTTAGCATTTATGTGGGCATCTTCGATTTCCTCTACCGTGACCTCATCTAGGTCTGGTTGGCAGGCATGGGTGATTTCATGTAGAAGGGTTGCGCCCATATCAAACTGAGGGTTCAAAGTAACCACCCGAGTTTCATAATTACATAGACCGTAGAGGGGAACCCAAGACCCCTCGCGCTTAACCGGAGCAAGTTGTTTGATTTCAAGCCGCCACCATTTGCCTCGGATTCGTATCTTAGTGCTTTTTAACACGGGTTTTTCTATTATGTTCTTTTCTATGGCAGTTCGCGCAGAGGACAATGCACTTTTCGACCTCCTCCAAGACAGCTAGAAGCCCTGATGTTCTCACTAACACATTTATGGGGTTTACTTTAGTTTCGGGGTTTATATGATGGAAATCTAAAGCTTCGGCGGTCCCATTTTCTTTGCAGCGAGCGCAACCCATTTTTAACTTGTATCTCTTAATAAAAGATAAAACTTTCCCTCGGTATGCGTTGGATACTTTAGGTGGCATTAGGCCCTAGGGTGGATGCGGATAAAGTTTTTTGCCAGGGTTTTGCGGCGGATTTTTCTCCACACGCCGTCTCCGCTCTCGCTATCTCTGTCGCCTTTCCCATTTGTGTTGCCTTCAACGGTAACGATATACTTGCCGTCATCTTCAAGAACGATACCCGTGTGGCTGAAATCAAAAGTCACAATATCTCCGAGTCTTGCCGTGTCCGCCTCCGTGAGAATCGTTGTCGTCGCGGGCCTTGCTTTAGCCCAAGTGGTTAGACCATACGCCAGCGCGGTTTTGGGTCGCCACTCCTCGGGAGTACGCACTTGAAGTTTAAGCCAATTTGCAGCTTCGGGGTCTTTGATCCACTGCTGGATGCAAAAATCCACAAACGCAGCGCACCAAGGCCAATTATCAGGCACTAATGATGTTGCGCGTTGGTATTCAACGATCCTAGAGCCACGGTTATTACCCCCGATTTCGAGGACGCCGATCTCGGCTTGAGCTATTGCGGTAAGTTTATGAATCATTTTAAAATAAAGAAAACTCCAATTCCAAGGAACACGAACGACAACACAATCAGCGATACCGCTATGTGCTTCGCTTCCATATTACCCTTTGCGAAATACGTTTATTGCGCCGACTACTGCCATCCCAGCAGCCGCGATAGAATTTGCCTGCTCTGGAACGAGTGTCACGCCTGCTGCGGAGAGAAGGAACGCAAGCCCTCTCCAAGTTGAGGCTTCAGCGAGTCGAGCGAGTATGTAGTTTAATGCGATCATATTATTTGTCCTTATACAATTTAGGTTGTGGTACTATTGGGTTAAACCAATCGAGTTGGGGGGGTTCTGTGGGGAGATACTGAAATTTGAGAGAAATTTTGACATAGCCCAGCTCGCCAACATGATCTCCTGCGGGAGGAATAGGTACCGAGACGCACCCTGTTACTAATAAAATAGAGAGTAGTAGTAATTTCATTTCGGGGTTACTCTTTCCATATTGCGTATGCGCGTTTCGTGGTCAGCCAACAAAGCGTCATGTCGTTTATCGGCTTCGGCTCCAGCTTCCATGCGAACGAGAACGGTTTCGATTTTGCTCAAGCGGGCATCAACGCGTTCACTGGAGTTTGCAAACTCACCACGCGTTACAAATTGCGACTGCATGAAAAGCATGACCACTACCCCAACGGGGGTTGCCATTTTTAGACCAACATCGAGAGTTTTGTTTAGGTTATCAATCATACCTATGAGTTGGATTGAGCGATGAGTGACCCAACGATGCTCGTCGTAGCGCACTGGGCCAATCTGTCTGTATTGAGCAGGTCTGTTTTCGCTTTGATGGCCGTGATGTTGGTGCTGACCGAGCTTGCAAGTCTGCTGGATACCGTCGTGTCCAGATTGGCGAGTTTGGTTGAGTTGGAATCTAGCTCGGTGCGAATTTGGGCTACGGTAGGGATGGCGGTGATGGCGGCCACGACGAGGCTTTGGTCTGCGGGGTCGCTTGGGAGGTTGTCGGTTTTCGCTTTGATGGCGGCCACATCCGTGTTTGCTGGCGCGGTGTAGGCCGAGGAGGCGAGGCGTGTGCTTGTCGCAACATCCACTCGGGCCAGCTCCGTTGCCAGCTCGGTTCTGACTTGTGTGGCGATGGCCGATGCGGTGGGCACGGTTGGCGCGTTGGTGAGGGTGGTCACGGTTGCCAGCGTGCCGGATGGCGCGAGGCGGCTGGATATGGTGGCGTCGAGGTTTGCGAGCTTGGTGGAGTTGCTGTCCATCTCCGTGCGGATTTGTACGGCTGTCGGGGCGTTGCCTGCGCTGGAGACGGCGGCGTCAATGCGGGCCAACTCCACAGCCAGCTCGGTGCGGATCGCGGCGGCGGTGAGGACTGCCGTGCCAGTGCCGGACCCTACGGGGACTCCGCTTGCCACACTGGAGGCGGATGGGATAAATGCCGATCCCGTCAAAGCGCCGCTGGCGTAGCTCACGCCATTGCGGACATCGGTGGCGGCTGGCATCGCTGCGTTTGCGGTTGCGTCGATGAGGGTTTTCGCGCCTGCGGTGTCGGCGTAGTTGAAGATCGCGACATTGCTGCTGGTTTTTTTAAGGCGGATGCCTGTGCCGCTCACAGGCATTTGTCCAAATGTGCCAAATTCGATTTGCTCGATTTCGCAAATGCCGAGCGCAGCATTTGAAACCCCGACAGAGGCAACCAATCCAGCGGAGTTCGCGGGACCGTAGGCATTACCCACAGAGCGGGTCGCCCGCACGGTTCCTGTCGAAGCATTGTTTGCTCCAGCCGCTCCAGCCGCACCTCCTGTGCAGATTCCAGTAACGGCGACGATTCCCGTTGAAGCATTGTTTAATCCATGCGAGGTGGCGACCAGCGTTCCGCCCGTGACATTTCCGGTCACGGTTAGAGTTCCCGATAAGTTATTATATGCACCGTATCCAGTACTGGTTCCGCCTGTTAAATTTCCCGTGATGGAAATAGACCCCGTAGATGCATTTTGAATTCCATGAGAACTCGCCCCGCTTCCTCCCGTGCAATTTCCGGTGACAGTTACTGTTCCAGTTGATGCGTTACTTACTCCAAAACAACCCAGAATCACGCTGCCGCTCGACCCAGATCCGCCCACGCAATTCCCCGTAACAATTAATGTTCCCGTGGACGAATTATTGACGCCGCCACACGCTTGAGTGATTCCGCCCGTGCAATTTCCTACAATAGAACCAACCGCTGGGGAGGCTGCTGTAAATTGCAGGCAGTTGCGCGAGCCTGTTGTGGTTTTATTTGTAACATTAGCCGTTAGAGTGATGCCGTCGTTTAGCGTATAAATGCCTGTCCCTGCGTTTGAAATCTCGGTGCAGGTCGCATTCGCGGTGATGGTGATTGTGTGACCCGTCGAGGCGCGGGCCTCGTCGCCTGTGGTAGGCACGACTCCGCCCACCCAAGTTGCGGTTGAGTTAAAGTTGCCGGTGGCGGCTGATAGTATGAGTGCCATGGCTTAGAGTCCTTTGGCGGCGATGTAGGATTGGAGGGCCGCTTGGATCGCACCCACGGCCTGCTGTGTGGCTTCGTCGCTGCCTGCCAGCGATCCGAGAACGATGCCGATGGCGGACTCGTCAGCGGTGATGACCTCGCCGTTTTCGAGGCGGGTCGGGACAAGGCGCATGGCGACATTGGCGTCACTGGAGCCATCGCCCAGATACCGGCCCGATATAGCCAAATTGAGCGAGAGTTTCGGGTATTGTTTGCCGTCGATTTCGATAGGATTGGTAGCGTTCATAGGTTTATGCGTAGGTGAGGTTTTGTTTGTTATTCCAAGCTCCGATTGCGGAGCTTTCGGAGACTACGTCTCCATTGTCATTGGTTGTTGTTTTGGTTATGTCCCAGAGGGTCACGTCATAGACGCTGCCGCTGGAAGGAAAGTCGGATGTGGAAATGCTGGCGAGGTAGACGGTATTTCCTGTGAGAGCGAAGGCCCAGAAGCGTTCGGCGCTACCTGCTCCAATGGCGTAGACCGTTCCCGTCCCTGGATGGCGGGAATAGAGGACGTGGTCTGCGTGATTCAAGCAAATCTCTCCGAGACCTAAATCGCTCGTCGTCGGGACTTTGCCTGCTACCGTGGATTTTTTGGGTATGATTGTTGCCATTATGGAATGGGGTTGCCTCCGAGGGGTCGAACCTCGGAGGCGGTGGAAGGACTAGTAAGAACCTCCGTCGATGGTGCTTTCAAGGGCGCTCACGCGAGCCGATACGGCAGAAACTGCCGATGCACGGGTGGATGCCTCTGAGAGGATGTCTGCCTCTGCGGCGGTAACCCTTGAGGTAAGGGCAGTTGCAGCAGACACCACGTTGTCGATGCGAACTCCGAGAGCGGAATCGGCAGAAGTCCTTGCGGAAGCCTCTGAAGATACAGCACTTGTGCGGGCGCTCACCTCTGCGGCGAGGTCGCTTTCGAGGGTATTGATGTCCGACTCTGCGGTCGTTACTCTACCAGCGAGTGCCGTTGCGGCAGTCGTGATGGTCGATTCCGCACCTGTCGCACGCGTCACTTCGGCTGCGAGGGCGCTCGATGCGCTAGCGGCGAGGCTAGTGATCGCTCCGTTGATAGTGCCATCGGCGGCTTGGAAGGCGGCGACGACTTCGGTGAGGGAGTCGAGGGCTGCGCCATCAACATTGCTCAACACATTGTCGATGCGAGTTCCGAGTGCCACTTCAGCGGCGGACGCACGCGAAACCTCGGCACTGACTGCCGAGGTGAGAGTGCCTTCAGCGGCCTGCGCCCGTGTGATTTCCGAATTCAGCGAGGATGTCACTGCGGACACTGCTGTGGTTCTATTGGTAATTTCAGTCGCCAAATTTGCAGAAACTACTCCTTCAGCGTCAGTTGCACGCGAAATTTCCGAATTTAGCGATGTGGTGAGCGTGCTTACACCTGAAGTAAGGGTAGCGTCAGCCGCCGAACGCGCCGAAGCTTCGCTGGAGACAGATGCGTCTGCGTAGGCTTTGGTTGCGAACGAGTCGCCGCCGACAGCCAAAACGCCAGAAGCAGTTCCTACATAGATGTTTTTGTTGAGTGTATCGAAGGCCAACTCAGCGACTTGCAAGGAAGTCGGTGCGCCAGAGCCCCGTTTGATTTTGATGATTGGATTTGCCATATTATGTTGGTTTTGTTGTGTTTGTGTTGTTGTTTTAGGGGAGATTCTTAAAAATTGCCGCAATCAATGGTCTGAATGAGAGGGACGTAGTGGTCATCGCTCCAGCGGTAGGGAGTACCACTGGAGAGATCGACATACATGCGTTGTGGGCGACCTGTCTGAGGAAAATCATCTTGGGTCGGATATTCCACGATGCTTTGCGCGATTTCGGGCAGGATGAGGTCGATCTGGCTGAGATCGAGGGTCTGCGCTAGGTTGGCATCGGTGATCGTCGTCATGCGTAGGTAGCGGTCTCTCGGTTAGTCCATGCGACATTGCTCGCCTTGGCGGTGGATGCGACTGCCCCAGCAGAAGTGAGCGTGGATCGAGTGATCTCCCACTCAGCTACATTAGCTGATGAACCAATGGTGAAGGGGATGGCAGGCGGGGAAGGTATGAAATAATTCAACATGACCCCGTAGTAACTAAAAGTTCCTGATGAATTTATATCGAATGCGTGAATAAAGTTGTCAGGGTCGCGCTGAGTGGAGGGGGAGTAAAGGCCAAGGGCGATGACAACAGCCTTGGCTCCATTTGGCAATGGCGTCGAGAAGGTGACGGTTCCTGCGCCTTGGTTGACGAGGTAGTCGATGGTGGGTTCTTGCGTCACTCCGTTGACACAGACGATGACATGGTTGGGATCGCTGGATTTGAGGCCCGCGATCGTAAAGGTTTTTAATACCCCGTTTCCGATGAGAGTCGTCTTGGCACTAGAAAGCAAACTTGCTTGTGGTAAGACAAGGTTAAGAGTCTGATTCGGAGAGGCGCCCGTGATGGCAGCGGCGGCAACACCGATTCCGACAGACCCAATGGAAAGGGTATTGGATACCCCGACCCCGACGGGGCCAATCGGACCGTCGAGGCCAATCGGGCCGACCGCGCCAGCTAATCCTTGAGCGCCTTGGGGCCCAGTAACAGAATCGCCTTTTGGCCCTTGCAGCCCTATAGGGCCTTGAACGCCTGGAATACCCTGTGCTCCAGCGGCCCCATTAGTCCCCGCTACCCCCGTGTCGCCCTTGGGTCCGGTTGCGCCTTCGGGCCCAACCAACCCCTGCAACCCTCTAGGGCCCTGGGGCCCCGTGAGTCCTGAGCCGATGATCTCGATGATCTCGCTCACGCCGTAACCTCCGGCACAACTACTACTGTCCCTCTTATGAGCTTTCTTACAACGCTACCAAAAACAATTTCCAAGTCGTAAAGAAAATTGCCCGCAGGGATAGAAGCGGTCTCTTCAGGAGTTAATTCGAGAGAAATCGTCCCTAGAGTGCCGCCCAATAAAATGCGGCTGTTGG
>Ga0181355_1001281_pt1 | contig 11077 bp, 11 predicted proteins | sample Fa13VDMM15DN_FD_130099 | JGI IMG/M metagenome (GOLD analysis project Ga0181355, IMG submission 130099) | Freshwater viral communities from Lake Michigan, USA - Fa13.VD.MM15.D.N | ecosystem: Environmental > Aquatic > Freshwater > Lake | place: USA: Michigan | collected 2013-09-23 | reverse complement strand
GTTTTTTGAACGTCTCTTCCATTCTTCTACTTTAAATACTGTTAAAAAATCTTGTATATTCATGTTTTTAATGTGGGAAGCTACCAAAATAGCATCCTCTAAATCAATGGCCTCAAATTTACCATGTGGTTCCTTAGTTTTATCATGTTTGTTATAGTATATATATAGGCTCATTGTGTGTGGTGTGTTAGCAAGCTTTTAAATAATTTCAAATTCAATTTCGGTATCTCCAAAACCCCATGAATCTGTATTTTCTGTCAATTGTTGATAAACTACTGCTCTATATTGATCATTGGTTTTTTTATTAATTCCATCAGCGATTCCTCCACCACCCCATCCTTTAGATCCATGATTAATATGAAACATGGGTGGTTCAAATATTGCTTTTAAACCATACCCATGCATAGATGCTTTCTTTTGGACATTAGTGTCTGAAAATAGGGCATATATTAGTTCTTCTTCAAATCCTTTAATATCATTCCAAATATGTTTAGGGGCAAATTGAAAATCACCACAACAATTAATTAAACTATAATCATCACCCGATACTATTTTTTCATATACTTCTCTTTTTTCTGAATTAGTAGAAATATGGTTTCTAAGTAGTTCCCAATCTTGATATTTTAATTCACCACCATGAAATTCTTTAATTGTATCCCATGTTACTTCTCTTCTACTAAGGGTGATCATATTGTTGTTACCATTAATTTTTATAATATTTTCAACATCTTCTCTTTTAGGGTGTATGACATCAATATTTGTTGATACAATCCAATCTCCTTCAGCTCTTTTAATTCCAATATTACGGCCTAATACTTCACAACATTTTTGAGCTTGAGGATCGTTATTTGTTAGTATTGAAGCTATTTCAGGTGTAATAACAAAGTGTTTTAAATTCCCTTTTAATTGTAAATTATCTTTAATATCATAAAGCAAACTGTGAGTTGGGGAATTCCAATCTACATATATTACTTCATCATAAGTATGAATTGCTGAGTTAAGAGCATATATTGCTCTTTCATTTAAGTAATCTCCATAATTATCATTCCTAGATACTATTACTGCTGATATTTTCATAAAGTGTAATTATTTTTAAAATTATTCCAAAATGTTTCCATTAAATTTTCTTTACTTAAAATTATTCCTCCTAAGTGAAATATTAGGGCTTTATTTAAAAATTCAAATGTATTTATTTTACTCATAAATTCATCCCAATCTTCCCAAAACACCCAATTGTTTTTTCCTGGGTAGATATATGAGATCTGGAGGTTAAAAATGTTAGGTATAAATGTTATATCTGTAAACATTTCTTGAAGGGATAAATTAATAGCGGTTTGATCCATTCCATCAATTTTAACTCCTCCTTCTTTGCCAATCCCATCAACATGACAATTTATATCTTTTTCAGTATAATAGTAATTTTTATATTCAGAAAATTTACTTTGAAGTTTTTGAAGATGAGTAGCCTTCATTGAAACAAATCCCGCGTTAAAATATCCTTTAACAAATGAATATAAATTTGGTTTGAATTGTAACCATTGGTTAAAATGGTATTCTGGGATTCCATTTCCTCCTTGATCTGCAGATACTGCTATTCCTATATTATTATCTTTAAATGTTTTATTTATATCAAACGCATCCCATCTAACCATAGTATCAGCGTCTACAAATGTTACTCTATCATATTCAGAAGGAGGACAATCTGCTTCTAACCACCTATCATAACACATAGCGGCATAGTCAGGTTTATCGTTTATATATTTGTCTCCTTCAAGTAGGAAAAGATCTATATTATGTTTATTACAATAATATTTCCATGTATTAACACAAATTTCATATTCTTTATTTTTTAATAGAGAATTATAAACAGGAATTACTATAGCATTTTTTAAATTACTCATATATTATTTAATTTATTATTTTAATTAAAACCAAACATCAATTTCTACACCTAAATCAGAAATAATTTGAATTAACTCTTTTTCTGTTTCTAATGATTCTGTTTCTACATACCTTTCATGAAATTCAACATATATTTTTTTTATTTTTTTTATAGTACCCTCTTTTATCATATGTCTTAAAACTTGAAATTCTGCTCCTTCAATATCCATTTTGCATATAATATGTGAATCATCTGGTAATTCTGATATAAATTTACTAAAATTAATACTTGGTACTTTCATTTTATTTTTATATCCAGGAGTGTCAATTCCTACCCCATCTATTGATGACATGACTCCAGCTAAATCTATATCTCCACTAGGAGATTTTCCATATTCTTGATTAAAAGATACAAATCCATCTTCTATCCAAACCGCAGAATCATAAATAATAATATTAAGTGGGATTTGTTCTTTAATTTTTTCAATTCTTTCTTTTACTCTACATCCTATATTATTAGGTTCAAAAGTATGTATTTCATAAGTATCATCTATTATACCATTATTGTAAAAATAAGTTAATCCTTGGCATATATTAGTTCCACAATCTAAAAATATATTTTTCATTTATTTATTTTTTATTTATTATATAATTGATAACTTCATTAATTGATTCTTCTAATGATATTTCTGCTTCAAATCCTAATATTTCTTTAGCTTTAGAGATATCTGGGATTCTTTTTTGGACATCATATTCAAAGGGTTTATCGTATGTTACTTTAAATTCTTTATTAGGATTTATAATGTTCCAAATTATTTGAGCTAATTCTAGAACACTTGTAGATATAGGAGTAGAAATGTTAAAGTCCTCATTTATTGCTTCTTTTGATTCTATTACCATTCTAATCCCTCTGGCTAAATCCTTTCCGTTTGTATAACATCTAATTTGGTCTCCTTCACCTAGTATATGCAATGGGTCTTGTCCTTTTAAAACTTTATTAATTAGGTCTGGTAATACATGTGATAACATTAGTTTTACATTCCCTGAAGTTATTTCATGTTCTGATATAGATTCTTCTTCTCCGATGCCTACACAATTAAAAGGTCTAATTATTGAATAAGGTAAGCCATATTGTTCCCATGCTCCCTTAGCAAAATATTCAGATGATAATTTTTGAAAGCCATATGTTGATGATGGTGGTGGGCATTTTTTTATTTCAGTTTCTGGTGTTGGGTAAATATTTGTTTCTTCAAATACCATAGAACTAGATAAAACAATAATACGTTCTAAATATCCTTTTTTATGTCCTTTAATAGCGGCATCAAATGTTTGAGCTAATATTCTTTCATTAGTTGCTAATAAATCATAAGCAAATTTATGAAAATAAGAGATACCACCTATCATAGCGGCTCCTGCAATAATCTGGTATGGTTGTTCTTTTTCTACTATTTTTAAAAATTCATCAGATAATACATTTTCTATGTATAATTTAAAATTAGGATGATTATCATGTGGTCTACTTATTTTACCATATTTTTGATAATTGTCTACTCCAATTACTTTATACCCCTTATTTAATAATTCATTACAAATGTAACTACCAATAAAACCTTGACTACCTGTTAATAATATTTTTTTCATATTTTTTATTTATTTTTTATTTATTTTTTATTTATTTTCTCATTCCATTAAAAACGGTTTTAATAAATTTATCATTCTCTTTATCTATAGTTTCAAATAATTTTAAATCTAATCCTAATTCTTTAATTAAAGAATTTAAAGCTTTAGTATCTTTAGGTAAACACATCCCTGCATATCCTCTAAAATTATCATTAACATCCAAATATATATCTTTTGTGGTTCCTCTTTTAATAAATGCATTCTTAACATTACTGTAATTAATATTTAATTTTTGGCATACTTCATATATCTCATTAGCAAATGTTATTTTTAAAGCATTATATACATTAGAATAATACTTTAATAGTTCAGCTTCTGTTGGTTTTAATTGAGTTATAATTTTAGGATAATGACCATGGCATTTTTTTATTAAATTAAATATATGAGTATTTTCAGTTCCAATAGCTAGTAAATCATGATTTTCTGTAAAATCAGTTATAGCACATCTCTCTCTAAGAAATTCAGGAACAAAACATATTTTTAAATTTGTTTGTTTAATTAATTTTTCTGTAGTAGTTGGTTTGACTGTTGATTTAATAGCTATTATTCCATTATAATTTAAACTTTTTAAATCTAAAACTACCTGTTCAACTATAAAAGTATTACATGAACCATCCTCGTTGCTAGGAGTAGGAACACATATATATATTATTTCACAATTTATAAGATCTTCTAATTTAGTATCTAAAATAATATCATGTATTAATACTTTATGACCTAACTTCTCAAATCCAAATTTACATGCTGAGCCTATGATACCTAGGCCTACGATTCCAATTTTCATATTATATTTTTTTCATTTAACATTTTAATTCCTTTACTTAAATATTCTTGCATTCTAGCTTCAAATTTATCTCTTTGGGATGGTGGTGCATCATTTGGTATTAAAGTTAAAAACTTTTTATAATATGATGTGAATCCCATGTCTTTAAGAGATCCTCCTGATAAGTCTAAAATTGTTTGGCCTTTTAATTGATATTGTTGAAAATCTAGTCCTATATTATGTTTAGCATATTCACTTAGCATCATAGAATACCAATCCCAAGGACCATATCCATTCCAATCATCATGAACAGGACATAAATTTTCATAAAATTCTTTATTATATAAATCAAACCACCAAGCCCATTTATTTTTCTGGACAGGTATTAATGATGTATCTTTATTATTTAATTTTAATTGGTGTCTAATTTGGTATACATCATAATTTTCCCATTCATTATATGGAATATCTAGATAATTATCATCAGTAATTTCATCCCATGTATGATCCCATCTTTTATATATTTGGGGTGTAATTACAAAGTATTTATTAGGGATTAATTTAGCTGATTCAATTAATAGCGTTAGTAGATGCTCACTAAAATAAAAATCAGGGCATATTCCTATATAATAATCTATTTCTGGGGATATGCTTTCACGTTGTAGGTTTAAATAGCCATATACTTCATCGCCTTCATATATTCTTTTTATATGATTATAATCATTTAATAGTAAAGATAAATCATTATATTTAGTTTTAAAGAAATCTTTAGGTAATAAACTTTTATCCCAATTAATAAATTTGCTTGATAAATTTAAAACTGTTTCTATTGTAACATTAACATCTTTAGGAAGATAATAAAATGATTTTTTGAGTTGAGTAAAAGTCATTAGAGCATGGTCTATTTCCCAGGGCATTAAATGTATTTTAACTTTAATATTCATCATATAATATTAATAATTTCTCCTTTAAAACCCAAATTTTTTAAATAATTTTTTATTTCCGTTGATATATGCCATGCGTTATTAAGTATTCCTTTTTCATTTTGAATATCTAATACACTATCATCTTTAATAGGAATAAGAGTACCTGGGATGTAGTGGCCTACTTTTACTGATCCTGGTTTTTCACAAACGCATTCAATATGTTCTTCAGTTAATTCTAATAATCTAATAGGAATGGCTGCTCGAGCGGGAAATGCTTTTGCTTTAATTTTACCATTATTTTTAATATATTCTAATATTTCATTTTTCTTATTTATTTTCCATTTAATTATAAATTTATTCATTTGTTTAAATTTATCTATAAATGTTTTTTCTTCTTCTAATATGCTATTTATATCCGTTAGGATTAATTTATGATATTTGCTATTTCCTATTACTACCCTAATATTTCCTCCATATCTAGAAGGAAATTCAACGGATAATACTTCTAATCCTAATGTTTTAGCAATATAAACAAAGCTAGTTAGGCTATATGTTCTAGGATGTTCATGATAAAATGTATCAAATTGATTTTTAGATAACACCCCACCTAAATAATGGTTTTCAACTACAAGTAATGTTTCTGGTTTTGATAGTATTTGGATTGATTTTAGTAGGTTACTTAAATCTTCAATATGGGCAAATACATTTGTAAATGTAATTACATCCATTTTCTTCAATGATAAAGCTAAATTTGGAGTAAAATAGTCATGAATTACTTCATGTTTTTTAGCCTGGGCCTCGTAAGCAGCATCTGTAGGTTCAATGCCATATGTTAATGCTCCTTCTTTTTTAAAAAAATCAAGCAAACATCCATCATTACAACCAACATCCATTACTTTTTTATTTTTTAAATCAATAAAATTATCCGATATGTATTCTACTAGGTTTTTCATTCCATCTAATACATCAGCTGTAAATCTAGCTCTATAATGATATGTAGAGGGAAATAATCTTTTTTTAGGTATTTGGGTGGTTTGATGAGCTGTGTAGCATTTTTCACAAAAGTGAATATCAATAGGATACAATGTGTTAGTTTTAGAATCCCCAATAGGAATTAATTCATCACAAATAGGATGTGAACCTAAATCTAGTACGGGTGTTAGATTTTGATTACCACATACTTCACATGAATTGATTTTAAATATATTATCCATTATTAATTGATTTTAGAATATCCAAAAGTTAAATAATTAACATTTGGCATATCGTTGATTGAAAATAATCGTTTAGTATCAAATACAGTTGTATTATCTTTAACTATATCTTTAAGTTCTAAATATTCAGGCCAGTTAGTTCCTATTATAATAATATTAACATTAGCAACTTCTTCTTTCCATAAATCGGTATATTGAATTAAAGAATGACTAAATTGTTTTTTAGCGTGTTTAGTAGCAATAGGATCGTGAGCTATAACACATGCTTTATTAAGTAGTAACTGAGACATTATATTTATAGAACTTGATTCTCTAATATCATCTGTTCCTGGTTTAAATGCTAGACCAAGGAGTAATATTTTTTTTCCTTCAATATTATCAAGCATATCTATAACATGATTAACTTGTTTTTTATTAATATCAAGTACAGCATTAGTTACAGCCATACTTAAACCTAATTTTTCACCTTGGGTTCTAATTGCTTGTACATCTTTTGGAAAACAACTCCCCCCAAATCCCGCTCCAGGAGTAAAATAAGTAGATATTGAAGGAGTAATTTTATTATCATTTATAATAGGACTCCATCTTTTATCACTTATAACACCTTTTATTACGTTGTTATAATCAATATTACCTAAAGTTGATGCTACATTAGCTAATTCATTGTTGATTGAAATTAAACACGCTAATAAAGTATTATTAGTATATTTAATCATTTCTGCCGTTCTAGTATTAACATATATTTTATCGCAATTCCAAGGAGAATACATTTCTTCAAGGTATTGTTTAGTTAATTCATCTTCATAACCTATAACAATTCTGTCTGGGTTGATGAAATCAGATATTGCATCTCCTTCTTTTAAGAATTCAGGATTCATACCTAATCCAAAATTACCTAAGGTTTTGCCTGATGCTTGTTCAATTATTGTTTTGATTGTAGTATCTGTTGTAGTAGGGATAACAGTGCTTTTTACTATTATTGATAAGAATCGATTTGTTTTTTTAATATATTGTCCTATTTGGGTGCTTGCTGTTTTTATTTGAGTAAGATCTATTTCACCATTTTCAGATGGTGTTCCAACAGCTAATATTACTATATTACTTTGGTTTAGAGCTTCATCTAAATTAGAAGTTGCTTTAAAGCATTTATTATCTATTGATTGATTAAGTAATAATTCTAAATCTTTTTCGTAAATATGAGCTATACCTTTATTAAGATTATTAACAACATCTTCACACAGATCAACGCATGTTACTTTATGTCCTTTACTAGCTAAACAAACTCCAGATACTAAACCAACATATCCCGTTCCTATTATTGTTATATTCATTATTCTCTATTGTCTTTATAATAATTATAAATTCTAGTTAACCCTTCTTCTAAACTAATAATAGGTTTATAACCTAATAATGTTTCTGCTTTTGTAATATCAGGGCATCTTCTTTGAGGATTATCTGTTAAATACTCAACATCAGTACTAATTTGATATTCATATTCAATTTCAGTAGATGATTTTACTACTTTAGAAATAGTTTGAGCTAATTCTAACATTGTTATTTCAGGAAATGAAGTACCAATATTAAAAGATTCTCCATTGCTATTTGAAAGGAGGGCTTGGAGGTAACCTGTAATTGCATCTGAAATATAACAGAAAGTTCTAGTTGTTTTGCCATCAGAATAAATTACTAATTTTTTTTCTTCTAGTATATTATTAAAAAAATCAGGGATTACTCTTTTATCTGATAACCTTAAACCAGGGCCAAAATTATTAAATGGTCTTACTATTTTGATTGGAATTTGAAACTGTTGGTAAAAGTTAACACAAAGTGTTTCTCCATATCTTTTTGATTCATCATAACATGCTCTGGGGCCGGTGCAACTAACATTTCCTCTATAAGTTTCTTTAGTAGGGATATTTTCTGGTGAAGGGTCGCCATACATCTCACTTGTAGAGAAAAATAAAAAACTTTCGCAAGGATTATCTTTAACAAAATCTAATAAATTTCTAAGACCAATTACATTAGCATCCATTGTTTCAATTGGATGTAGCCTATAATATGTTGGTGAAGCTATTGTAGCAGCGTGAATAACAAAATCAGATTTAGGCAATTCAAGTGATTTATTTATATCAGCTTCTATAATTTCTATATCATTTCTGCCTTTAATTGATTCAAACCAATTAGGAACTCCCCTAATAAAATTTTCTATAATGTATAGTTTACAAGGTTTTTCTATTACCTTTAAATCATTTAATGCTGCAAAATAATGAACAAAATAAGTACCAAGAAAACCACCACCACCTGTCAAAAGGATTGATTTTCCACTAAATCTAGTATTATCTATTCTGTTAATAATTTCAGCAATATCTTGTTTTATTACCATATTTTCCATGTTGATTGATTTTTATTCCATAAATTATTTAAATTATTTTTTTCTTTTAATGTATCCATACATTCCCAAAAACCATAATGTTTATAACTAGTTAATTGATTTTTTAAGGTTAATTTTTCAAGAGTATCAGATTCAAATATTGTTTGGTCATTATCAATATATGAAAATATCTCTGGGTTGCAAACGAAAAATCCACCATTTACCCAAGGACTATCAGTTCTTTTCTTTTCAGCGAATGATTTAACTAAGGTATCATTTTCAATTTCTAATCCACCAAAACGTCCTGATGGTTGGACTGCAGTTACAGTTACTATTTTATTATGATTGTAGTGATGTTTAATTAATTCAGGGATATTTATATCGGCTACTCCATCTCCATAGGTTAATAAAAATGGACCATCAATATATTGTTGAATTCTTTTTATTCTACCTCCTGTTAATACATCATTTCCAGTATCAATTAAGGATACTTTCCAAGGTTCATTAATGTTATTGTGAATTTGGATTTTATTATTATTAAAATTAATAGTTACGTCTGAATCATATTTTAGTTTATTTAGGAAATATTCTTTAATGATATTACCTTTGTAACCTAAACAAATAACAAAATCATTATATCCATAGTAGCTATATATTTTCATTATATGCCATAAAATTGGCTTGCCACCAATTTCTACCATTGGTTTTGGGATAGAATCAGTATGTTCTGATAGTCTAGTTCCAAATCCTCCTGCTAGTATGACTACTTTCATTGTTTTTTCTATCATTATATCTTCTAATTTTTATATTGTAAATATAATAAAATTAATTTAGTATTCCTAATTATTTTAAATATCTCCGTTATCTATTTGTTTTAAAACCTCAATTATTCCTTCTATATTAGTTAATTGCCAAGGATAATTTCCTTGATTAGTATTTGGTTCAATATACTCACTTAAATATTCTCCCGCTCCTTCTAAAGTTATTAAATTAGATTTGGATATTTCGGAGAATTGACTAACTTTAAAATTTAACCAATCCGCCATACGTGGGTTTGAAATAATGACATTAGTATTTTCTTTATTAGAAAATAAAATGTTTATATTAGAAGCACTACTTTGTTGAACTATGATAGGATATGATTTAAAGATTTGAATTTTACCAATAATATCATAATCCATTAATTCTACAATATCGTATCCTAATTCATTTTGGATTTGTTCAATTAATTCTAATTCATTAACTAAATCTCTTCCATGATACCATCCACGTTTAATTGTATCTTGTCTGGAGATGTAACATCCTTTAGATTTGACTTCAATTTTAGGGACTTTAGCAACAGTTTCTATTATTTTTTCAACTATATAATCATCACCATACCCTTCAGGGAACCAGTAAAATGAATTTGGAATAATAAGTGTTTCTACTTTGTATTGAACTTCTTTTTTAAATATAACGATTTCAATATCTTGATCTTGATAATAAAGATCTAACCATTGTTTAATAAAAGTACTATTGCCCGTTTCTTGATAAAATTCTTCTAATATACCTAATTTAACTTTAGAATTAGTTTTTCTAATTTCATCAAAATAAATACATTTTCCAAAAAAATCAAAGAAGAAATGAGCATAATTTAAACCACAATCATCATATAAAAGAAAAATATCACCTTGAATATCTTCATCTTGTTGTGGAGTAGGAATATAACCTTCAAAATATGGATTTGTATCTCCTATTTTTTGATTATCTTTCCATATTCCGGCTTTAACATTTTTATTATCATGAGTTACTATTAGGTCAATAGCAAGCATTCTATCTTTAGGAGTATCTACATGTTTTAAATATGCATTATCTAAAGTAGTATAAAATTGTTTAAATTTATGTATGCTGTTAGGTATATCAATTCTAGTTATGCTCATAATGTGTCTATTAAATTATTCGAAATATCAATAAGTTGTTTTTTTCTATTTGCTACTCTGATAGATTCACAGGCAATTAAAATATCTAATTCTAATTCGCTTATATTTAATTTAGTTATATATTCACTATAACATTGATGATATAATTCAGGATTAAGTGAATAATACAATACACTAAATAAATGTTTAGCTGCATCTATAACGTAGGATTGAAATAAATCTTCTGAGTAGATAGGGTCAATTAAATAAAGTTTTCCTTCAGTTTCAATCATGTTATGAGTTGAAAAATCACCATGATTAAATGTATTTGGGGGGTTAATTGT
>Ga0181355_1001280_pt1 | contig 11082 bp, 13 predicted proteins | sample Fa13VDMM15DN_FD_130099 | JGI IMG/M metagenome (GOLD analysis project Ga0181355, IMG submission 130099) | Freshwater viral communities from Lake Michigan, USA - Fa13.VD.MM15.D.N | ecosystem: Environmental > Aquatic > Freshwater > Lake | place: USA: Michigan | collected 2013-09-23 | reverse complement strand
GTTACATGGCAGAAGTAATCGAGATTGCTTATAAGCCAAGGGATCAGCAGCTAAAGATCCATGAGGCAGTAGATAACCACAGGTTTACGGTTGTAGTGGCTCATCGTCGTATGGGCAAGACTGTAAGCGCTATCAATCATCTGATAAAGGCTGCCATTGAGTGCAAGAAACCAAACCCACGATTTGCCTATATTGCTCCTACATACGCTCAATCTAAGCGTGTCGCTTGGGATTATCTGCTGGAGTTCACTCGTCCTCTTGGGGCTGTGGCTAATATCTCGGAACTTAGGGTTGATTTTTGGGGTCGGCGCATTAGTCTTTACGGCTCTGACAATGCTGATAGCTTGCGTGGGCAGTATTTTGATGGAGTTGTCCTTGACGAGATCGGAGACCAAAACCCTAAGATCTGGAACGAGGTTATCAGGCCAGCGCTAGCAGATAGGAATACTGACGAGGCTCCTACCTGGTGCTTATTCATTGGTACGCCTAAGGGTAAGAACCACTTTGCTGACTTTAGGGATAGGGCACAGACAGCGGAAGGATGGGCGTTACTTGAGTTCAGAGCCAGCGAGACAGGGATTCTTAGCGAGAAAGAACTCTGGGGCGCTCGTAAGGAAATGGGCGAAGACAAGTACGCTCAAGAGTTTGAGTGTTCCTTTAACGCAGCGGTTGAGGGTAGTTACTATGGTCAGATTATTAACGATCTCGAAGCCAAGTCTAGGATCACGACTATTGACCGGGATGACCTTTGCAAGTCTTTTGTTGCTTGGGATCTTGGTATGGGTGACTCTACTTGTCTATGGGTGGCTCAGTTGGCTGGCAAAGAAGTTAGGCTTATCGACTGCATCGAGAATCACGGAGTCGGTCTAGACTGGTATGTATCGTGGCTCAGGGAAAACAAGTACGAAGGCTTTGCACAGATACTCCCGCACGATGTGGAGGTAAGGGAGCTAGGCACTGGCAAGAGCCGCAAGGAGGTTCTTAACGAGGCTGGTCTTGAGATTACGGTTGCGCCTAGACTGTCTGTAGCTGACGGTATTCAGGCTGTCAGACGCTTGCTCCCACGTTGCTGGTTTGACCACAAGACCAAGCCGGGACTAGACGCTATACGCAACTACCGTAGGGAATACAACGAGAAGCAGCAAGTCTTTTACGATAAGCCGTTGCATGATTGGTCAAGTCACTACTCAGATGCCTTCAGATACTTGGCGATTGGGCTTGACGAGAGCGACAGTTCGTGGTCTTCAGACTTGCCTATTAACGCAAAATGGGTTGTATAATAAGCAAAATTCCTGTAAGGGCTTGCTATGAAGATGGATGAAGGCCAGATCAAGAGCATCGTCGAATCTGAGATTGATGACTCTATCGGATACATTGAGACAGAGACCGTTGAGGAGCGTCGTAAGGCGCTAGATTACTATCTCCGTAATCCGTATGGTAATGAGGTAGAAGGTCGCAGCCAGATTGTTACCGGAGAGGTAGCTGAGGCTATCGATGGTGCATTGCCACAACTTATCCGTGTCTTTACGACAACAGAGGATATTGTCTACTTTGAGCCTAAGACTGCTGAAGATGAGGAGTCTGCTAAACAGGCTACTGACTACTGTAACTGGGTGTTCTACCGTGAGAACGAAGGTCTACTGATCTTGCATAACTGGTTTAAGGATGCCCTGCTTGAGAAGGTTGGTATCGTTAAGTCGTATTGGGATGCCCAAGAAGATGTTATTAAAGAGAAATACAAGAACCTGACTGAAGATGAATTGGTCATGCTGCTGTCTGATGAGTCTCTTACAGTTGTAAGCCAGAAGGTCGAGATGATCCCTGCTGGCATGGATATGATGGGTATGCCGATAATGGCTCCATCGTATGACGTTACGGTCAAGCGGACAAACAAGAGTGGTTCTGTACGGATTGAGAACGTACCTCCGGAGGAGTTCCTGATTTCCAAGGCGGCTAGGACAATCGAGGACTCCCCTTTTGTAGCTCATCGCAAGCTCATGCAGCGGTCAGAATTGATTGCAATGGGCTACGACAAAGACATCGTAAATGAGCTACCTTCTTATGACGATCTAAGTTTCTCTGCCGAGCGTGTTGCTCGTTTTGATAACGGAGAACAGCCAGATCAGACTCAGTCCCTTGACCATTCTATGCAGACGGTTGAGGTATACGAGTGCTATATACGCATTGACGAGAACGATGACGGTATCGCTGAGTTGCGTAGGATTGTTTATTGCGGATCGGAAATACTAGAAGATGAAGACTGCGACTATGTTCCATTCCATAGCATCTGCCCTATTCCTATTCCTCATAAGTTCTTTGGACAGTCGTTGGCAGATAGGACTATGGACATCCAGCTTATCAAGTCCACTATTACTCGTCAGTCTCTCGATAATCTCTACCTAACGAATAACAATCGGGTTGGCGCTGTAGATGGTCAGGTGAACTTGGATGACCTGCTTAACGCTACTCCCGGCGGCATTGTCCGCTTGAAGAATCCTAACGCTCTGGTTCCATTGCAGGTTCAGTCTACCTTTGGTCAGGCTATGCCAATGCTGGAGTACATGGATGCGGTACAGGCCAAGCGTACTGGTGTTAGTGACGCGCAACAAGGTCTTGATCCGGATATTCTGTCTAACGTAACTGCTGCTGCTGTAGCTGCAATGATGAAGTCTAACTCTGGCAAGCTGGAGTTGATTGCCCGTATCTTTGCTGAGACTGGCGTTAAGAGTCTGTTTAGAGGCATTCTGCATCTATTGGGCAAGTATCAGGATAAGCCGAAGATTGTCCGTATGCGTGGCAAATACGTGCAGTTTGATCCTCGCACATGGGCTAATGAATACGATGTATCCGTTAATGTTGGTCTGGGTTCAGGTGACCGGGATCAGAAGCTAACGATGCTTCAGATGGTTCTTGCCAAGCAGGAGCAGATCATCCAGACCTATGGCCCATCTAATCCGCTTGTTTCTGTTGGTCAATACCGTAACACGTTAGCAAAGTTCATTGAGGCTGCTGGTTTCAAGGATGCTAAAGCCTTCATGAACGAGATTACGCCTGAGATGGATGCTCAATTGTCGCAGCCACAGCCACCTGCTCCTGATGCACAGGCAGAAGTGGCGCAGATGTTGGCGCAGGTAGAGCGTGAGAAGACACAGGCTAAGGCGCAGATTGAGTCTGCTAAGTTGGATCTTGAACGTCAGACGTTAGAGGCTGAATATACTCGTAAGGGTATAGAGATGCAGATGCAGAACCAGAAGGATCAGGCCGATATTCGCATTAAAGAGGCGCAGTTAGCAGTCCAGCAATTGCAAGCGATTTTGGCGATGGATCTAGCTGACGAGGATAGCCGCAATAAGCAAGCTGAGATTGTCTTGAAGACGATTAAAGAGCTAGGTTCTCTTACAGGTGCGTAATGGATGGATTACTTAGCGATATTCTTGGATTTGTTGATAGGTCTAAACAGGCTGCTAAAGCAAATTTAGGGTTACTTTTCAACGATCCTAAAGAGTATTTGGCAACTATGGAAGGCCAAGCTAGGGACTTTAATCGTTTGCAATCTTTAGCTGTTCAAGGCGATATAAATGCTAGGAAAGGATTGCCAGTTACCCCTGAGCAGTTATCGGCTAGGCAATATGTTGATAGAGTAACAAATGATATAGCTATGGGATTTACTGGATCAGTAAAGCCATTGAATAATCCTCTTAATAATTTGGAAAGAATGGCCCCTTTCTTTATTCAGTATCCTAAAGCTGAGAAGGTTGTTAATGGTTTAAAAGTTGGCGAAAATATAAAAAACACTAGTTCTATTCCAGCATCATTTAATAGATACGAAACTGATGTAGGGATTAGGTCTGTGCCAATGAGCGCATTTAAGGGAAGTAGTCCTTATGATTTATTTAGATCTGCTGATGATATAAAAAGAGTAAAAGACTTGGCTAGTCAAATTAAAGAAAATAAATATATTGATCCTCTAATTGTTGCTATTGATAAAGAAGGCCCGTATGTTCTTGAGGGCGGTCATAGACTTGGTGCATTGAATTTACTTGGCGTAAAGAACTTTCCAGCAATGATTGTTAGGGATTTGGATTATTAAATGGATAAGGCACAGTGGGCGCTTAACTTGCTTAGAGACGATACTTTCCAAGAGATGATGGAGAATCTCCGAGGCAATGAGCTTAACAAAATTATAAACAGCAACTATGGCGAGACGGATCTCCGAGAGGAGGCTTATATGCGTCTTAGGGTGCTGGAATCTATTGAATCTCATCTTGAGGCTATGTCTGCTCAGAAGATGATTGATGAGAAAAGGATGAAGATTTTGTAACCCGAGTCGGGCGGTTCCCGATATAATTTAGGAAACACAAATGAGCGATACTCAAAACACGACTCCTGAAGGAAGTGGTGAGTTAACGGTAGAAGGTGCAGCTAACGCTTTCTTGAGCATGATGAATCGAGAAGATGGCTCCGAACAGGAACAACCAGAATCCGCTTCAGAAGCTAACGAAAGCGATGCCGAATCTGATGAGTCTTATGACGAGTCAGAGGTAGAACAAGATGATGGCGATGATGAGCAAGAGGAGCCTCAAAAGTACCGTGTTAAAGCCGCTGGCGAAGACCGGGAGGTAACCCTTGATGAGCTTATCAAGTCTTATCAACTTGGCACTGATTACACCAAGAAATCGCAAGCCGTAGCTGAGGAACGCAAGGCGGTTGAGGCCGAACGTCATGCAGTTCAAGAAGCCAAGGCATTGCGCGATCAATACGCGCAGCAGTTGGGGATCATCGAGCAGATGTTGAACCAGCCGCAACAAGCAGAGGATTTGGATTACCTGAAAGAGACTGACCCTATCGGTTATGCCGTAAAGGTCGCAGAATTGTCTCAGAAGGAGAAGCAGTTAGCACAGGTTCGCGCTCAACGAGAGATGATCTCTCAGCAGCAAGAATACGACAGGCAGCAACAGATGAAGCAAATGATAGCCACTGAATCTGAGAAGCTAGTTTCTGTGTTACCTGAGTTTGCTGATCCGTCTAAGGGCGAAGTAATCCGTAAGGACATTCGCACATACGGTAAGCAGATGGGATTCTCTGATGAAGAACTGGCTAACGTATTTGATTCACGAGCCGTTCTGACGTTATACAAGGCGATGCAGTACGACAAGTTACAGTCTGCAAAGCCGGGAATTACTAAGAAGGTTTCAGAGGCTCCGAAGGCTATTAAGCCGGGAGTATCTAAGCCGAGGGATAGTAATTCTGAGGAAATTAGGAAACTTAAGTCACGGGCTAAATCCACTGGTAGTGTTAAGGATGCGGCTAATGTGTTTGAACGCTTTTTATAAGGAATTGAATCATGGCAATTTATAACGCCTACGACGCAATCGGTCTGCGTGAAGATTTGACCGACGTAATCTATGACATCTCGCCTACCGAGACTCCATTCATGTCTTCGATTGGCAAGACCAAAGCTACTGCTGTTTTCCACGAGTGGCAGACTGACTCGCTGGCTGCTGCTACCACCAACAACGCTGCTGTTGAAGGTGCTGATGCTTCGGACGCAACTCTGTCACCTACTACCCGTCTTGGTAACTACACCCAGATTCTGCAAAAGACTATCAAAGTCTCTGGCACTTTGGATGCAGTGAACAAAGCTGGTCGTAAGTCGGAAAAGGCTTACCAGTTGGCTAAGGCTTCGCAAGAGCTGAAGCGCGATCTGGAAACCATCCTGCTGTCGAATCAAGGTCGTTCGGTTGGTTCAAGCAACTCGTCGGCTCGTAAGATGGGTTCGCTGTTGTCTTGGATCAAGACCAACTCAGCCGTTGGAAGCTCTGGTAGCGATCCTACAACTATCGGTGTTTCTACACGTACTGACGGTACTGCTCGTACCTTTACCGAAGCCCTGCTGAAAGAAGTTGTGGCTGAAGTGTTTACTTCGGGCGGCGTACCTAAGATTCTGATGGTTGGCCCATCTGGCAAGCAGAAGGTTTCTAGCTTCACAGGTCTGTCTGCTTATCGTTACAACGTCAATGCTGGTGGTGGTGGTGCTGTTGGTGGTGCTACTATCGTTGGCGCTGCTGACGTTTACCTGTCGGACTTCGGTTCAATGAGCGTGGTTCCTAACCGCTTCATGCGTACCCGCGATGCTCTGATCCTTGATCCTGAGTACGCTGCTCTGGCCTATCTGCGTCCTTTCCAGACTATCGAACTGGCGAAAGCTGGCGATGCTGACAAGACTCAGGTTCTGGTCGAAGTTACGCTGGAAGTTAAGAACGAAGCAGCTCATGGCATCGTTGCTGACTTGAATATGTCGCTGTAATGAGATAGCCCCTGACCTTATGGTTGGGGGCTTTTCTATGAGGATTTATGGACTATAGACAACAGGTTGTACATGCGGACGGTGATGGCGGTATTGTCATCGAGACTAAACAGGATGTTACTGAGATACTTGAAAGTAACAAACAAATTCTGGAGGCAGACAAGCAAAGAGCAGGAAATCTTAATGAATTGCACCATATAGCTCGTATTCCATTCACGGTCATTGATGACTTGAACAAGAAGGGAATAATGAAGGGCTTTGCAATAGTAGATGATGCGGCTTTTGCGAGTTGGCTTAATAGTTCCGATAATGCACAATGGAAAGTCTATAGGGGGACAGTATGATCGTAGGTGCTTGCGTACCAGCTAGGGATGAAGTTCACACATCATTTGCTTTTGACTTTGCCAAGATGGTTGGCAGAGACTCAAGGAACAGATGCTCTAAAGAAGGTAATGGGCTAAAGCTCTATACGATGGCAGGAACGCTGATATTCGATCAGAGGGAGAAGCTAGTAGATGCTGCTCTTGCTGAAGGATGCGATGCGGTTCTGTTTATTGACTCTGATATGCGGTTTCCGTCTGACACTATTGATATTTTATTAAGCCGTGATGTGCCGATTGTTGGAGTTAATGCAGTAACAAGACGTAAGCCGACATTGCCGACTGCGTTGAATCTACAAATTGAGAAGGATGAGAATGGCAAGATTATTCGTCATGCTTGGCATAAGATAGATTCGATGGATAAAGAGGGCATAGAGCCTGTTACAGCGGTTGGTTTTGGTGTTGTGATGATTCGTAAGGAAGTCTTTGAGAAGGTTCCTAAGCCTTGGTTTGATGTAGGTTGGGGATCTAAGGGCATCATTGGCGAGGATGTGCATTTTTGCATCAAAGCCCTGGATGCTGGCATTCAGACTTACGTAGATCATAGTTTATCTAAGCATATTGGTCACATTGGTACGTATGAGTATCGGTGGGATGATGTAGAGGAAGGCGCTATAGAGGCGCACAATAACGGGAAATAGACATGGCATTTACGAGCTACAGTGACCTAAAGACTACGATAGCGAACTACCTAGCTCGTAGTGATCTGACTTCAGTTATCCCTGACTTTATCCGGTTGGCTGAGGAGCGTTTACGTCGAGATCTGAGAACCAGGCAGATGTTGGTCGTTGCTACGGCTGATACGACTGCTGGTGACTCTACGGTAGGTCTGCCTACAGACTTCCTAGAGATGCGTGATATTCACCTAAACACTAATCCTATTGCTTCTCTGGCTTACGAGGCTCCTAATGCCTTCTACGCTAACACTAGGGCTACTGAATCTGGTCTTCCTAGAACCTATACGGTATTGGCTTCAGAGCTGCAATTCTCGCCTATTCCTGACGCTGCATATACGGCTCAGATGCTGTATTACGCCAAGCCTACGCTATTGAGTGATAGCAATACTAGCAATGTATTCTTGGCTAACTTCCCTGATGCGTTGCTGTACGCTGCTTTAGGTGAGGCTGAACCGTATCTAATGAATGACGCTAGGTTGCAGGTTTGGGCATCTCTTTATGATCGTGCTATAGCGTCTATTTCTGCTGCTGACCAGTCTAGTGAGTACAGCGGTCAACCGATGGCAATGTCTTATAACGTGAGGTAAATCATGGCAGAAATGTCAAACTATCTTGAGAACGCGCTGATTAACGCTACTCTCCGTAACACCAGCTACACAAGCCCAACAACAGTATATCTTGCACTTTACACAAGTGATCCTACAGATGCTGATACTGGTACAGAAGTCTCTGGTGGCTCTTATGCTCGTCAGTCTATTACTTTTGGCGCTCCAAGCGATGGAGTTAGTACGAATAGTGCTGCAATTGAATTCCCGCAAGCCACAGGATCATGGGGAACCGTAGCTTATATTGGTATCCGTGATGCATTGACCACTGGTAACTTGCTATATCACACGCCATTGGATGCATCTAAAACTATTGCTTCTGGTGATATTTTCAAGATTGCAATTGGTAGCCTGAGCGTGACTTTGGCATAAAGGATAAATAATGCCTTTAGTCGTTAAAGACAGGATAAAAGAGACTAGTACGACTTCTGGTACTGGTACTCTGACACTAGCTGGTGCTGCTAGCGGATTCCGTTCGTTTGCAGACATTGGCAATGGTAATACTACGTACTACGCTATTGTTGATGCGACTGCTAGCACTTGGGAAGTCGGTATCGGTACGTATACGTCTAGCGGTACTACGCTCTCACGAGATACGATTCTTTCCAATAGCTCAGGCAATACATCAGCCATTAACTTTGCAGCCAATAGCAAGGACGTATTCGTAACGTATCCTGCTTCTAAAGCTGTTTATGGCGATGCTACAGATGTAGCCTATGACCTGCATTTCGCGGCTTCTAACGGTATCTTCCTGAGCAACCAGACAGTTAGTACAACGATGACGTTTCCTACTGGATATGACGGTATTAGCGGAAAGAATACAACTATAGCTAGTGGGGTGACGGTTACTGTGCCTTCTGGCGCAACGTGGACTATTGTCTAAATGTTTGGGATTAGCACTTTTGCTCAGTCTCCGTATTCGTCATTAGGTGGATCGACGTTATTCGGTGCTGCAAGCATAGATGCGACTGCTACGGTATCTGCTGCTGGTATACGGCAAAGGATGGCGGCAGGATCGATTAGCTGTGCTGCTACGGTAGCTGCTAATGGCGGTATCTTAAATTTTGGTGTTGGAACAATATTTTGCAATGCAACAGTAACAGCTGATGGCGTAGCAATATTTAGTGGTGTAGCGGCAGTAAATGCAACTGCTACTGTTAGTGCTAATGCAACAAGAGTACAATTTGGCAATGCTGTAATAAATGGTACAGCAACGGTTACAGCAACTGGGGTTAGGATTCTATCTGGTGCTGGATCTATTACTGGTACTGCGACAGTTAGCGCCATTGGTGGTGTTGTTTATGAAGGCAATGCTTCGGTTAATGGGATTGCCACAGTAACTTGTGATGGTAATGCGATATTCTCAGGCATTGGTTACGTTAATGCTCTGGCAACTGTGGTTGCAAATGGTCAAATAATTGGTGAGGAGTGGTCGGATTTAACGCCTGAATCAACTAATTGGACTGAGCAATCAGCAGGTAGTAACGATTGGACGAATGTAGGAACAGGTAGTGACACATGGACACCAGTTTCTGCCGGGTCAAATACTTGGACGAATGTAAACGCTGGATCAGATAATTGGATGAGGCAATAAGATGCCAATGACATTAAGCGGAGATGGGACGATTACAGGACTAGCGGCTGGTGGTTTGCCTAACGCTACGGTTACTGCTGCTGATTTAGCGTCTGGTGCAGCTAGAAGTAACTTTGGTGCTGGCGCTGTGTTGCAGGTAGTCCAAGTAGTTAAGACAGATACTTTCTCAACTCAAAGCACTAGCTACGTTGATATTACTGGGCTTTCTGTTTCAATTACTCCATCATCAGCAAGTAACAAAATTCTTGTTTTGACAAATGTTTCTATTCAATCTCAAAATGCTCATGGTGGCGGCATGATTTTGCTTAGAGATGGAACTGCTATAAATCAAGCTAATTCTGCTGGTAGCCGTAGAAGGTCAAGTTTTTCTGGGCATGGTTTTACTGGCGATGCTACTGGTGATGGTCAAATGCAATTTGCGGTGGTAGGTACTTATCTTGATAGCCCTGCATCTACATCATCAGTAACCTATAAAGTACAAGTAGTAAATAATGGTGCTGAAACACAATATATAAATTTTCAGCGAGATGATACTGATAGCAATGACCGAACTCGCGGAGTATCAAGCATTACTCTGATGGAGATAGCAGGATGAACCACAAAGCTATTTACGCTCTCTATCCGCAAGTTGTAACCGTTGATGACGGCACAGGCGCTTTTGATGCACAGGGTAACAAGGTTGAGATTGACGAATCCGCAGTCAATGCTTGGGTAGATCCTAATGCGTATAAGTATCAACGAGCAGCCGAATACCCATCGTTTGCTGACCAGTTTGACTTGCTGTATCACGGTGGCTATGACGCATGGAAAGCAGCCATTGATGCGGTTAAGACAAAATATCCAAAGGCTTAACTATGCCATTGAAACTAAATTCATCTGGTGGTGGTAGCGTAACGGTACAAGAGCCTAGTACGGCTTCTAATGTTACGTTTAACTTGCCTAGCGAGACTGCTACTGCTATTTACTCTAATGCTAGTGGTAACGTGGGCATTGGTACGAGTTCACCTGATTCGCTTTCTAACTTTAGGTTTCTTGATGTTGGCTCTAGCGGAACAAATCAAGGCGTTGTCCAAGTAAATAACGGAACCGTAAAAACCGCAATTTACGCAAATAGCACAGATGGTTACTTAGCGACAAGAACTAACCATAACTTAAATATTCAGACAAACGGAACAACCCGCGCAACCATTGATACTAGCGGTAATCTGCTGGTGGGGACTACAACAAGTAGCGGAAAACTGACCGTTTTTGATTCTGCAACAACCTCTGCGGGTACAAGAATATTTGCTGTTTCCGACAACAATGGTCGTTATTCTGGTTTCTATGCGGGAGCCGATGGCACAGGATTTAACGCTGCCAATACTGTCCTTGGTGTTCGCAGCACCACAGGCACTGGACGCTCAATTAACGCTTCGGGAACAGTAAACGCTTCCGGTGCTGATTATGCTGAGTACATGTTGAAAAGCGGAGACTTTACGATTGCCAAAGGAGACATCTGCGGCATCAACTCCGAAGGCAT
>Ga0181355_1001275_pt1 | contig 11091 bp, 11 predicted proteins | sample Fa13VDMM15DN_FD_130099 | JGI IMG/M metagenome (GOLD analysis project Ga0181355, IMG submission 130099) | Freshwater viral communities from Lake Michigan, USA - Fa13.VD.MM15.D.N | ecosystem: Environmental > Aquatic > Freshwater > Lake | place: USA: Michigan | collected 2013-09-23 | reverse complement strand
TCCGCTTGTGGCGCCGTAGCTGTCGGGTACGAAGCTGGGGCGCTCTGGGCCGGCGCTGGCTGGTAAGCCACGGTCGACGCGGGTACGCTCGACGTCATCGAGGGCTGCGGGGTCACCGGAGCCTGTGTCATCACTGTACTGTCCTGCATAGGTCAGCTCACGTTTCAAGAAGTCCAGGGCTCGGTAGACGTAGGGCGTCAAATCGAGCTGAGGGTCCGCAAGCAGCGGTAGGTCAGGAGCTTGCGGGTGGGGTGTCTGTCGCATCGTTTGAATGAGCGACAGGAATGTGCCAATGCTTTGTTGCGTGGCTTGCGCCATCCGGAATGGATAGCCACTGAGCATTGCGCTGCGCTCTTCATCCGTTTTGTCGGGGAAGAGATACCTGAGGGCCTCGATGCTGTTGACACCGAGTTCCTGCAGGTTGCGCACAACAATGCTTGCATTCAGTATATCTTCTGCGGAATCCTCGAAGACTGGCCCCTGCCAACGCCACTCGATGCGTCGATCTCCGTCGGGGATCAAACCAACTACGCCGGGTGGTAGTTGCCGAGCTTGGACCGCCTCAGCGATACTCGCTTCCAGCTTCTGCTTGTATTCCGCAAGGGTTGCTTCGTAGGCCTGCATAGCCACACCGAAGTCTTCACGATTCTGGAATTCCTCCCGAATTGGAGCCTGGGGCTTTTCTATGCCCAGAGCCGCTGAGAAGGAATCACGGAAGATCTGCTCTTCGTGATAGATAATCAGGGCCAGCAGCTTGCACAAGCCGTAAGTCAGAAGGCCACGGCAGCGGCGCTTGGCTGTCGTAGCAGCTCGCCCGTAGAGAGACTTGATCTCATAGGCGGTTGCCCCGGTCGAAACACCGAGCTCGTCAACACCGCCAAGAGCTGTGCGAATCTCCTCGCGGTACTGGCGTGCATACAGATTCTGGTCGCCAGAGACGGCATCGGGCGTGACGTAGAGCAGGCGATCAGTCGGCTCGACATTGGCGATGATGCGCGGCACTTTCAGCCCGCCGCCACCGCCGCCGCCGTACGGCTGGCTGACCCGAGTGGATGGACGGTTGCCGGCATAGAAGCCGCCCTGGGAGCTAATTGTCGGGCGGGTCATTTCTTCGTCGCCCGATTCGACTAGGTCCTGCTTGGGACGGCTGGAAACGAGCGTCGGGTTTCCGAAGAAGTGGATATTCGTGCGGATGTTCTTGACCAGATCATCGTGCGTCACGATCTGATCAGCCAACCAGTCAAACTCACCCGTGGCATCCATGCCCGTTGAGCGCATCGTGTTGAATGCCTCAACCGCCGGAATAAAGCCCAAGCTGTTGATCAGCGTCCGGGTTTGCCCGGCCGACAGCATGCCTGCGCTGAATGCGGAATCAAACGACGGCTTTTCCGTACTGATCGTTTCTTTGATTTCGTCTCGCTTAATCCGCAGCTTGACGTAGCGGGTTGAACCACCATCGGCACCTGGCATTGAGAGCACACCAAGCCCGTCCCGCACGGTGAACGAGTAGATCAGCTCGACTTCCTCGAGTTGACCGCTCGCGTCGTAATACGCCCTGTAGTTCTCCTTGCTGAACCACATCAGCCGATAGGTATCCCTGATCGGCCTGAAATAAAACAATCCCTTGCCGTCGATCAGAAAATCATCGACGATCCCCTCGAGTCGACAGTCGATTTCGTTCTCGACGATCAGCTGATCGAGGAACTTCTTGCGAAAACCAAACGTGTCCTGAGACGGGTAGAACTCGACACCTTGACGCAGCATGAACATCTTCATCTGCGAGAGATGACTGTTCACGATCATCGTGTCGGTACCACTCGTACCGTCACGCTTGCGCGCGGCTTCCAGGATCCGACGGAAGCGCTCGTTCGTAGCCTGTCTCATTGGTCTATCTTAGTTCCACTCAACTTGAGCGCCACCACGGCGCATCAAGCCCTGGACAACGATATTGAGCGAATCGGCGCAGTCATCATGCGGTGCGTGCCCGAAGTTCACCACCTCATCGACCATGCCGCCGAAGTCGCGGTACTTGTTGAAAATGATTTTCTTGGCCTCGAACAGGCCGATAATTCCGCGCAGGCGAGCCAGCTTGTCGCCGCGGAAGCCCTTCACGGGACTGATGCTGATGTTGTAGAGCTGCCACTCGTTAAACAGGATTCGCTTGAGGTCGCCCTCGAAGCTCTTTTGATACGCCACGACCTCGGGCCAGATCGTCACCGGCGAGCCACTCGAGAAGTAATGCCCCTCCTCGTTTACCGCCAACAAGTTCCATTCCGCCAGCAGCTCGCAAAGCGCCTCGACTTTCTCGATGTTCCCCATCGAGCGCATGCGCCGGTAGTCAATCACGTAGATCTTGTCGTCTACCCGCCCTGCCAGCGTGAACACAGTCCAGTCGTTGCGCTCGCTCATTCCTGCTGACAGGTCGATGCCAACGCCGACTGTGTCGTAGGTATCAGGGACCTCTCCCTTAATGAACAGCTCGGGGGAGATGCCTAGCTCCGTCGATCGGACTGGCTGATTGAGGTACTGATACGAGAACGCCACCTTGTCGTCGCCCTGAAGTCGCAGCAGGTATTTGGTCGACCACATCTCCGGCCAATACGACTTAGGCCTGCCGTCGTCGTCGTACTGGATGGCTGACTGGGTGATGACCTTCCAGCCCTTCTGCTCCGTGAAGATCGTCGAAAATAGATCGTCGAAGTGGAAGCGGGTCCCCAGCGCGATCGTCCGACCGCCCTGGAAGATGGTCGGCACGATCACGTTGGTCCAGTTGCTTTCCATTTCCCGGCGGATGTCCGGGTTGGCGATTGACGCCGCACTCTTAATGGCGTCATCGACTACCACGAGGTTGGCACGCTTTGAGGTGATGGTGCCCTTGAGGCCAGCGCAGGCGATCGTGAACGCGTCTTCACCGCGCACGTCAATCCCTGCGAACTCCCAGTCCAGGCTCCACAGTTCGTCAGAGGTCCTTGTCTTGGAAAGCCTCACGGACGGAAAGATTTCCTGGTACTCCCGCGACAGAATCAAATTCTTGATAGCTGCGCTCTTGTTGCGCGCCACGTCCACGTTGTACGAGACGTACAGGATGCGCAGCAGCTTCTTGGCTTCTGCGTGACGGCCGATCAGCCACCCAAGCAGCATGCCAACCACCGTCGACTTCGCACTGCCACGCGGACTCAAGAGCACCGTGTTCGGCCCAGCAATATCCAAGAGGTGGTCGCTGCTTTGGCCCGTCAGGAATGCGCGGTGCCATTCCTTCATGTGCCGAGCAGGCTTCTTGCCCATCAGCTCACAGAAGTAGCTGAAGTTGTCCCGCGCCTTCAGCACATGAGGCGGGATCTCAACGACCTCAGGCTGCTTCTTGATTGACTGTGCAGCTAGTTGCGCACTACGCCGCCGCGCGAGCGCAATCGAGGCATTGCTCATGCCCCGAGTCTAGGTTGTTTCACCCTATTTCAGCGCTCGTCGGTGAGCATTGCCCACACCGATTCGTAGGCCAGCTCTAACGCGTTGGTCACATCATCATTCCCCTTGAAGATGGCACGCAGTTCCCGCATCACCTTGTCAGCCCCCGCCATCACTAGGCCTCGGCGATCTTGACTTTTGGTTAGGCGCTCGATCTCCATGACGTGCCCGCGCAGCTCCTTGGATAAATGCGCGATCCTCGTCGCTGCTGCGTCAGCTTTTATCAGATCGGCTTGCACCTGTTGGCGCAGAAAGTCAATGTCCGACTCCAGCTTGACGATTTCCGCAAGCATGATTTCGCGACGGTTCAGCTTGGGATACGCCTTGTTGACCCAAGCCTCGAGGTCCGTAAATGGACCGCTGTAGCCCAGCACCGAGGCGTAGAGCCAGATCTCATAAATCGAGTACGTCTTCTCCGCGTAGGCCAGGAAGCTCTCGCGCCTTCCGCCGTCCAGGGCGACAAGGAACTGCTCGACTTCCCTGGGGGCTTGATGCATTGACGAACCAGTACCGCGATCAGCCAAAGAAGCGCGAGCCCGTGGAACGGATAGCGCCCCGCGCGTCACTGCGCAGGCGCAGGGTCTGGGTTCCTTCTTCCTGCAACTTCTTGCGGTCCTCTTCGCCTTGAACTCGGTAGCCCAGGCGATCCTGCTCGCCCTGAGTCACCCTTGAGAGACGATCCTGCTCGCCTTCTGTGACCTTAAGCCTGCGGGCTTCATTGCCCTGTACGCCAATCAGATCCCGAGCGAGGCCGGCTTCCTGAGCCATCAGCTTCGAGGTGTTGCCCGTGCGTAGATTCTCAAGCCCTCCCTGGTACTTCCCGAGACTCCCCAGGAACGCGTCGTTGTACTGCACTGCGAGGCCCATATTGGCCCCTGTCGCGAACGTGTCCGCCAAATGGCCGGCAACCATCCCCCCGATGGTTTCGTTATCGGCGTATTTGTTCCCCAGATCGACCAGATTGCCGATGCCCTCGTTGTACAGGTTCCCAGGGACCGTCTGGAAGTTATATGTCGGGCGGGGAGCTGACTGAACCTGAGTCGGCTGGGCAGTAGTGGTCGTTGTAGCCGCGCTGGGCTGCTCGTTCTTTCCTGAATTCTTACCTTTGCCTTTCTTCTTGTTTACGCCAGCGGCTTTGTCCTTGGCCGTATTCAACACGGTCGAAGCTTTCTGCTTCGTGGCTGGCGTAGTCGCCCGCGTCGACGGCTGAGTCGTTGTACGGACTTGTGCCTTTGCCTTGGCTGCTTTTGCTGCTGGACTTGCCATCGTTCTAGATCCTATTAGGGATTACGCAAACAGAGCGGCCCCACCAAGAGCCAAGTTAGTGATCAGATTCAAGATATTGGCCGTGTTCTGCTGCCCCATTTGCTTCTCAGCTAGAGCGTTCACCTGGTCGTAGTACTGCTTATCGGAATCCAGAATCATCCGCAGGCGATCTGTGGTGCTCGCGTCTAGCGCCCGTTCGTGACCGTAGTTGGCGCCCAGCAGCGAGCTCTGAGCGCCAACATTGGCGGCCAGCTTCTTGCCATACGCAGTGGTATCGATATCCGTTTTCTGCTGAAGCACTGGGATTTGTGCTTTTGCAAAATCCAGGGTTACAGCGTTATCCCTAGCTCTTGCAGCCGTCTGTGCTGCGGTCTGTTGCTCGAAATTGTCGATGGACTGACTCGTCGTGCTCGGTATGCTTGAGCTACTTTGACCACGCTTTGCCTGGTCGGCCTGGAATTGCTGCCAAAGCTTGTCTTTCTGAGGGTCTGCGTATCCGATCGTGCCGTCTGCCTTGACCCCTGCACCCATGGCTTTGAGCTTTTCGCTCAGCTGCTTTTTCAGGAGCTCATCTACTGCGTTAGCCATTATTTGGCACCTGCCTGCTGGAGGAACTTCTCGAATAACTCCATGTTACTGGCTGTATTCGCTACGTCTGTTAGCGAGGCAGGTTGTGGAGCTGCATACGTCGGTGTTGCCTGGAATAAGGCACTCGCATTCACGCCACTCCCCGCTGCATCCATGGATGGCAGCGGGCCAATTCCTTTCAACGCAGCAACCAGGCCGCCCGTGGATCCGGCCATGCGAGTGCCGCGGCTCTGACTAAGCGCATCTTCCGCTTGGGCGACTCCCAACAAGGTGTCGTAAGAATTGCGCTTCTTGGGTACCACGAGGGACGCGGCTTGCACGCCTGCACCGCCTACCAGGTTTGCCAGGTTGGCGATCCGATTGCGCTTATCCGCCAGGGCATCGCGCTCGCGGTAGTAGTCGTACTGAGCCTCATCTCGTTTGTTTGACGCATATTCGCCCAGCGCCTCTCTGGCGAATTGCATCTCTTGCTTGTACTTCTCTAACGGAATCTTTGCCAGTAGTTCGCTGAAGCGATCCTCCTTGACATTCTCGAACCCTGGCACAGGGTCTACCTGCCTAAAACCGGCCGCGTAATTACCGGCTGTATTCGGCGAGAAGAGCGCAAACATCAGCTGAACAATGCTTGTGTTAAGAGGGCCTGCTGGACCTGAGCGTTCTGCTGCGCATTCAAGGCGGCAGTGTTCATGGTGTTCGCGAAGTTGTAGTCGCGGTTCACCGCTGCCTGCATCTTCAGCCGCTCGAAATCATCCGCCTGCTTGAGTTTGGCGATCTCGGCCATGATCGGGATTTGGCTCTTGAGCTTCTCGTTTTCAAGCTCTGCTTGCATCCGGGCCTGCCGCGCTTGTCGCCGCAGCTCGGCATCTTGAGGATCCTCGTTGGTTACCAGTCCGTAGAGGCCGCTCATGATCCCTTTGCCTGCAGCGCCACCGCCTGTCGCACCAAGAATCCCGCCAACTACGCCCCCAATCGGGCCGCCCATAAATGTCCCCGCGGCGGCACCTGCTAGGCCGCCACCCAGATTTCCGCCTGTTACTCCGAGAGCTTCCGCGATGTTCTTGCTCAGTGGATCGTCCTGGTCAGCCAGTTCTGCAGCACCCGCCAGCAGAGCAAGCAACCCGCCCGCGCCGGCAAGTTTGAACTTGTTGTTCTTGACGACGTTATTCAATCCCTCTATGAATTGACTGCTCCCCGCGGCTCGCCCACCTTTGCCCAGGGCGGGCGCACTTGAAGCGGCATCGATCACGACCTCAACCGGGGAAACTGGGATTGCTTGATCCCGCTGCGTCTGACGACGTCGCTGCTCACCCTGCATATATCTCTGGGTAGGAGTCACTTCAGCGCGTATCCACGATCCTTCGATTCTAAAAGGCTTCAATCCTGCATATAGCTGAGCTTCTCGGGCTCGACCCAAGGCACTTTGTCCGCGACGTTCTCGATTGTCATGCCCAGCTTCGGGCACTCAACGAACTTCGGCGCATCAGGCCTGCTATCTAGGCACCGCGTACACGCATGCACGTAGTCAGCATTGACGCGACGATCCGGTCTTTCGCGCCACTTGCCGTTCACTTTCTCGTAGCGCTCAGCGTCATAGGGGACCTGATACTGCTCTGTATAGGACCAGACATCTTCATGGCTCCAGTCCCTCAGAGGGAATAGCAGTGAAGCTTCTTGCGGAAGCACTCGGGCTTCAACCCTCGTTCCCGCGTCACCGCCAAGCACCTGGTCCGTGTCGCAACCCTTGTGGCCTATCCATATCGCATCAAAGTGCGGCATCACCAAACCGCGTTGCTTCGGGCGCCTCAGGATATCCAGGGTGCACACCCATGGGAGATCTTCGACTGGCTCGACAATTCCCGTCGGGCAGGTCAGGCGCGTCCTGTTGAAGGCGTAGACATTTTGTACTTCGTACTCGTCATCGGTCTGCTGCATCGCCGAGCACTCTGGGTGCCAGGTGTGGACCAGCAGTTCCCACTCGCGAATGATCCGCTCTTGAAACTCATACTTCCGCGGCTGCCATGGCTCACGGAAGAACACCACTTCGGGACTTAACCCAACCTGTCGCAGCAGATGCAACAGCACCATGCTGTCCTTCCCGCCAGACCAGCACAGCAGCGTCTTCGGGAATCTTTCGGCTGCGGCGGCTATGCGATTTCGCGTTTCTTCGTACAGCGAATTCAAATCAGAGCGCCGGCCACCGCTCCACCGATGCTACCTACTGCTCCAATAATTGACCCCGTTCTTGATGCGCCGGCCTGCGCGGAAGCGGCTGCTCGCTGCGCAGCGGCCATTTCTTCTGCTGCCTTCACGCTTGCCCAGGAGTCCAGCGCCCCTCGTGCAAGACCTTGCTCTGCTGCATGCTCCTGCATCGCTCCGCCAAGGATCTGCTCTGTACCGGAGCTATCGAATACCCCCTCGCCGGGCAGCTCGGGAGTCGCTTCGTAATCCTTTCGCGCGCGGTACGCGCGGGAGCTATCCAGGAAATTGCCGCCATCCAGGAACGACGACGCGAATGGACTACTTGAGTCGTCGTCGCTGTTCAGGAAATCCGACTTAAAGCTGCCTGCCTTGAATGCCATGACGAGGTTCCTTGTTGTTGGCTCACCAGCCGGTAAGGCCCCAGCCACTACTGGGCGCCTTTGCCCAGCTCCCCGAAAAGTCCGTTACTCCAGATGTCCAGCTACCGGGGACTTGTGCTGAACCATTCCAGAGGTTCTTATTACTCCAATCAATACCGGAGTTCCCCTGCCCCCACGCGGATCCGTCCGCGAAAGATCCCACGCTGGAGGCGGATCCGGAATAGCTCGGGGCTTTAGCGCTATTCGCCGCATTCATTTTGCCAAGGCCGCCGATTACACCGCTTGCCAGGCCGCTAACACCACCCATGATCCCTCCGAACATCGTGGCGTTCGCCATCTGCTCTCCTGCAAAGCGCGTTGCGTCGGCTCCCGCTTCTGCGGCTTTAATCTTGCTGCGAGCCGCTAGCGCCGAGCCCGCCATGTTCATCTCGTCTTGATAATTACTCAGTGCCAGTCCGCCGATCGTCTCTCCGACGTTGGACTTAAACCGGCCAAAGCCGCCAATTGGGGCAACCACTGATTACACCTCTTCCAAGGATTCTTCTTGAGGCGCGGTGCCTTTCATGGCCCTGCGCAGTGATTCTAAAACGTGCCCAGCCAGGGCCGTTCCGGTCAATGCGCCAGAGCTATTCACCAAGACGCTCTTGGCAACCTGACGCTCGTTGGCATCAACTTGATCGCGGTACGCCTTGTGAGCGGCTTCGTATTCCGGGCGAAGGACTTCCGCCTTCTTGCTGCTCTTTGTTACGCGAGTCAGTCCCCTCTTCACGCGCTCCTCTTGTTCAAGAAACTCTCTCTTGAGGTTTTCATATTCCAGGCCCTTGCGCTGCGCCTGCTCGTACCCTCCGGCCGAGGCGACCTTCTGCGCTCCGACCTTCATGCCGCGACGTGCGCCAATGACCGCTGCGACTGCCGGGAGAACGCCGGTAGCCAGAGGGATGCTCTTGCCCATGAACGTCACTTCCGGACCATGGATGCCTTCCATGGTGGCTTTGATCGGCAAGCTGTTCCCGAATAAGTACGACTTGTACTCGTCGTATTCCTGCTTCGAGACATCAGGCCGTTCTTTGACGAACTCCTCGTAGGGCAGCAGTGCGCCGCTGCGGCCCAAGAAATATCGGCTGCCCAACTCGCCGATCGGATCGGTCGTCTGCCGGGGATCCACCTCGCTAGGAAGCACCGCCTTGTATCCCGCTTCGCGGCCAAAGTTGCCAATGCCCATCGACATCGCAATCCACGCGGGGGCCAATGCCGCCATGCGAGGCGCCCTACGGGTAATTAGCGGTACGTCCTCGCCAATGAACTTCCCCTGCCCGGTCTCTTGCTTGAACTTCTGGCCCGCCTGGTGCATTCCGTGCAGCATCGCGACCGTCGTGATCGCTTGCGGGGCATTCAGAAACCACCAGATATTGCGCAGGCCATCCGTGACAAAATCGTTCGCGGCAACACCGGCCACCTGAGCCGCCTTGACCCGGTAGTTGCCAGTTCCCGCGTCGATTTCTTCCGGGCCGTCCAGGCTCGGCAGCTTGCCTAGCTCAACGGTGTAACGGCGCAGCTCAGGGTCGTTAGCTCTCGCCTCTTGGTAAAACTTCGTTTCTTGGTCGCTATAGCCGCCAAGGCGCACGCCGCTTACGGTGTCTCGCGCCTTCCCTGCGGGCAGCATGTCTGCTAAAGCCTTGCCCCACTGGGTATCACCTACCGACTGCGGCAACGCCTGACGTGCGACACCAAGCAGCGGAGACGAGGCCAGCATCCCGCGGATTGGCGCCACCTCGTAGCCATCACTGCCAGCCAGCCGCGCTAGATGCTGCTGGTACTCCTTCGAGCTCGAGTTGAAGGCCTGCTGAAAGACCCGCCCAAGGTCATCCCAGGTCGGCTCACTCGGGTAGCTAGGAGACATACTGACCTCCGATGATCTGCCTCGGCTGACCGGAGCCGAGGGCCATACCGCCAGTGCCGAGAGCGCCTGAGGTCAACAGCGCTGCAAGGGCCAGATTCATGTCCTCTTCGCTGTCTTGAGCTTCCGCCTCGGACCGCTTGCCACCCTGCTGCTGATTGACGTATTCGTCTAGCTGCGAGTTGTAGAACGCACGCGGCACAAAAAACTGGAGGGGCAAAGCAGCCACGTCTCCGATATTCATGCCCATGTCGGTCATTTCCCTGGCGTACTGCCTCGGGCTTACGCCTTCCGGGAGGGGCTTGGTATCGAGGTTGTTCAATCGACGCGCAGCCATATTGCGGGCGACACCTCGACCCGCCAAGTTCCCGAGGAGCGACAGGCCGACACTGGTTGCCAACTCCTCGCCGGCCGCCAACGCCCTGGCTCCCCCTTCGGTCCCGTCAGGCAGGCTCGAAGCAACCAATCCCGCTCCCAGCAGCTCCGGGCCAAAGCGCAGTGCGAGCGATGCGTAATCCTTGCCGGACTTTGCCGGGAAAATATCCTTCAGCGCTCGTGTCAGCGCGGGTATGCCTGCGGCAAAACGAAGTCCCATGGTTACACGTACCCAGCGTCAGGACCGTAAGGACCGTTTGAGAAATACTGAGCCCACTTTCCGACCGCTGCCTGACCATCCGGCTCTTGAATCATTGAGCCAAATTGGCCATTCATACCGAGGCTCCCAGCGATCAGATCACCAGCAAACCGCCCTGACGGCCGCTTCACGGGACTACCAGCTTCAAAGCCCAGGCCACCGGCGATATTCTCTTCTTGATCCTGCTTACTGCGGATCGCTAGATCGAAAATTCGACCCTGCGTATCAGCATCTTCTGGGATCCTATAAGCCACGCCAGCCGCTATAGGTTTTCAACATCCTAGCGATGACGCGGCTTTCTATTCCTCTCAATCAATGATTAACGGGTGGGATCGTATCCAGGGGTCGGTGCCGGCACAGGCGAAGGTGCAGGCGTTGACGTCCCCGTCTGCGGCTTGCTTGCGCCAGAGGTCAACATTGGCTTGCGAGGGCGAGGCTTAGTTTCCGGCCCGGGGGCGCGACCGGGGCGCGGACGGCTTGCCATTTCGTTCGCCTTGGCTGCTGCCTTGGTGGCATTCTTTTGCTTGGCTTTTTCCTTCCCGGCTCGTACGACCGATTTCTTGCGAGCTTCGGTCTCCTGCTTCTTTTGGTTGCTCTGTTCGCCGCTCACACTCACACGGCCACCACCGCCCGACTTTGGCGCCTTAGGTGCAGCTTTGCCC
>Ga0181355_1001274_pt1 | contig 11094 bp, 10 predicted proteins | sample Fa13VDMM15DN_FD_130099 | JGI IMG/M metagenome (GOLD analysis project Ga0181355, IMG submission 130099) | Freshwater viral communities from Lake Michigan, USA - Fa13.VD.MM15.D.N | ecosystem: Environmental > Aquatic > Freshwater > Lake | place: USA: Michigan | collected 2013-09-23 | reverse complement strand
TCTGCTTCTTCTAATGCATCTTTTATTGATTGAATACCAACGCCATATAATGCACTATATACAATAAATTTCTGTTCTTTGTTTTTTAAAATTTCATCTACTATCCATTTTATTTTAGGATTGTTTAATTTATTAATTGCATTTGATGCATATCTTTCTGCACTAAAAAATGCATTAGGATTTTTTGATGCATCATTATCAGGAATACCACTTCTTTTTATTTCTTCATATTTTTTTTCTTCTTCTTCTGTCATCTGAAGAGGTATGTATTTTTCACGCATTTCTGGAAAATCTCTATCTTCTATCGCTTTTTCATCTTCATTTATTTTTGTATAACTAATTCTATAATTAAAATAATCATTAATGTTTTCTTCACTTGTAAGCATTTGTCCAAATGTTGCGGGTTCTATTGGGCTTCTATTATCTACCATCGCTAATAAATTTTCAATATCATATAAACCATTAATGAATGCTGTTCCTGTTAATAACATTATTTTGTGTGCTGTTTCACTTGCATATTTCATTATTCTTGCCCCTTTTATATTTCTAATGGGTATTGCTTCTTTTATTTCATTTGTTTCTATGTCTTTTACTACACTACTTACTATCTGAGTTCTTAAATTGTGTGCTTCATCAATAATTACTAATGTATTTTTAGCTTCAAATGGTCTTCTTGCATATTTTTCGTAAGTAACAAATGTATATCTATTATCACCTACATCTAGACCATATTTAACCATTTCATTCAAAAAGTTATAAATTAGTGCTGATGGTGATATAACTAAAACTTTGTGAGTTGGATACATTTTAAGATAATAATATGATGATACAACGGCGGTTAATGTTTTACCTGAACCGACGCCGTGGAATGCTATAGCACCACGCAAATTTGAAAAAACAAACTGTTTAATATAATTTATTTGATGTTGTTGTAATTTCATATAATTTCTGTTTCCTTCTCTATCAGTATATTCTTTTAATGCTAGTAAAGGGTTTTTATATCTTGGTTCATTTTTTAAAATTTCTAAAAATTTCTTTTGTTCTTCTCCATCATATGTTTTTTTTCCGTATTTTTTTCTTAAATCTGCTGGAACCTTTTCAGGTGGTGGTTTATAAAAAAGACTTTCAAAATTATTCTTTCTAACGTATAATTTAGGGTCAATATCCCAACCTTCCAATATATCAATAAGTTGCTGTTTGTTTTTACTTCTAAATTTTGTATCTGCTTTTTCTGGATATGAATCAATAATTTGTTGAATTATATCTTTTATTTGATATACTTTATAAAATTTATCTAATTCATACCTGCTTATTTCACCACCTATTAAACCATCTATATTTTTGAATATATAACCATCTTGAATTCCTGAACCTATCATTTTTTCTTGGTCTAATCTATCTAATATATCACTTGAATGTTCATTTAATATATTATATCTGTGTTTTGGGTCTGCTTCTATTGTTATAGTGTTTTTTGATGGTTTAAAATGTTTTACACCTGAAACAACATCAGATTTAGAACGAATTGTATATTCATTTTTTGCTTCTTTTTCTCCTTTATAAGCTGGATTTAATTTTATTATTTCTTTTGAGTTTTTACCAACTTCTGATGCAATCATTGCCCCCTGAGAATGTCCAACTGTCGAAACATTAGATTTACCATACTTTTTTTCTGCTTTTTCTTGAATTTCTTTTCCGGTTTTATATCTATTTGTTAATTTATAAGCTCCGATGACATACATGGCGTTATTCAGCCAATCACTAGCCCCTTGAGTCCCCCGATGCACAACAACGGCGTGTTTTGTCTTTGGATTAAAATATACTTTTGCGTAATCATTAGAAATTGATTTATCTAATTCGTAATCGTCTATTTTGTCTTTTGCTTTTTTGTTGTAAGATTCATCAACAAAAGATTTAATGTTTTTTACTGCAATTGCCCCGCCTGACATATATATACTATTAAAATAGAAATTAATTTATTTATTTCTTAATATATTATATATGGATATTAAAAAGTATTTAGAATTTTTAAAAAAAAATGATAATAAAATTGATTATTTTACTAAAAATACTAGTGATATTGCAGGTAATAAATTCATTATAGTTTATTATATTGATGAAAATAATATAGAAATACCAGTTAAATATATATTAAATATTTAATTAATTAATTTGTAATATATATATATATGATTAATATTAATTTTAATTTATCAAATGATGTTTTTAAACAACAATATACATTAAAATTTAAAAATTCATACTGTGTATATGATTATAATATACAAAATCAAGAACGTGTTTTAAAATATATTATTGATATGATTATTAATATGAATAATGGAGAAATAATTTAATTAATATATATATTTAATATGTATTAATTTAATTTAATTAGTTTTTTTAGTGTTTTTTTTAGTGTATTTTTTTACTTTTTTATTTATTTTTGTTTCACAATTTGGACAAAATGCTTTTAATAATTCAGGACATCCGCCATTTGATAATGTAGCATCTAAACACATTTTACATTTATAATAATGTCTTTGAGGTTCTCTAATTACATCATCAATAGTAGGATTTTTAACATATTTCCAACTTCTCGCTTCCCATGTTCTAATTCTGTTTTCTTTTCCATCAATAATAAAAAAGTCATCTTCATCATCTCCAACAATTAAAGGTCTAAAAATTCCGTCTTCACATTTCATCATTTCTAATTTATTCATTTCTTCGTATTTACTCATTCTAATTATATATATTAATATTTCTTTAAGTGGTTTTCATATTTATATAAGTATGGATTATTTTATTTAAAGAACGAATTATTTTTATTAAATTTCTAATATATTAGTATAATAATGAATATTTTAGATGTTTCTAATCCTGAAATCGTCTTAAAAAATGCGAGGAAATATTTAGGGCGTGATGTTAAGATTGGATTATCAACTAGAAAAGATAAAAAATATGCAGTTTATAATCCACACACCGATAAGTGGATTCATTTTGGTAATATTAATTTTTCTGATTTTACTAAACATCAAGATGAAGAAAGACGTGAAAACTATTTAAAACGGTCTGCTGGTATAAAAGGACGATGGAAGGACGACCCATTTTCACCAAATAATTTGTCCCGAAATATCCTGTGGTAGTTGTTATTTATTCTATACTTACTAAATATATAGAATCTGTTAAGTTTCCTTTCAATACTTACTAAATATGTAGAATCTGTTAAGTTTCCAATTATATATAATAAAGTTGAAAAATACAAGATTTAATAATACTTATAACAATATTATTAAATTTTTAATTATCATTTATTCCAAAATCAAGTCCATCAGTGTTATAATATGTTTTATTTTCTTTATATTTTCTATATTCAAGTTTTTTCTTTTCAATTTCTTTTTCTTTTTCGTAATCATCTATAATTTCAGCACTTTGAATCCAATTTATCCATTCATTTTTTGCATTTTCTCCAAAACTGAATAACAAATTTTTATAAACTTTTGTTTTTGCTTCGGTTCTCATCTTCTCAGAATCTTCAAGTTTAAAACCTTTTTCAATTTTATAACCTAATAATTCATTAATGTTTAATGTTTGAACTAATTTATAAACACCAAATATTTTTTTGCCGTTTGTAATTTGGTCGTATTTAAGATGTAAATTATATCTATTTAATAATTGATTAATAAAACCATTAAATTTTTTACCATCAACACCTTTAATATCTTTATTTAATTCAAATTTAACTTTAGTATCTGAAAAATCAGTAAATAAACTATTATTTTTAATGATATTCTTTTTAATGACTTCAAAATCAGTTTTAAATAGTCTGTGTTCAGAGTCAAAACAATTTTTAAAACCTAAATCTTTGATGAGTTGTCTTATTTGAATTGCTTTTGATTTTTCTTCTTGAACTTGTAAATCTTTGGATTTAGAAATATTATTAATGTCAATAATAGAACAAAAATTATAAACAGATTGAGGAGTAAATTCTTTTAAAATTTCACCGTCTATTTTATCAATGCCTAAACATTTTTTGAAATAAGTTTTTGAAACACTGAGTTTTTCGTCTTTTGTTGCATTATCTTTTTTTTGTTTATCTAATAATTCCTCATATTCTAAGTCAGTTAAATCTTTTGCTCTTTCAATCATATCATTTTTACTAACTTTATATTCATCTAAAATTTTCTTAACTTTCTTTGTTTCTCCTTCTTCTTCTGCTTCTTTTTCTTCTTCTTTATCATCTGGTTGTATATCATCTAATATTTTGATAGTATGACCTTTACTAATCATTAAGTTTTTAAAAGTTTGAAAAAAGTAATAAAAATTGCTGTTTAATCTTTCGCATTTATTATAAATATAATTTATATCATATTCAGTTAATAAATTTACTTTACACATTTTACCCTTTATTTCTTTTACTTGTGGTCTAGATTGAATATTATCTAAAAGTAATACTGACTGTTTTACATCGTCAAAATTATAGAATTGATAATTTAAAACTGTGTGATTTGAAAATTCAGTATTTAAAATTAATATTTTATTACTTTTTACTTTTCTGATTCTTGATAACATTTGAGAAAATGCTCTAGCGGTTGTAGTCTCCGCAATGATTCCATATATAGAATCAAAATAATCAACATCAAATGAAACACCGGCTTCAATTGTAGGACTATATAATAATAAATCGCAAGTATTCCAGATGGTTTTTACATTTTTTAGTTCTTTCTTTTTATTATCATCATCTGTTCCTGTGTAAATAAGAACATTTTTTTGAGGATAAACTTTATTAAAATGTTCTTTAATTTTATTACAATGTGAAGCAGTCATTGAAACAACAGCACATTTTTTACCTTCTTTTATTTCTTTTACAATTTCTCCTAAAAAGTAATCTTCATTTTGACTTATAACAAAATCTTTTAAATTAAGTTTAATATTATTTTTGATGTTAATTGAACGACCAAAAGATTCAACAAAATCAATCGCTCTATCTCCTAAATCTCCATCTAATGTTAATAATTTAGAACTATTAAAGATTACATTTTTAACAAATTCAAAACCCTCAGCACTTTTATTGTTAAATGTTTTACTAAAAAACTGCATTAAAATAGATTCAACTTCATCAATGATTACTAAATCGTAAGAAGGATATTCTGAAACTTCATCAAAATTAAACATCAAATCTTCTAATCGTTTTACGCTTTCAACTTGAATAATTAATCTATCAGCACTAATTTTGCCAGTTTGATAATCTTGAAATCCAAATTCAGAAAATCCAGCATCGCCCATTAGGTCGTTAGTAAGAGTTTTGCGATACGATAACCAGAGCACACGAGGAACTTTAAATGTGTTTAACATTGCTTTTATCATTTGAGTTTTTCCGGTTCCGTAAGGTGATTTAATATTGAAACTTTTAATTTTCTTGTTTGAAAACCATCTATTAATATTTTTTTCTAAAATAGTTTCATTGTAAATTGTTAATTGATTTTCTTTTAATAAATATTGTTCTTTAATTTCTACCCATTCACCTTTTTCTTGAGGTTCAACAAAATCAAAAAAATTAATTTCACTATATTCTTTAGGGTTGTCTTCTTTTGCAATGTGATGAAGAAAACCCACATTTAAATCTTTACACGTTTTTGCTCTATTCCAAATTTGAAGATTTTCTTCTTCATCAAATTTATTACTGACTCTACTGAACTCATTAAAAATACTAAATGGAATTTTACAAGATTTGAAAGCCCATAGCATTTTTGACCAATCATCAAATTCTTCAAATCTTTTCTTACTTATTAAATTTAAAACTTTTAATGTAAGTTCATCAACTTCTACAGATTTAACATCTTGAACAACTTTTATCTCATCAACATTAATAATTTTAACTTCATCAATATTTTTTATTTCTTTAACTTCGCCGTAAATTCTAGCATTAAATACATCTTTGATATCTTCAAAATTAAAACTAACTAATTTTTTACCACCTAATACGACTTTATCCATTCTTTCCCACATGTTATTATTTTTTCTGATTAAATCACCATCAATACCATCAATTACTTTTAATTCTTTGGCATTTTCGGGCATATTTTCAATTTTTAAATATATATGAATTCCTTTCGTGTTTCCTACTAAATAAGGGCAACCTTTAAAAACTTCAAATTTTTTGTTAAAGTTAATCAAATCATCAATACTTTTAATATTAACATCATCAATATCTAAACAATAAATATTTGCGGGTGATGCTTTGAGGTAGATAGATACAGAGAATTTTAAACTTTCTTGCTCTTTTTTAGATAAGAAAATTTCTTCTTTTCCTAAATAATAAGATTTAGGTGGTTTTCTTCCGTCAATATACCATTTTGTTTTTATTTCATTTACATCAGTAATTTTGTTGAATTCACCAATAGGTTTTTTCTTTCCGTTCTTATCACTTAAGTAATACCAGATATTACTGAAAGGAATGTTTTCTTTTTCTAAGAATTTTACTAAACTATAACTTTTATTTTCCATACTTAATATAATATAGATAATATTTCTTTAAATCAATTTAAAAAAAATTAATATTTTTAAAGTATTTTTTTAAAAATAATAATTTCTAGAGTATTTTTTAAAATCTTCTAACTTTCAAATTATATATAACAAAATTGAAACATACCAGATTTGATAAATTAGATGAGTCTAGAGGGTATAATTTTGTTTTATTAAGGTGTATGAGTTGATATTCCATGTAGCACCACTTCCACCATCAACAAAATCAGATGATGCAGTTCTAAACCATCCAATATCTTGAACTATAGCATTATAGAAACTGACAGAGCCACCAGTATAATAAAAATTAGGACTTAAATTACTATCAATATTTGTTAAATTAATAACAGGAAATTTAGTAGGAATGACTGCAACAGGATTGCCTTGATAAACACCCATTGAAAAAAGTGATGCACTGCATCCAGTTGTATTTATTAATTGACCTTGCCATGTAAGAGTATAAAAACCAATAGGAGCATTACTTACGAGTGTAGTATCTTGAGTAGCATTTGCTACGACAACCCATGGGAGAATTGTTCCGACTTGACTAGTAATTGTAGGAGATGGATAAGGAACAGGAATATTAGGACTTGAAAATAACCCAATAGCAGAATTTACAGACATTATATATACATTTAAATTAGATAAAAATTTAAATTTAAATATTTATATTCTAAGCTCCTATTTGTAATAAATATATTTTTGCTTGATTTGTTCCACTAATTCCAACATCCCAATCCCCAGCACTTGCAATAATTGCAGTAATTGTAATATCAAGTGAAGCAGTTCCATCTGAAACAATTAAAAGACCAGAAAAAGGAATAGTAGAAAGAGATGAACCATTTCCACCTTCAACAGTTTGAATAGGAACTCCACCAATTTCAACTAATGCATCACAATTAGTTATAGCATTTGCATCACCATCAATATTTATAAAACCATTTAATAAAAATGAACCTTGAGGGACAATGTAATTTGTAACAACATTTACAGTATCACCAGATGCAACATTTTGAGGATAATCAGTATCAATAGAAATTATAGGAATAGAAACAGGGGCATTATTACCACCAAATAAACCAATTGCACTATTTACAGACATATATACATTTAAATTAGATAAAAATTTAATTTAAATATTTAATTTTCAAACATTTCTAAATTTAATAAACTTTTTCTTTCTTCCTTTTGTAAATCTCTTTTTGGTTTTACAAAACTTAAATAATACTCTTTCTTTTTTTCTAACATCTCTTTATACTTTTCAGGACTATTTTCTTTTACATTGTTAAAATATCTTTTGTTCTTCTCTCTACATTTTTCAGGATATTTTTTTTGATAATTACTAACATTTTTTAAATGTAAAGCGTAAAATTTCTCAGCAGGTGATATTTGTATTTCCATATTAATATAGTATAGAAAATATTTCTCTAAATCATTTTAAATTAAATCTAAACGTTTTTTTCTAAGCTATTAATATAATATGATGTCAGAAGTATTTTGGGGATTTTTTGTATCTTCGATGATAGGTTTTATAATTGCATTATTAAAACTTTGTTATAAATCCAAATGTAAAGAAATAAATATTTGTTGTCTAAAAATAACAAGAGATATAGAAATGGAAGAAAAAATTGATGAAATTGAATTAAAAAAAATAGATACACCTACTAATTCACATTAAAATGGTGTAGCACCTAATAATGTCGTTATATAAAATTTATTATTAGGACTATTAAATATCATTTCAACCACAGAACCAGAACCATATAAAATTATACCATTAGAAAAGGTTGAAGTAGAATATTGGATTGTATATCCACCTACCATTGTTAGTGTTATTAAATCGCTTGTATCTATATAATATGCTATTATAGGATTTTGAGATGCTGAATCAGTTGAATATAAAACCTGAGTCCATATTGTATGAATTATAGCAGACCACAAAGAACCACCAAATGGAACAGATGCTAATAAAACATTATCTTTATATATTTCACCTGCTAATGTAGTCCAAAATATCCCCCCATTTTGCACTATATTATTGAGAGGATTTGAAGGATTCGCACCATATGGATTTGCTACTTCTACATACGCACTAACATTATCCCATTCAATATTTAATAAGAAATTACCGTAAAAACCCCCAGAAAAATTACCACCTATATAAATAGAATTACCATTAAAAGTAGCACACACTGCTGAATTATTTAATGCTACAACCTGATAAGGATTCAGAGTAGTGTCATATCCAGAAGTTTCCCATACGGCGTTGTAGTTGGTTGTAAAACTTCCAGAATTTAAATTCATTGATGTAAAATCACCACCAATTACAATTCTATTTGGTGCATTACCATTTTCAATAATAAAATTAACACGAGCGTTAAAACCATATCCAGTTCCAAAAGAATTATCACAACAATATAAATTTTGACCTGTATCTACCATAGCAATATAATTCATATTTAAACCACCATTAACTTCATTAGTAAATTCACCACCAACATATAAATAACCATTTGAACCAGCAAATAAGCATCTTACAAAATTATTAAATCCACCTACGGGGTTAGGATAATTCGCCCAAAGATAAGGTATGAAAAAATTTGATGTATTTATTCTACAAATATAATAACTAAATACACCAGAAGACAAATTTTTAGTAAAAGTTCCACCAATAACTAATTCAGTATTATAAATTACCATTGTATTAATTTGTCCGTCTAAACTAAAACCTACATCAGTCCAAGTAATACCATCATTTGAATAATAAATATTACCTTGATTAGTCCCTACATATGTTAAACCATTAAAATTTTGAACTGATGCCGTAATATTGCCCCAAGTAGAAGGAAAAGACGAACTTAATGGTGTTAATGCATCGGGAACGCCTTCATTAATCATTGTAAGTTTATAATTATTCTCAGGAGTAGTAGGTGGAATACTACCAGTTGAAGAAGAATAAAAATTTACAGAATTTACACCATATTTATTAAAAGATGGTGTTGTTATTTGAGGGACACTATCAATACCATTACTATTCATATTTAAACTTCTATTAATATTAACTCTATTTAAATTAGCATTACAAGATAAAAAAGGTATTAAAGAACTACCAACACCAACTTCTAAATTTATAGTTCCTCTTTCTGCTGTTGAAGTAGTAGAAGTAGAATCAACTGATATTCTCGCATATTCTTTTTTTGTTCCAACACTATTTTTAGCGTAAAAACTTTCTCTTATAGATTCGCCATTAACTGCGGTTCTTTGATTATAACTTTCAGTATATAGTAATCCATTATTAACAGTATTATTAACAGAAAGGGCATTCGAATTAAGGGTTATATTATTTACAGTTATATTTTGAGCGGTTGCGGTTGAAATAGCAGAAATAGCATTAGTATTCATATTTATTGATGTAGAACCAGCACTATTATTAGAAACAAGAACTTGAGATAAAGTAGGAATAGAACCAACAGCACCATCGACATATAATTTGTTGCAAATGTCATCGTTGGCAACCGGAACAACGGCAGTTTTCGGGCATGTTGTAAAGGTCTTCACGTTGTTGATTGTTGAATTTCCATTAACTGGCACGTATCCACCAACTGGAATAGGTGTTAATTGTCCTATTTCGTATTCTAGATATGAAACACGATTATTTAAACTATAATTTGAATAACTCATTTATATATACTATTGAGATATAAAATAATTATAAAAAAATAAAAAAAGTTTAGATTTTTAAAAAAAAATATGTAGATTATATTATATATAATGGATAGTAAAATATTTGAAAATCTAAAAAATAAGGGAATTGGAGAATCATCTCTTAATCTTTATTTTAACAATTTAAAAAGACTTAATGATGGTAATGAAATCAAAAACTTTAATTTTTTAAAAGATGATAAGAAGATATTAGAGAAAATTAAAGATTATAAAAAAAATACTCAAAGAACATATTTAATTTCTATTGTTTCACTTCTAAAACAAGAACCAAAATTAAAGAAAATATATGAACATTATTATAATCTTTTAATGGAATATAACAAAGATTTAAAAACTAATAATGATAAATCTGAAACTCAAAAAGAAAATTGGATTAGTCAAGATGAAGTAAAAAAAATATATGATGATTTATCTGAAAAAGTCAAACCTATTTTAGAAAAGAAAAAGATTACTTCAGATGAATATAATTTACTTTTACAACATATGATTTTGAGTTTATACACTTTACAACCACCACGAAGAAACCTCGATTTTCAAAATATGTTAGTTGTTAGAGGTTATACTCCTGAAATGGATAAGGCATTTAACTATCTTGATTTAGATAATAAAAAGTTTCATTTTAACAACTACAAGACTAATAAAACATATTCTACACAAACTACTGATATTTCTGAAGAATTATATAGTGTTATTATCAAGTTTTTGAAATTCCATCCAGAATTTAAACAACTAAAGAAAAAAGGATGTTCTTTTCCGTTCTTAGTAGATGCAAATAATATACAGTTTGAAACTAAAAATAGTATAACAAGAATATTAAATAAAATATTTACTAAAAAAATAGGTTCT
>Ga0181355_1001272_pt1 | contig 11111 bp, 7 predicted proteins | sample Fa13VDMM15DN_FD_130099 | JGI IMG/M metagenome (GOLD analysis project Ga0181355, IMG submission 130099) | Freshwater viral communities from Lake Michigan, USA - Fa13.VD.MM15.D.N | ecosystem: Environmental > Aquatic > Freshwater > Lake | place: USA: Michigan | collected 2013-09-23 | reverse complement strand
ATGTAACTAGCTGCTTCTACAGCCATACCTAATTCTGTACTTCCTCCGTTAGGCATCTTACGTTTCTTAGAATTCTTAAAATTCTTAGAATTCTTATATGCACTCTTAAGCTTTGAACCTGAGGGTGCATTAGAATTTGCAATTATAGAACCGTTTACTCCTGGGACAAACATTATCTCAACTTAATTGGAGCTCTTGATCCAGTGTTCTTTGCAGCATTTTTTGCTACTACTTTCTTTGCCCATGCTGGCATTTGATCAGGAGTAGACTTCTTAACTACAGGCTTACCTGGAGCAGCAATAGGTGCTCTGTTTATAGGTGCTTTAGCTGGAGCAGGTTTAGAGACCATCATGTTAGCCCTAGTTGGGCCATATGTAGCACCAGCAACTGGCCTCATAGCATTTTGTCTTTGTGCTGCATCCCATTGTGCAGGAGTATAGTTCCAGCTTTGAGAAGAGGAAGTGCTAGTAGTCTTAGCCGCTGCTTTAGGAGCAGATGACATTGTCTTAGACTTGATGTAAGATTCGTAAGCCTTTTGAGTTTTGGGACCCCAAGCACCATCAGCTGCAATATCATAACCTTTACTACGCAACATTTCTTGGTAGGCTCTTACTTTCTCAGAACCTCCTTTAGTAGTTGCAGGAGTTGCAGGAGCATTAGCTACAGGACGAGCTGCATTTTCTTTTTGTGCATTATCCCAACTAGATTCATTATACCAGTTTGCAGGACTTTCAATAGTATTAGGAGCAACAGGCATGCCCATAGGAGCAGTTGCAATACCTCTAGGTTCTACACGTGAAGCATATTTGATTACATCCTTTACTCCTTTACGTGTAATCATACCTTCTTCTCCTTTACGCATTCCTGAAAGAGTCTTAGCTAAGTTAGCTCTCTTTACAGTAGTAGAAGAGTAAGCGCTTTTATTGCTAAGTACTTTATTACGGAATCCAGCAACAGACATACCTGCAGCTTGTGCTTGCTTTGTAAAAGATCCTGGATTTTTAATTGCAGACTGGATCCATTTACCTCCAGATTTCATTTTTACCTTACCTCCGCAATTCATGCAGCCCATGTAAGATTCTTTTAAACGATTCATATTGTTTTGTTTTATTTTAAGTTAGTGTTAATAAGTAAAGAGTTTCAGTAATAAGACCAATGATCTCATCAATGATGTTTTGAATGTGAGTGTTCTCCATACCTAATACTCCTCTGTGTTTGAAGACGTAATCTTTCATGTAGGTTAGATGAGTTTTAGAGTTCATGTACTCCGATGCAGGGATCTTAATGTTAAGACGTTTTCCGATAGTACCAAAGTATGATTCACTAAGCGAATCAGTAAGATTAAGAATACCATCATAGTAAGAATTCAAAGCTTTGTGTTCTGAAAATGAAGTACTTTGAAGGTGAGTCAAGTGCATCATATCACGTGACTGGAACAATTGGCCGATAAAGATCTCAGGCTTAATTGTTGTGAATAATTCTTTTTCTTTCATGTTGAAGTTGCTCATGGTTTGGTTAGAGTTTAATTATGGATTGGTTTGTGTTATTTGGATTGTATTGATAAACTTAAATCTAGAGTAAGCATCTTGTATTAGTCTTATTCTAGCAAAGTCTGATTTAATTTTACTCTTCTGATAAGATACAGACACAGGTCTTATACTCTTTGTATTAGGAACTTTATCAATTGGATATTGAGTTACTAAGTCACTCCACTGAGTAGACCAAAGTGGTTGTCCATTTCCTTGCGCTGCAACGTTCCAAAATCCATTGAAGGTACTTACGTGTTCTCTACGAGAGATAAGCGCTTCTATGCCTGTTGCTGTCATTCTAGGATAGGTTATCTTTTGTCTTGTGTTACCAAAGATCTCAGGAATCAACTTAATAACTCCAGAAGACTGTTCTTTATTATAAATAATCGCTTTAGTAAAGTTTGCTAAGTTAGTATTATTTGTAGTTCCTAAAGAATAATACTCATAGTCTGAATAGTATTCTTGAATGTCTTCTAGGATAGTAACTGAATTAACAGAAGAAATTTGAGGGAAAGAGTTTACACAATACTCTAGAATATAAGGATACAAAGTTCCATAGTAAGTCTGGTAAGTATAAACAGAAAGGTTGTGATTCCAAAGACTTGCACCTGCTCCTGTGTTGACGATAGTTTGGAAGTGACCTAACTGAGGAACAAAGAAGTTAGGAAGATAAGAGTAAAAAGAAATAAAGTTTTTTAGTTTAGGAGAATAAGCAACTGTCCAAGATTTGTTTTCAAAGATGGTTGAATCAGTTAATTCAACTTGTGTCTTTCCTACATTATCTTGATAGAAGAACTTGCGGTCTTCGTAACTTACTTGTCCTGTAATATCCTTTCTTACTCTATAATCTAACTTAATAATAAATACTCTTTCGTATCTTTCATCCCATCCCATTACAATACCTAATCCTGATTGTGGATTATCTATATCTACTTCAGGGAAGTCTTTAATAATCTGAAAAGGAAGATTGTTCTTAAACCAGTTAAAGTTATTCTCTGTTTTAATCTCGTTGAATCCTTCTCCTGTAATCTGATAGATGTGACCACGTTTAGCATCTACCCAGAATGTTCCATACTCACACTTAACATAAGCCTTGTGCTGAGTTCCTATGTAACCTAAGTCTGTCTTAGAAAGATCCACAGGTTTTTGTTTGAACATCTCTGCATTACCAATCTCTAACTGATAAGGAGAAGTAGTGCTTAGAGTAATACGAGAGTTGTATACTTTAGTTGTATTTTCAAACCTAGCATATACTCTTTCGTTCTCTCCTGAGTTTAAATCAATTAAGCGACCTCCTTGCTTAGGAAAATCATAAAAGTTTCCTGGACGGAATACTCTCCAAGCATCTGAAAGATAATTAGAGGAGTTTGCAGGATCAGAATAAATTACTCTGTTCTGGTGATAAGTTAGACATCCTAAGTCAGGATACTTTAATCTATAAGGAAGATTAGGACTTAAGTTCTGTGCAGAGTAAGTAGCATTGTAACTGTAGAAGTTGTCATACTTAATAGGTACGTTTACTTCATGCAACCAATCATCAGGAATACCATCTCCTACATTAGGGTAGAAGTTTTCTTCTAGGTCATTTCTTCCATGACGTAAGTCTACGTTAACATCAGACTCTACATAAAATATTGGAATACCGTAAGAAGCTGTGTAGAAGAATCCTTTTTGATAAAAGAAACTATTAGGATCTGCATCTAAGTTATTCTTTTTAACAAAGGCACTAAATACAGTTCCTAATGTTGCAGATATAGCTGCGTTTAATACGATACCTGAACCTGATGCTGCTCCAGGAACTAAAGCAAGTCCTAGGGCAGTAACAAGACCAGCAGATATACCTGTAATCAAACTACTACTTAAGGATGCAGTTAACTCTTCAGGAGATTCTCCTATGTAATAAGTAGGGTATCCTAAGTTAGGAAACAACCAATAATCAAAAGGAACGTTATCTACCTTAGCAGGAAGGTTAGCTAAGTTACGGGTAAAGAAAGAGTGCTTACGTTTAAGTGCAAACTTATTAATATAAGTATCTCCTCCAAATGCAGGATAATATTTCTTTTCAAGTACATACTCTCCTCTATCATTCTGATAGAACTTACCTGAGTAGCCTGTAGAAACATATCTAATGTTTTCTATCTGTCCGTACTGATTAGGGAAGTTACGTTTAATTGAAGCGTAATAAGCTCTAGTATTAGACTCTACCTCCTGTTGAGGATTGTCTTGTAGGTTTGCTTGTTCAATTGTAAAACGAGTAGTATCTGTAGATAAGGTAGGATTGTGAGTAGGGAAAGATCCATTTGTCTTTAAGTAAACAGAAGTTTCTCTTAGTCTATTGTGGAGAGGAGCATCGTCATTCAACTCTACAATCTTGTCATTAGCATAAAGTCCAATATCTAGGAATCTTCTTTTGTTTCCTGCGTTAGGAATAGATTCAAATTGATTGTATTTACCTACTGAATTATATTGATAGGCAAAGTTTGCATTAGGAATTAGCTTTTCTAAAATATCCAACATCAATTGATTGTTAGTTAAGATAGAAAGACCATCTGATTTAAGTTTACTTATAGCTCCCCCATCTGCTAGAGTACCTTTAATTTCTGTTTCAAATGCAATAGACAATGCATCAGCAAGTACTGCAGTTAAAGCATAGTCAGACTTAGTTAAGAATTTATACTGAGGGTGATCTAATACAGGAACAAAGTGTCCTTTTACTTTACCATACTCTAAGGTTTCTAATTTGAGTTCTGTTCCAATCTTAGGAAGTTGGAAGTGTGTATCAGGTGAGTGGAATGTGTATCTAGATCCAATAGTTTCAAAACCTTTGTGGATACGTAGTCCAGAACTAGCATCAGCACTAGAATCTTCTATTCCTCTGTCAGCTTTGTTGTACCAATCTGGAGTAGATTTAATATAAGCATCAGGACCTAAATCGTTATAAGGATAGTTAGGATAGTAGAACTTCTTGTTTGTTTTAACATCTTGGAAAGTTCCTACATCATAAACAAGTCCCTTAGCAATAACTGATTTATTGTTTACACGATTACCTCTTACTAACTCGTAGCCACAGATAAGTTCACTTACGAGAATAAGATTGTCTCCATAGGTGTTAAGAGGATCTACTACATAGGTATTTTTTAGTAAAGCCTCAAAGTCAGTTTCTTGAATCCTGACTCCTATTGGGTAAATGAAATCACTACCATTGTCATGAATGTGATTTACTGCACTATCAGGAAACTTATGAAATCTAATAGGTTCACCTGCAAGTGCTCCCCATACTGTCTCGTAACAAGGATAAGTCTCAGTAGACTCCCAGTAAGCAAACTTACCAGCTTTGTCTACAGAGATTTTACAACTGTATTGTTCTTCTTGTTTAGTAGGTGTGTTGTTAGCAGGAACTAATCCTCCTGTTGCGGTGTTATAAACTTTCCACTTAGGTTGACTAGTTGTAACAATACAATCATTAGAAACATCAAATACATCATTACTACTACCTGCTGTTAGAGTATCTTCATCTCCTGCAATAGGAAGTCTTCCTGGAATATGAAATACGTCTGTGTACTTACCTGTCTTTAATTTAAACTTAATACCAAATGGATAGACTTCATCTCTCTGATATGTACGGAAGAAATAAGCAATCTCTGGGTTAGAGTAATCAAACTTATTATCTACAGGCATCTTTACTGTTTCCCATCTTAACTCAATCTGATTGGCTAGGAGTTGGAAATTGTACTTAGGAGTTTCTACTAGGTCTGCTAACATTAAGATGTCAGTTTGTTTCTCAATGATGCCTGCAGTCATATAATGAGGACTGCGAATCAAAGGAACAATAGAAGAGAATGTAGAAGAGTAGTCTCCTGAATAGATTAAAGAATCTGCTTGAGTGGAAAGATTTACTCTGTACGTACCTACTAGATGGTATGTAGTTACTTCATTTATGTTTTCAGCTACTACTAAGTTAAAGTAATCAAACAAAGTAGTACTGTGATCTATAGCAACTCTGATGGACTTAGAAGTCTCGTATTCAGTTTGCTCTGTAATAGCTCTTTCGAATATTGGAATAGGATTACAGAAATCAATATAATCTGTAAGTTCTTTTCCGTTCTCATCTGCGTAAGCTATTGAAAAAGAATAAACTCCTCCTTTAAGTTTACCTCCTGAGTCAATTGAAGTAGGATAAATAGCTGCTTGGCAGAAGTCAGGAAACAATTTTAATCTATCACAAGCTGTAGTAAGGTTTGGAATATCATTACCACACTGGTCATTTCCTAAAGGTTCTTCTAACCAGAAATATCTTGGAGCAATGTTCTTACCAATAAAATAAATCTTGGTCTTACAGTCATCAATACGATACTCAGCGTATACAGGGTAATCAGGACTTAAGCCTAAGCAACAATTTTTCTTGTTACATTCTTCACTTACTGAAATTTCTACCTTAGAGATTAAAGTAATATCACTACTGTATGTAGCACTCTTTGCATCAAACCCATAATAAGCACCTGTTAATAATCCTACTACCTGCTCTACGCCATCACAATCTATGTAAGTAATGTTTTGATATGCTCCTGTATTTTGTACTGCAAAACGATAACAGTACTCACTCTTACAGCAAGTGTCGTTAATCAACACACTAAAGTTACAACAGGTATCCATACTAACACCTATTGCAGAACCTACAGTACTACTTACTACAGTTCCTGATACACAACCGCAATCAGTCTCTGACTTAGTAAGAGTAAGACAATCTTTGCTCATGTTAGTTACTTCTCCAATAATAGAACGTCCATCAGGATGTGCTAAGAAAACAACTAATTTAGAGAGTTCGGTAATATTTAAAGTTCCAACAATTTTATATCCTGGAAACTGAGTAGTAAAATCAACACAGATTTGATTAGAGGGTTCATTAGTATAGGTAGTTGAGTTACCATCATGAGATTGAACATTTGCGTTTAAAGCAAACGTAATCATGTTCTCCTTTATCTGGTAGTTAACTGAATCTAAATTTAACCCAGCAATATTCTGATTGATCTTATTCTCCATTATGATTAATGAATGTGAAACTTAATAAAGCGATTACGCATCTTAGCTACGTTATCTGCCATCTGTTGTTTGGTATAAGTCAACAAGTAACCGTTAGCTGCTTGCAACTTGTTTAATTGATCTTGTCTGTAGTACTGAAACTTAGCTTCTACCTGACGTTGACTCTCGTCTACTACTGAATGCCAAAGTTGTTCAAAAAACTTAAACTTAAGATAAGACTTGATATACTCTTCAACTTCAAGAATTTCTGGAACCATAGGTAGGTTATCATCGTCCATTGGACGTGAGAAATATCTAACGTATATGCAACCAGTTTCAAACGTAGATGTGACAGTCTTATTAGGATGAATTTGAATAACATCATTTGAAGAAGTACTAAGGTTAGGACAGTCCTCTACACAGAGAGCCTTAGATCCATAGTAAACCTTAATCCAAGTAGGTTGTTTCATTGTAATCTTAAAGCCAGGAGTAGCAACAGATACTGTTTCATACATCTCTTCTTTAAGTCCGCAATCTGTACAACCATTAGTACATTGAATAGACTTGTACCAACTACCTCTAACAGAGTTAACTCCTTGAGACCAGAAGATCTCGGAGTCATAGTATATAGCGTAGTCTAGTAGCCCAAAGTCGCAAGGAAGTTCTGACTTGTAATCGTGAAAAGACAAAACCAATTCTTCTGGTTTTAAGACCATTACTCTAAGCTTACGAAGTGATTGATCTATGTAAGTAGGAATCATCACTTCACTTATTGCACCTGCCTCAAAGTACGACTTTAACTCTTGCTTTACTTCCGCAATTAAGGGCTCAGATGAAATAAAGTTAGTGTTATCGTAATTCATGTTTTTATATTTTAAGACTGTATGTCTATTTTGTTTTCTCTTATAGCTTGCGCTAGTACTGCTTTGTGTTTGTTAGACACTCTTAAATCATAGAAGCCAAACTGTACTACCCTTTTATAGTAAGGATACAAGTGAAACTTATAGACGGCACCATTGGTATGTGTGTTTCTATAAGGCACTTTGACACCAGTTTCGTGGTAGAGTTTCCAGTTAATAATCGTATGTTTAGCTTTTGGAATTGCATTTTCTGTCTTTACAACTTTAATAGAACCTAAGTTTGGAAATCTAATTGCGTATCTACCACGTAACAATCTCTCCATAAGCTTTAAGTGTATCCTTTTAGGGATGCCACAGAATTCTCTGTAGGTGATATCTTTACGTTTGGTTTCTCTTAAGAACATTTCGTAAGCACCAAGGCAGACATAGTTCGTATCTGAAGCTGTGTCTTTCTCCTTTTGTCTTACTGTGGGTTGCTGGTTTTTTCTTATGAAGTCTTTCGACATAATTAGTTGGGTTCGTCTCTGTTGTTATCTTCCAAGTCTTGAGGGATTCTTTGATAGTTCATCAATGACTGAGTACACATTTCAATTAATGTGTCTGTTAGATAACCTGGGAACTTAAATTGTTTATCATACATACTCATGCATTCTGTACCATCTAAGTCTTCTATAGACTCGGTGAAGTAAGCGTACATATTAACACATTCTACATCAGGGTCTAAAACATACAAATATCCATTACGAATGGTGTAGTACTTTTTAGGGGTCTTAAAACGTAAGCGGGTATGATTGATGTAATCTCTAATAGTCGTGGGGAAAAGTTCTTCTGAGTTCGAAGTATTGAATACCCCCTGAATGAAATATGAATATAAACCTTCATCTATGTTTGGTAGTTTGTATTTGGTTCTACGAATAGGACAATTCAAATCACACTCTGATCCCTTAGCTTCAATCAAGTGTACACACTCATACGATTGATAAACATTATCTGAAGTAAGCAACCTTCTCAAATTGATCTCTCTACGTAGTAAAGTAGCTGCTTTTGTTTTTAATAAACCATAAATATAACGATCAGTTATTAAGTCATCGTCACTAACAAACTTGTTAGCACTCTTAACTCTACCGATTAATTCTGAATTTGTGTACATCTCAGGATATAGTTTGGGTTAATTTAAGGTTCATTACAAATATAATTTAATTTTAAGTTTAAGTCAAGGGTTATTTTAAAACTAGAAGAGCCTACTTTCGCAGGCTCCTACTAGCAAGATGACAGGAAAACCAACCAAAAAATCCTGCCAAGATTTTTATTATATTTTGTAAGTAAAACCACCTACAATAATTTCCATTGTATCTCCTAGAGCAAAGTTTACAGTTCCTGCAGGATTGATGAGAATAGCTTGCAAACTTCCTCCACCAGCTAAAAGTCCTACACCACGATACACTCCTGCAGGCACAGTAGGCGCAGCAGAAGTATAAGTAATAATAGTAATTTGGAAGTATTCTGGATTAGGATTAATGTAACCTACAGGTAAATCCATTAACTGAACTGCCTGATTATTTGACCAAGAGAAAGCCCCACTAAACGTAGCACCAATAGACCCAGATAAAGTAGCCATGGATCCATGTTTGTATACCTTTACAAAACCTCCAATAGGAAATTTAATAGAAGGAGTTACAGTGATGTTCGCAGGAGGGTTAGGAGATAGTGTACCTGATGTAACAGTAGATGCAGTTACTTCTAAGTTAACTGTTACGTTAGTAGGGTTATTAGTCCTAGTAATGTTTACAGTTGATCCAGCAGAAGTAAAGATAAGTTCCTTGTTTACAAACTCAGAACCATTCCAGAACAAAGTGTGGTAGGTTGCAGGAGAACTTGTAGTTACATCAGACAAAGCAGAGATAGAACAAGTACTCAATTGAGAACAAGCAAATCTTACTCCTGAAGCCAAAGAGATATTTAATCCATCAGAGTCACTCGTAGCAACAAAGTCACTTACGTTTAACTTAAGTTTCATTCTCCCTAAAGTAGAAACAACTCTATCCAACTGAGTCTGAAGACTAGCACTTGTGTTAGTTAAGCCAAAAGTGTATCCGTAGTAAGCAGTACTTCCAAAGTTAGTTGCCCAACTTAAAGAGTAACTACCTGCAGGAACAGAGGCTAGAGTAGTATTGATTGCACAGATCTGACTTGTAAACAAGATAGCTGCTGCACTCAAAGTACTTGTAGTAGAACCTCCTGAGATACAAGAAGTATTGATAGAAGCAGGAACTGCACTACCACCTGAGATATAAGTCTTAAGATTGTTAGCATTTGTAGTAACAGCAGTTACGTTAGTATCTGTTGTAGTCTTGATAGAACAAACATTGCTTACTACCCAATCAAACCATACTTGAAGATCTGCACTTGTAGAAGGAGCAGTTGTAAAGCACAATGCAGTAACACCTGTTAAATCTATTTGAGTGTTGATACTACAAATTTTAGTTGCGTATGCAGTCAATACTTGACTTAGAGTAGAAGTACCAGATGTAATTCCAGGAACACAAGCTGCAGTAAAAGCAGGAGTCTCTAATGCAAGAGTACGAGTATTCAAAGAACACAATGCAGCTGCAGTACTTTCGGTAAATCCTTGAGCACTTGTAATTGCAGTTCCTACACTATCTAGATTTCCACCTACACGTAGACATCCGTAGTTAAATCCTGAGTAGTTTAGTCCTACAGAAGTTAAAGTACAAAGTCTAGCGTTAATATTAGCAATAACTTCGTCAATAGTGTTTACTGAAGAGATCAAAGGAACCAATGCAGTAATAACTAAAGATAAGTTATTAGCTGGAGTAGTTCCTCCTAAGCTAGCTCCTGCAACAGTTACTACGTCATTAATAGCATAGCCTGAACCTGCAGAAACCAAAGTCACTGTGTAAGTAGTAGAACCTGGAGTACGAGTTACCTTAACACTTAAAGAACTTCCTGCTCCTCCTGTTGGAGATACAGTGTACTCAGTAAGTACAGTAGGGTTTACTGCTACTCCAGTTACACTAAAAGTTTTAACAGCACCTGTAGCACAGAAAAGATCTGCACCTGAATAGGTTATACACTTACCATAGTTGGTAGAGATACACCCTGTAGTTCCACAAGGGTCAATAGAAGTAGTTCCGTAGCAATCAATACAAGTAGACATAGTTATGGGCAGATTTTAGCAATGATAGCGTTCAACAAATCTTTAAGGGTTAAAATTGTTCCACCAGCGCAATAAGCTTCTAAACAATCTAACTGTATCTTTCCATCTAATGGAAGATCTAACCAGTGAATGTTTCCTGTGTTAGTGTTGATGTTTCCTGCAGAAAGGTAGTTCATGCGAGAACGCAATTCGCAGATAACTCCTATAAGTTTAAGTACAACCTCAGAAGAGTAATATTTATCATCTGTAACTGTAAGACCTGCTGTAGAGATTACTGAAGTAAGTCCACATGCTGTATTAGCATTGTCGAATGCAGTTTTATTTAATCCTACACGAGTATCCAAGTTAACTACCTTATCATCTAACAACTTAAGCAAGTCATTTAGGTAAGGGTCACAAGAGTCAAAAGAATCTATAAGTCCTCCTACTGTAGGAGTACCAGTGTATTTGACGCACCCAGAAGGAACGATCTCAACACAATTATTGGTAGGGCAGCATTTAGTCATTTGTTTACAGTTTAATTTT
>Ga0181355_1001269_pt1 | contig 11121 bp, 6 predicted proteins | sample Fa13VDMM15DN_FD_130099 | JGI IMG/M metagenome (GOLD analysis project Ga0181355, IMG submission 130099) | Freshwater viral communities from Lake Michigan, USA - Fa13.VD.MM15.D.N | ecosystem: Environmental > Aquatic > Freshwater > Lake | place: USA: Michigan | collected 2013-09-23 | reverse complement strand
TTTGGTAATTTTTGATTGAACCCATGCTTCAATATTACCTTCGCCTTTCATCTTTTTCTTTAATCTCTTTGTAGCATTCGCAATCGTGTTCAGTTCAGAACGCGCCATTGAATACTCATGATCCTTTTCTTCTGGCATATTTCCAGGATGGGGAGTATTTGGTGTATAATTTTTTAAGGTGATTGGCATTGAGAACATATCCCAATACTTTTGGCCATACTTACATTCATCACGAGTTTCTTCTTTTGCACATTTTGGGCAATATCTTACTCCAGATTCTTCTTTTACTGGAACACAATTTGGAACCATTTTTTTACCTTTCTTTTTTATACCCTTTTGTGTATAACCATCCCAACAATCTTCCTTTACTTCTGATTTTGGTTTGATTCCTTTTTCCTTCATATTGATTGCAATTGCTGCTTGTTGTTGCACTGCATTTGCTGCTTCTTGAGTGAGATTACCTTCATTTACAGTTTTCCATCCACCACCTGCTTTTTTGTATTCTTTTGCTGCCCAACCATTTGCATAAGCAGAATTTCCAGTAATTGTTATAAATCCATTTTGTATCATTACCCAAGTATTATTTTCAGTTGTTGGGCACCAAACATCCTCTACATTATCATCTTCAATTATTAAATTTTGTGTGGAATGATATTTTTTATTTCTTATAATAGTTGCTCCAGAAATAGAATCAGTTTTTTCATAAAAAGATACATAATATCCATTTAAGTATGCTGAAAGTAGTGTTGCCCAAAAATGATCGTCATTTTTTTGAGTAAATCCAAAAGTATGTCTATCTCTTATTTTTGTAGAACCTCCTTTATCGTAACCGTCATATACAATTGATGAAGCTAAGTACACTTCTCTTTGCTCTTTATTCCAAGATAAAACTTTTTCAACCCAATTATCTTTTTTTGACCATTTTTCTTCAATTAATTTCAAACTGTTATTCTCTTCTAGAGATGCACAAGTAATTACTCTCATTCTTTTATGAATATTTTTTGTTTCAATTAAAGAAATATTTTGATACTCATTACCAGATCTAACAACCCATTTGTGATTTTTTGTTGCTCTTAATGAAAAACCAGTTTTTTTATAAATTCTTTTTAATGGAGCTTGCTCATAAAAATGAAGATGTAAAATGGGTTTCCATTCTAGAATATCTTTATTAATATTATAAGTTAAAATATTTTCACCAATTTTTAATTCGTCGTAAGTTTTTAATCCATCTTTAGTAATTGCTTGAGAATCTAGAGGAACACAAGGATAAACATCAAATTTCGATTTTGCTTTTGACTTCATGCGAGACCAAAGTGAAGGATTTGTCGGCGCATTTTTTTCTTGAATATATTCTTCTTTAATTTTGTTAGATACCATGATCGGTTTTCCTCCTTTACCTGATCTATCGGATATTGGATCTTGTTTCCTCTTTCTTGTCACGGCATTTGCAATCGCCTTTGCACCCCCCTGAGAACGTAATTGGGATGCTTTCTTTTTGCTTAGGCATTTCGGTTTCGGTTCGTTTGGATTTTTCTTCGCACATTTGCCAATTCTCTCTCCTTTACTGTTATATCTATCCCATCCACCACCACCAACTCCACCTTCATCATTTTTTCCAAACCAAAGTCGAAGATCTTCTTCCATGTTCTTTTTTGCCCAAGTATCTGGAGTTTGATTGTGTTTATCAACAAAATCATTATGAAGTTGTTTGGCAGTCATCTTTTTTTTCTTCATAATGCGTCTCATTAAATTATCAATAGAATCATAAGATGCATCAGGTAATTCAGTAATACCTCTTTGAAGATCGGTTACTGCATCTTCTGTTACATTCATACGATTTTTCTTTACAATTTGCACAACTGATTTATGAGGTTTAATCCACATGTAATTAAATTACTCTTTATTATTTAGAAAACCTTGTTTAAGTAATTTTTGTAGTTCTGAAGTTGATCCAACAAATACTGCATTGTTTGTCACATTATTGGTAGTTTTGATATTTTCATCTTCAATTAATCGCATTTTCTTCTGAAGATCAATTAATTTGTCTGCAGTATCACCCACACTTTTTAAAATTTGCCCAGCAACTTCATATGCTCTTGGACTAGAAGTCTCTGCTGCCAATTCCATAATTCCATTTAAAGTTTCCTGACCCTTTTCAATAAGTGAATATAATTGTGCTCTACTATATTCATAATCTTTTTGAACATCATCTTGTGATGTTTTTATTAATTCAATTTTTTGTGGATTTAGTTCAACTTCAACAATGCTACTTTCGGTATTCAATGCTGCGTCAATAGATTCAAAATTATTTGTCATAGTAATTAATTTATTAAATATCAGTCTGTCGTGTTGGACTATAAGATTTGGAATCATTAAAGTGTTCCCAATTCTCATTAAATCCAAAATCATCATCGGGAGCAGCATCAATGGGATCTGGAACAACAGTATATCTAGATTCCCTCTTAGCATTTACTATATCTGTATTGGTATACATATCAACCTGTACCTTACGAATGAGACCGTCTGTGCTATCAGCGATAGGACCAAACAGATATATCTTTGCTGTAAATTTTAAAGTATATATTAAAGATCTTCTTGTGGAAAAATCTCCCTCATAGTCATCTTTAAAAGATACTGAATCTAAAACAATTGGAATATCTCTCTTTTCACCAATAGAATCAATCAAATTTACCGTTAAGTTAAATGATGGTTGAAAGTATGGAAGAATCTGTTCAACAATCTGCCAAGCATCATCATTCAATTTTGTTAGGATGTTGAGATCAAATCCAATGTTATATGGAACAGGCATAAAAACTTTTTTTAGATCTGTACCATCAAATGCCTTAAAGGTTTGAGTTACTCCTGTCTTTCTTGTTGAATCATATTCTATAGAAGTCTTCTCAAACGACATTCTGGGCAAGGTCATTGCAACTGCTTTATTCAATTCTGGTTGCTGTTCAATTCTTGCTAAAAACTTCTGTACTGGACCATATTCTATAGGAACTTTTATATCACTAATTTCATTACCATCGGAATTTCTATGTCGAATATGAATATCATTGAATAAAGTTCCAAAACTGATCAATGTTTTTCTAATAATTTCGTGATAAAAATAATTTGCTAACATTAGTAATTACCGAATGGGTTTGATTCCGAAAAATCCAAGAAGGTATCTGCTTCTTCCTCTATTTCATCATTTTGTGCATATGCATCATATATATCCATATCATCATAACTCTTAACGGAATATCTTGCAGAAGACGCTGCCCCAACAATAATTTCTCCAGGAATAAATCCTCTTGTTGTTCTTCCAATACCGACAAAAGAAACTTTAAGAGTATTCGTATTGACATCCCAAGATTTAACTCTTGCTTGTGTGCGAGATCGAGACCCCTCAACAATTTCATTAAAGTGGTATGTACCAATTCCCGTTAGAATTGGGGGATTTGCAATAGTTATTACGGGATTAGATGTATAACCACTACCCGGATTAGATACATAAATCGCACTAACTTCAGTATTGGAGTTAACAATTGCAGTTGCTGTGGCAGTTTGTCCTGATCCAACATTTCCAGTAATTGTTATAACCGGAGCACTAGTATATCCAACTCCTCCATCGGATATAATAAATTTTATTACACCATTACCTGAAGTCTGTATTGAGCAAGTAGCAGATGCACCGCTTCCACCTCCACCAGATAAAGTAATTGTTGGGATAGTAGTATATCCAACACCAGCATTTGTTAAAATAATATTTGATACTGACAGAGATCCTCCTCTGTTTGTTGTAATAGCGACAGCAGTAGCATTATCTCCAGAATTTCCTGTTGGTGATGGTGATATTGTAACTATTGGAGCAGAAGTATAATGATATCCATCATTGTTTAAAAATATTTGGCGAATATAACCAGAATTGATAGATGCAGTAGCAGATGCAGATCTACCAACACTAATCAAATTGAGTGTTGTAATATATCCTTCTGTTTCAATTTGAGTATCAATCTCATCAATTGAAGTATCAATAATTTCATCTTCGTATTCAAATAACTCACATTTTAATTCGTAAACATAATTTTTTCCCAACTGATAGAATGGTTGTTCGTGCTCAACAAATTTAACTTCAAATAATCTTTGCCCAAGAGGAAAATAAACTAAGTCACCTTCTCTAGGTCTAGTTGATAATACAATTTCACCGTTTCCCGTTCCATCATCTTCTGCTGCTAAAAATGGTGAAATAAAATCTTCAAATCTTTCTTTCGATATTGTAAGAGTTATTTCATCCTTTAGACTCATTCCAAATTTTGTTAATATGTCACCAGCACCAGAATACCCATCATAAGTATTGACGTATGCCTCAATTAAATAATTGTCGTTAAATTTTGATGATTGAACTTCGCGTATTATTGTTTGTTTTCTAACAAATTTTCTAGGGATATAACTTACTTCAACACCATAGATTTTTAATTGTTCATTGATTAAATCTTGAACAAGTCTTTGCTCGGAGGAAGATCCTTGAAGAAAAAAGGGATTAAGTGCCATTATCCGATAAAATCGTAAGGTGGTAATTCATACTCAAGCATCATTCTTTGCTTAATATCTTCTAATTCTTTTTCAGCATCTTCATATATCTCCCTACCATTTAATTCAATTCCACCTGGAAGTTTAACTCCTCTAAATTTAATTAAATTCTGACCCCATTGCCTTTTAATTAAAGCCGTCAAATATTTTTTAATAAAACTATCATTATATACATTAGTAAACTCATTAGGATCTAATATTCTATAGCAATCAATGACGATATATTGATTTGCTGATTGTGATGCCCAATCAAGGTCTAAATATAGTCTATTCTGCCTTTTGTTAAATCTGAGTTGTTTATCCGTGGTTAATAGGAAATCAATATCTTCTAGATATGATTTGACCATAGAATATTGTAGAAGTTCGACAGAGTTAAAGTAATATAGATCGTTTAGAAATAATTGATACTTAATACTAAACATTCCACCTGAAATAGAACTAGTATCAAATTTAAAAATCTTTTCAATACCTATAATAGAATCTGGTACTTGAATATAATTTGATGTTTCATAAAAATTAAATGTAGTTCCAGTAGTTGATGTTGCAGTAGTTGTAGTAACTCCAACTCCGTTAGAATTTCTTCCCCTGCCCCTGTTAAGATCTGCTTGTGTAATTTTATATTTTAGATACATTCTTTCTACACCATCAAAATGACGCTCCTGGAAGTACTGTAGAGCGTCATCAACCAAATCATCTATTTGGTCATCGTCTATGTTTATTTCCAATACGGGGGCACCTAGACGCCTTAGGCAGTAGTCTATGAGTTGTTGCCTACTTGCGGGTTTTGCCATTGTGCTTATTATTTGAAACTTTTTTTACTAGATTTACTAGAGCATCATATTTTTCTCGAAGATTCAAATTTTCTTCTAAGGTGAATTTTTCTTCTTCTTATTCAAAATCTTTGGAAATAGTTTGAAGTTTTGTCCCCAATAAAATATATTTATACTTACTTAATTCCCAATTTAAGTACAACTTCTTGCTGCTTTAGATATAATTTGCAATACGATTTTGCAAATATTCTCAATTCATCTTCATTTAATTTGTCTATGATTCTAGCATGTTGCTCATATTCAAATAATTTATGAATACTTTCCAAAACAATATTATTTGGATCCATTTAATAACTCCTTAAGAAGTGATTTAATTTCATCAATATCTTTTCTCATTTCATTTAATTCTCTTTTTTGAGAATCTCTTATTGATAATGAACTTAAATATTGGCTATATGCAGATGAGTCGCAATTTATAATTGCTCCTGACCGTTCATCCCTATAAAGATTCTGATGCCCCTGCACTTTTATCATCTTACTGCAATCGTTCTAAATTCTTTGATTCTTGGTGGATATGCTTGATTAGTTCCGGACATTACAATTTTAATTGTATATCCAGTAAATAAATCAAGATTATCTGCAGTGAACTGATATTCAAGGAATTGGTTATCCAAACTTGGACTTACAAATGTATCAGGCCTTCCACTATTTTTAGATGAGTCTACGACAGAATATCCATCAGCAGTTGTATATGATAAATTATCATATCCTGGAAATAACTCAAATTCTTGAGAAATTTCACTTGAATCTGCTCTAATTAAATTATACAAAACTCTAAAATCTGCAGAAGCATGTCTATATGCTGAAAGAATTACTTTCAGCGATTTTGCAGGATTAGTCAAATTCACCGTGTTTGATATATATGCAGATGCATGTGGATCATATAGTAATGAATTAACTCTATTATCTGAAGCATAATCCGAAATTGGATTATTTAAACGACTTGTTCTAAATTCTGTAAACGCAGTGTCCGTATAGATTATAGGTGATAAATTAACATCTGTTGTATTCAATGTTACTCCAGTGGTGAAAGATTTATTTCTTGGTAATTTTGTTAAATAAGTAATTTCATTTTGCTTAGAGCATACAATCCTTGTTGAATTTAAAAGATTTAATTTATTTAATTCAACAGATTCAAATCCATTATCTAAGAATGAAGTTTCATTTCCACCAACACTAGTTCCAGTTACTGTTCTAATTGTTGCAGTTGCTGAAGTTGCTTTGCCTGGAGTAATTATATTATAACTTGGAGTTAATGCACTATACTGAATATTTTCAGTTGCCTTTACATTAGAACCACCTAAAGATGATTGATTTGTAAATGACAACTCTGGTGCATTTGGTGAAGATACATCAGTACTTCTATCAGTTCCATTTGTCGATCTGTTAATTTTTAAATAATATTCATCGATACCAATATCCAAATCACTAATATCATGAGTAGTATTGATTCTTCTTAAAGAGACTCCATTTAATTCATACTTATACACTACAGTATTGATATCATGTTTTAAAGTACGAGTTAAATCAATCCCTCTTCCACTAGTAGCAATTGATAGTGTACCACTTCCAACATTTGTATACGCAATAATTTCATTTTCAATTTTTATGTATCCTGGATTATTGACATTTACAGAAACTCCTTCAAAAGTTGCAAAGTTTGAAGTATCGCCAATACTAATTACCGATACTTCTTCTGCAGTTAACGTTGCTGAAAGAATAGTTGGTGCTATATTAGATTCGGTATCACTAATGATAACTTGATTTGTATTTCCATACATTCCATGATCAAAATGACTTATTCTAATATAATTTCCAGAATTTTGATTATCGCTATTTGGTTGCGAAAAACTTCTAATAGTAGTGCTCGCAAGTGATACTAGTGTTCCAGCATCGTTATAGTAACTCACACCAATTCCTGTAGTAAACGTACTACCCTGAACTCCAGAAAGATACAAAGTATCTACTCCAGAAATTGATGCAATTGTAATTCTTGCATCAAAACCAGTTTGAGAAGAAACATTTGAGGTTACAATACCAACAACATCTCCAACAGCATATCCATTTCCTGGAGATACGATTATTGGTGTTCCCGTAATTATTCCGCCAGTGGTGGAGATGTTTAGTACCAATCCAGAACCATTTCCAACAATATTATATGTGCCTACACTAGCATCCGTAACATAATTTTTTCCACCGGCAGTAAGTCCTACTGTTGATACTGAACTTCCTGTACCAACTACATATCCATAAGCATAAGATTGAGATCCGACAATCTTTCTGCCATTTGATAGTGTGGAAATCAATGATGAATTAGTAGTTGTAGTAATTCCAAGAGTTGCAGTTTTTGGTAGTGTTACTAATGGATTGTCATTTAATTTTTGAATGTACCCATTACTTTCATCTAAAGTTGGGTTGTAAAAAAATGCAGTTCCTGTTGATGAGGTAAACTTTGCTTTATAAAGTTTAAACTTAAGATCTTGGTATTGATTTGCTGTCCATATAGATCCATTTTGAGATTTAAATAGACTTCCAAGTGCAAATTGTTTGGTATACCTGACGCTTTCTGCACCTGGTAAAGATTGTGTATTTACGGTCTTCTCACCCATTTGTGCAGTCCATAATTCATATTGATCACTTGCTTCGGAGATAATTACAATTGCATATTCATTTCCGGGAGATAAGTAGATTGGATAATCAAATGTAACTTTAGTTGCAATTTCTCCGGTGGTTGAAATTGTGACATCATCTGGTCGTAATGTTACTGGATTTCCAATAATTACTCTTGTAGGAGTACCTAACTCGACTGTTCTTATTTCAATTCTTACTGGATTATTATTGGAATCTTTATTTGCAAAGAAAAGATCAACGGCAGTTAAGAATGCCCCATTTTCATCATCATTTGTACCAAGTGGTGATGGTGCCTCAATATTACCACCAACACTAAATGATTGTGCAAGTGGATCCACATATCTTTGAATGGTAGTTGTTGTAGATACTAGTTGCTTCACTTCAAACACACCTTCAGATTTGTATGAAGATTCTGCCGAGGATATTAGGTTACTTCCGGGAAGAGGAGTTGCATTTGTTGGACTATTGGTAACTTTGAATGTTTTAGTTCCTGTAGAAATTCTTACAGTTGGTGCAGGTACTGTATTTGGATCTCTTAGGAAGAATGATCCAATTAAATCTCCATAATTGTCTGAAATTAATCTAAGATTTTTTACATAAGCAACAGCACCACTTTGTTGTCCTACAAGTTTCATACCTGTTACCAAGTATCCGGAATATTTTCCTTGCGCTTCTTGCGATAATGAATAAGTATCAATATTGAGAACTTTTGAAGATGCACTATATGATGATGCAAGATTTTCAGTTTTGATATATGGGTTTATATTAAATGTAGTTGATGGTGAATTATATTGCCCATACTTATGATTTGCAGTAGCAACTCTAAAGTTAATTAAATTATTTCCGTTATAGGAACCAATAACAGTTTCTCCTACAATAAATGCATTAGAAGCCCCATAATTTTGCAATGTAGAATCATTTGCAATTTCTACTAATTTTGGAATAAAATCAACCGATCCATTACCATCAAAGAATTGGTAGAATTCAGTCAATGGTTTAATATTTGTTACCGAGAACTCAGTATTTCTGGAACGCATCCAAAGTTCATTTCCACTATCAACTAAAATATTATTTGATGTTACCTCCTTAATGGTGTCAACATAAACTCCAAATCCACCATTAAGCGATACTTCTATAGTTCCACCATTTATATTCTTATCTGGAAGTCTAATAGTTCTAATCCAACTATCACTAGCAGGGGATAATTTAACACTTCCAGTATAGACTACTACATGGAATGGGTTAACATTTTCTACTCTGGTTGCAAAAGGTTGTTCAATCCAACCTATTGAATCATACTTTAAAGTTACAACTTCGCCAGTTTTTTGTACATTTGGATCTAATAACTCAAAATTGACTGAAAGATCCAATTCTTCGTCAATTATACTTGCTGCTGGAGCAAGTTGACTCTTGAGTGTATTTTTACTAATAATTGGTATTAATTCCTGTTCTTCAGGATCAATTTGTATAGAAGAATAATCCGAATTGATTAATGATGAATTTTTGAAATCATCAACAAAAAATCCACTCTTAAATCTATTTCTTCCATCAGCATCTTGAATTTGTAAAGTCTGAGTATTTACTTCAAGTAGTGATAGTGAAGTAATTCTTTCTAAATTCTCAACTCTATCCTCAATCAATCCAATGTCTCTCATTGTATATCTTCTATTATCTACCAGAGATATTTCTACATCTGCTGGATTATAAAGATATGGTGGTAATGTAATAGTTGCAATTTCCATTGCGTCATCATTATTTGTTGGGGATTTTGGTATGATTGCAGATACCCCCTTTTGCACAATTAATGTCCCAAATTTATCAAGATATAATTTATCAATTCTTCCTAGATAATAGTCATATCCAACTAAAGAACTTTCATTTGGTGATAGCAGTAGTTTTGGTACTGTATCAAAATTCCTTGAAGAAAAGTAAAATGGTGAAGATGTCGTATTAGTAAAAACCGACACTCTTGGTCTAAAGTCTAAAGTATCTGAGGCTCTTACTCTTCTAGGACCAATATATGGAACATCTTCCAAAAATCTTTCTTTATCATAACTTAATACTGTAAATACATCACCATTATCAGTTGATGGTACTGTGTATAAATCAAATACTATTAGCAATCTCTTAGATGGCACTGAAGAATTACTATTTCTAACAATTCTTGAATAATCATAATACTGATCCCTTTGTCCTTTGTCTAAATTATAAGAATTTGTAATATTTTTATATTTTCCTGCAGTAATAGATTGAATATCTGTTGTTATATTAGATTCTTCGAATGATACAGATTCTCCTTCCAAAAATCTATCACTATTTAAATAAACAATTCCTAAAATATTTGTCGATACTGATGCAACAACCCTTGCAATTGCCTTGGATGTGTTACCAATTATATTTTCGCCAATTATTGCATTTGCAGAAACATTTGCAGTTGAAGTAAATTCAACTTGATCTAAGGTTGGGTCCAATTTATCCAAAGATTCATAAACTGCCAAAACTTTTACAACATCTGGATAATTCAGAGATATTTCCTCATCCTGAACTCTTAATCCATAATATTGATTATATGTCAATCCATCATTAATTGATGAACTAATACCACTTCCAGACTGGGAGTACTTTGATAGGTTTACACTAATAGTCTGACTTCTAGTATATTGTTTTAATTTGCTTTGGATACCATTTTTGATCAAAGTGGCATTAACTACAGCATCACTTCCATTAGTTAGTCCACTAAACGTAACTTGATTTGTTGCTGAATTGAGTGAAAATGAGTCGGAAGTTATAGTCCCAATTCCACCACCGGTATAATATACTGAATATCTTTCTTCATCAAATGCTGCAAAAAATGCACTAGTAATTCCAGTAAAATCTGAGGTATTGAGTATTAATTTTCCACTAGATATTGTTTTACCAGTTAATTGTTCAGAAACAGTTAATAAAGAGTCTGAAAGATTTACCGAAGAGATATTTGAGTCTGGTAATTCTGCGTATAAGTAACCAGAATCTTGATTTCTTATGATTGCAGAAGCTATTGTGATTGGATAAGTTCCATTAATAACTGATCCAGTATAAACAC
>Ga0181355_1001268_pt1 | contig 11125 bp, 11 predicted proteins | sample Fa13VDMM15DN_FD_130099 | JGI IMG/M metagenome (GOLD analysis project Ga0181355, IMG submission 130099) | Freshwater viral communities from Lake Michigan, USA - Fa13.VD.MM15.D.N | ecosystem: Environmental > Aquatic > Freshwater > Lake | place: USA: Michigan | collected 2013-09-23 | reverse complement strand
TATTTAATTTACTTAAATTAGTTGAGAAACCTGAAATTACAACATAATCATTATCAGATAAATTGTGGTAAGGTAAAATTGAAACCTTTACTTCCCCCTCATTTCCCCAAGTAAAAATTGCACCTTCATAAGTTTGTACAGAAGTATCTAATTCTACAATATCCTTTCCTTCTATAGATGAAACTCTTGCAATTAATCCACCACCTTCTGTGTTTGTATTATCAAATTCTAAGACATCATTTACTTTATAATTTGAACCAGAGTTTATAATATCAAAATCATTTATATTTCCAATTGTTACTGATTCGACGATAGATCTTTGTCGATTAATTTCATTGGTTTCAATTATAAAATCATTGCCAGCATAATTGTCGGATACTTTATATGGCAAAGTATTTCTAAGTAAATTGGACCCATTAAAATCATATGATTGATCAAGTGTGGAATTTTCCTCTAAAGTGTTGGATTTATAATGATTCCCAATAAAATATGGAAATTGTGGTTCGGAAGTTAAAATTTCAAGTGGTGCAAAATATGCATATATTCCATTTGGAAATTCTGGAGTTTTTCCAAATCTTCCATTATATTCATCCAAATCTCCAGAATTAGTATATACATAATCTTCAACAAAGAATCCGGCAGAAATTCCTACAGGTCTGTCTGTAATATTGGAGGTATTTAAGGTATAACCAGAAGTTAATAGTTTTGGGGCAGAATTTATATCTTCTGGATTTGAATAACCATATGAACCATATATTGGATTTCCGTCATATGCCCATCCAATTATATTGGAAACACTAGCACCAGTATCACCAAATGATTGTCTTAATGTACTAAAATATCCGCAAACTGAATATTGTAATTTTTCTTCAGTTTGTATTAAGAGTTCGTCTCCAAATCTGAAATTATTATTAACTGTCAAAGGTCTAATACTTGATCTAAATAATGCATTAGAACCAGAGGGTTTAACTTGAATTGTAGTGGATGTATTTGAATATCCAATTCCAGCGTTTATGATTTTAACATCAGTTATTTTCCCGTTTGTAATAACAGGTCTTAATTCTGCTCCAGATCCTTGTCCTGTTGAATCTGTTATAATTAAATCTGGAATTGAATAGTACTCTATTCCACCATACTGGATATTTACCGAATTGATACCACCATTAGTAATAATTGGTTTTAGTTGCGCTTCTTTACCATTTTTTATGGATACTAACGGACTTTTTTCAAAGTTTAGAATGGTTGTTCCATAACCAGTTCCAGTTTCATATAAGTATGCATCTATAATACTACCTCTAACTTTGGGAGTTACTATAAGTGTTTGATATCCTTGAGTTGTTGTACCAAAACCAACCGAAGTATATTGTATAGAAACTGAGATATCTGGATAGTTAAAGTACTGATAACCAAATCCTGTTGAGGAAAATTTGGTATAATTTTGCCTATTATAATTTGATGGGTTCGTACCACCAATACCGGCATCACATAGTCTAAAAGAATCGTCATCATTTTTTAAGACATAATATTGCGATAATGTTGAAATCCCTATTGTGGATGTTTCATAATTATAAGTTACTAACTCTCCATCATTAAAACCGTGATTTTCAAAATTTATAGTATGATTAGATGTAGATATTCCTGTTGGTTTGACAATTAATTTTCTATTAGTATAACCACTACCACCATTAATAATTTTAATTTCTGATATTGTATTTTTATATGAAGTAGTTCTAAATTTATGAATTCCTGAATTATTATAAGTACTAAATCCTACAGTATTAATTCCAGATGAATAATCTGAAATTGATTGGTACAATTTAATTGTCTTATTATTATCAACCTTTACATAATAAGTTCCGTTACTAATCAAGGTGGAACTTGCAAATCCTACCCCAATTGCAGCATTTCCATTAGAATTATAAATTATTGATTCGCCATTGACTAAATTGTGGTCGGTTAAAAATGTAAGTTGTCTTGTAGTTGTACTAATACCACCAGAATTTGTAGTTGCTCTACCATCAAAAAATATTTCTCTTACTCTTTTTGTAAGAATTGGATCAAGGACAGCACCAGAACCATTTCCACCACTTACTCCAATTGATACGATGGAATTAATATCGTAATCTTGTGAATCTATATAAACTTCTTTGATGCTACCACTAATTACTGGTTGAACTAAAGCAGTTGTTCCTATTCCAGATGAAATCGTTAATAGCGGTGGATTAATAACATCATAGTTGGTTCCACCATTTAATACATCAATAGATTGTAGTGGTCCATAGTAAATTTTATCATTTGATTTATAATTAGCAATCTCTACACCATTAATTAACATTCCAGTTGGACCTGAAATTGTTACTTGTCCTGTCCCACTTTTAGTATTTACGGTTAATGGAAATTTTTTAAGTATCTTTTGAGCACCAATTTGCTCAGATCTTTGAGAATAGATTGTAAATGTGTGCTTACCACTTGAAGGTCCAAATGTTAAATAATTGGATCCGCCAATAAATGATCTGGAAGAGAACAATTTAATTTTTTTCTTATCTTCCGATTGAATCTTAACATAATAACTACCAGTTTCTAATCCAACTAAAGGACTAAGTGCTGGTTGGTAATAAATTTTATCACCATCAATAAAATTAACTGGATTGTTAAACGTTATAGTAGAATAAGTGCCATCACCAACAGCGTCTGTTAGTATTCCAACTGTACCATCATCAATTGATACTGTATTAATATTTTTTGTTATTTCATAAGAAGGTAATGAATTTGATGCAGAATATGCATAATCTTGATCTGTATATAAATTCAATATGTCCGATAAAATAACGTTATTTCCAAATTCAATTGGAACTACCAAACTACTTGCCGTATTAATTTTTCTTCTTAAATCATATTTTATTCCATAATCTGGAGTAAATGATAGATTATTTAAAATAACTTTGTTTTCTCCACTAACAATATTAGAAATATATGCAATGTTTGTAGTAGAAGATGCTATATTATTTGTACCTCTTTCAATAATTTCAACTCTATCTCCAATCTTTAAACTTGATTTATCAATTGGACTTGTTAAAATAAAATTATCGATATCTTCTATTTGATATCTTGAACTAGTATTGTATATCCAAGAATTTGCAAAAATTTGCTTATAATTTTTATTCTGTTCTGGATTTTGAATTAAATCTCCAAGATTTTTAACAGAAATAATATCACCTTCATTAACACTTAGATTATTGGATACTTGTACAAATTGAGACAATACTCCAGTAAGTCTTAATTCAACTTTCTTAGTGAGATCTCCATCTTCATAACCATAATAAATTTCATCAGATCTTACATCATTTGTAGAAGAAATTTCTTCTTCGATTCCATCACAACCAAAAAACTGATTAATACTCTTACTTGTGTAAGTGATGGTATTATTACCTGATATTATTGTTCCAATTCCCGCAAATCCAATTGTAGAATCAACAGAAATTACGGAAGATCCAATAGAAACATTTTCGAGGCATTTTGTATTCGGCGTAATTGTAAAATTACCCTCAACTGCAGAAATATCACTATATCCAACAAAGAGTGAAATTTTAAAATATTGCTTATTATTTCTAGTAAATGGTTCTATCTCGGAGATTGATGCACTTGTAATATCATCAGTTGATTTTTTGATAGTTTGACCAACCAGTTTAGAAGGATCTCCAGAGATTCTTTCTGCTATTACAACTTCTCTTCTAATAAATTCTGCAGATGATGGTTTGATTAGAAATTCTTCTAAGTTTACAACTCTTGGAGTTACTCCATAAAGAACATTGAATAAAATTCTAAATGATTCATCCGTCCCCTTTGCCTGATAGAACGATCTTGCTTCCTTTATAAAGTTACCGACGTTTAAATTGGGAACAAAGTCAAGATCTTCTAATCCAGGTGTTAGTGTATATTTTAATTTTTTGTAAAATTCTTTTAAAAATAATGAACTGAGATTTTGTACGGAAGAATTTGTAGAATGAATTTTTGCAGTTGATTCTGAAAATACCAATTCTTGCTGATTTAAATTTGCACGATAACTTGTAATACCACTAAATCCACGAATACAACCAGTAAATGTATTTGTAGTTAATCCAGTATATGTAACAATCTCATCATCAATTTTTAATAGACCATAATTTTGTGGAAATCCCTTAGTAGTACTGACTGTGATTGTAGTGTTTGTAGATGAAATTTCAGTAGTAGTATATGTACTATCTACTACTACTTCGGGAGTTAAGTTATCAAGTTTTAAATATTGATCTAAATTTTCTGCAATATCAATTGGACCACCTTGATATTCCTGAGAAATATAATATTGTTTTAAAAATTCTGCTGCATTGGGACTTTCATCCAAAATAAAATTTGGAAGTTGGCTCTCAATAACTTGTTGAACCTTAACTCTAGACTCAAATCCAGTCTGTATCATATTACTTTCTTGTTAGATTCCCGTTTGAATAACTTGATGTGTAGTAATCTCTGGAAAATACCGTTCCCGATATTTCATCACCAGAGGCAATTACGTCTCTTACCATATTTATTGTGCTTTTTGAAATGTTAAAATTTAAGTACAAATCTTTCAATCCTACAACATCATTTGATTCTGGATATGCTTGAATTTGAATAATGTCATTTTCTAATGTTGTTGAGGTGATATTCAATGTTCCCAACTTAATCTCACCTTTTGAATAATCAACTGTTCCTGCAGATTTTACAATAGTTCTTATGGTGCCATCACTGATAGGTTTTACTATGGACACGACTCCAGTTTTTCCATCCGAATTTGGAGCATCTGTTAGATATACCGTATCTGGATCACTAGAGATTTTAAATCCAGTAGATTTAATATTATATCCAGATGAATTTATATGAAACTTATTACCAAAACATAATTCATATTGTGCAAATTGATTTACAAGTGCTTTCAAATCTCTTCTGATTCTTACCTTAGTAATATTTGAAGTTATGGCAGTATCTGTATTATCAATAACTTGAGCAATTTTACTATACTTAAATCTCCCACCAAATGTATTAAGATCTATAGAATTTGAATAATTTGTAAGTGAAGTAATTATCTTTGTTTTTAAGGATTCAACTGCCGAAACTTGAGAGTAATTATAATAAATTGAAGTATCAATTTCTACATATAATACTTTGAGATCAATTATTTTTTGATTAATTCCAGAAATGCTATATTGTTTTAATTGTGATAGAATTCTAGATTTCATAAAATCGGAAACATAAGTTCCATTTTTTGGTTTAATGCTGATAGTTACTGTCCCAAACTCTGGGGGATCTAATTCTTCTCCACCAATAATAGCAACAGACTCGGTTTCTGGATAAATCTTTTTGATAATTGCTTCATAATCACGCGCAGTTACTGCTCTATATTGTGACGAATAAATTCTTGGAGCAAAGTATTTAATTGAATCAACAGTCTCAATGTCGGAACCATTCTGAGATGATTGGTTAGTTGTAATTGATACTACGTTATTGGATGTAATTGGGGAATCCTTGGCGCTTCTAACACTTCCGGCAAAAGAAAATGAAGATGCACCATTACCTTCCTTACCATCGGTAACAATATAAGTTACTGTGATTACCGCATTATTTTCCAATTTCTTACCAATTAATCCATCACCAAAAAGTAATTCGTATTTTTCATCTTGTACTTCTTGTATGAGATAAATTTTTGATGTAGAATCTACATTAAGAATATTATCAACTAAGGAATACTCCACTCCAAGACCATTATCATTGATCCCCTTCACATAAACCGAAATTGTAGATGTGTCAATATATGAATTACTCAGTATAAATCTTTGATCTAATGATCCATCGACCGTAAATTGTTTTGTTAAAAATGTTCCTTGATACACATCAATTTCATTAAAAGATACAATACCATCAATAACATTTGTTGAAATATTATCCGGAATTGAAAAAGTATATGATGAATTATCAACGGTTCCTACGCATACTAGACCTGCCTGGAGGATTGCTGTAGGGGTATTCGCACCTATAGACATATTAAATGATACTTGTGCCTTTGCTGCCGTTCTGGAACGTGGCACATAACCAATATTTCTTGCTAATGAAACTACATTTTCTCTAAGTGTTGCGGAATCCAAAAAGGATTCATTCACAATCATGTTGGAGTTAAATGCGGTAATATAGGTATTATATGCTAGAGTATCAATTAATACTGAAAAATTAGATCCCTCAAAGTCAAAATCCGTGAATGTAGAGTTGGCACGGAGATAATCCTTGATGGATGTTTTTATTTGATCAAAGTCTAGGTTTGTGAATTTAGTAAAAGGCATTTTATCTTGTTGCCTCTAGTAGAAATGTGAATTGTTGTGTAGGAAATTGTTGTCCAATAATATCAAATATGACGGTAACATCAAATGAATTATTATCTGGTTGAGGATCTACTTCTATTTTTACATTTTCAACTCTTGGTTCATAATTTTCAATTGTGGTTTCAATTTGAGTTTTTATAATAGATGCAGTACCATAATCTACAAATTCGAATATACTTGAACGAACATCCGATCCAAGTAAAGAATTAAAAAATCTTTCGGTTAGAATTGTTTCTACTAGATTACGAATTGATCTGGTAATTGCACGTTCATTTTTAAGTATCGGTAGATCCTTTGTCACCGGATGTGGAACAAAGGATAAACTAATATCTTTAAATGATCTAGATATCCTTTGTATTGCCATTCTGTGATTAAATTTCTATATTTTATTTATGTTGATTACCAAGAAGATCCATAATTTGGTTCAGTTCCATATTCCCAATCATCATAATCTGAATCATTACGAATTTTTTTATGCAATTCGGATTGTTCTTTCAAATAGTGCTTTCTTAATGGAATTTCATCGTGCATAATTTCTTGAATAGTCTTTGGTTTTTCATAATCAGTGATTAACTTTGTAGTTTCCCACACCCACATATGATGCATGTAATCTGCATCTCTATCAACTGGTAAATTTGACATTTTAGCTCCTGTTTTTTGTAAAAACAGAACTTTTTTGGAAGGAGGTTGCTATCTCCCTATACATATTTAACGATCTATCTCTTTTAGTCTAAAATTATTTGAATTTAAGTATTTTAATAGTTCTAGTGCTATTAATTTGGGATTTCCTTGGCCACATGTATATACATCAATTGCAATTGTACCTTCTTCTGGCCATGTATGACACGAAACATGACTTTCCGACAGTGTGATCACAATTGTAACACCCTGCGGAATAAAACAATGTTGATAAATGTTCAGAATTGTCATTCCGGCACGTTTAATTCCACGTTTCATAACTTCTTGAATGGCAATTCCATCATTCAATAAATCAAATTCTATATCATAGGCCTCCAGTAGGAGGTGTTTACCCATCGAAAATCTTTCCAAGGCATAAAATCCACACTAAAAAGTTATTTATTTACAAAATATCACTGATATTTTTACGAGAAAGTGTGTAATTTTTCTGAATACGAATCTCAGAATTTCGAAAGGTCTAACATTCACCAGTTTCATCCAAAAAGACAACCCATTCTAGGTCGGGTTCTTGTGATCGATCTATACAAAAAAATGCCCAGCCTTTACCCTTTGGAGTAATGACTGGGATTGTGAGATTCAATTGAATCATAATACTTTATGAATTACCCTTGACCTCTATATCTTTTCTTTGCCCCGTTACGAGAGGTAGCGGAGTACTTAGTATGAGCACCAGATCCTTGACGGGACTTTTTGGGCTTCGATTCAATAATGTTACCAGACAGTGATGGACGCTTAGCCATTTTCAATTACCTCAGTTTCAATTTCATTTGGATTTGGAGAACCTGACTGATAGAAATCATGTGCCAGATCCTCCATAGTATTGAAGTATTCTTCCTCTGTAAGATTTGTGTAAATTTTACGTCCCTTACAAAAGATATTATACTTAGTAGTCATCAGATTGTGCGGATTTTTTCGTGGCCGACGCGAATGCGAGGATCACACCAAATCTCAAATCCTGCTTCGATTGCGTCGAGACAGAATGATACATCTTCTCCACACATATCTTGAACATCTCCAGAATCAAAGACTTGCATCTTTGGTGCAAACCAAGGATACTTGATGCCATCATTCTCAAATACTCCGTGCTTAATGAGTACCCATCCAAAACCAGTATAATCTACGGTGAATGGTTTACGACGCTTTGAGATACTCTCAACAGTTTCATGATTCATAACTCCACCATTATTGCGGAAGTCATCTTCTTCGAGCCAATGTGCAACTGATGTCGTTACACCATCTTCGGTTGCATACCAACCTGCGGCGATTTCTTTGTCCATGAGAATCAACTGCCAGAACTTCTCAGTATTGAAGACAATATCCGAGTCGATCCAAAGTTGCCAATCATATTTTAGTTTCCCGTCCCAAGGAATCTGATTCGGTCCACGTAGTACATTTGCTCCAAGACATTTGCATCGGGCAAAGTTTACCATAGATGAATAATCTTGTGAGATCTGAATACTTGCTCCTGACTGTACCAAATCGAAACAAAGTTGTACAAAACTCTTTAGGTATGTGTAAGAAACTCCGCGTCCAGGAAGACAAAATACAATCGACTTGCCTTTTACCATTTCCCTTGCAAGATTATAATCCCATTCTTCAATGCTATTTTCGGCAACAGGTGCCTTTGCTTTTACTGTAAATCCTTTTTTTGCCATAATTTCAAGTGATTACTGAATTATCATACATCATTATATAGTGTTTGTCAATCTGTGCGTTCTGTAAGAATAACTTCATCTCCTTCAATCTTAAAACCAATCTCAGTATCTTCATACCATGAGAGTTCATTGGCGATACTCTCTGGAATTATGAGGTAGTAGTCTCCATTAATTGGATCGACCTGTACGGACTCAAAAATTTTGCCGGAATTTTTTTTCATCTTTTTGTATTTTAATTTGCATTTTGTAATTATATATTATTTTGAATTTTTTTGTATCGGGGTTTTGGAAGATCTTTGTGGGGCCCGGGAATTTTTATGTAGAGTGATATATACAGGTCGATCTGGGTCGTTTATAGATTATAAGGGACCCATGGGCTTAAGGGCGCCGATCGGCGGCAACCATAAGGACTGCAAATCACGAACGAACGAATGATAAGGTATCCTGATCACTCACGAATAGGGGCGCTAAGTATACCTTACTGCGCCCACGAACGAATAGCAAACTAGGCGAAATCTGCTGCGCTTCCGCAACTACGATAGAACCTAATCATTGCTTCCGCTTGACATTTAGTGTCAAATGTTTGAATTCTCCATTGTTGAGAATAGGGAGCAAAATAGCGGATCTTAAACATAAAACAGTGGCAATGGTTTGTGAGAATTAAGAGGGGGAGATTGTCTCCCCCTAAGTATACCTAACCTATCACAAATACACACTCGGGGTGATGATCCTCACACCAAAATACGGCGGTTTGACCGTTGCTCAGCAGGTGAGAATTAAGGCGCTGAACCTCATTCTCTGCTACTTCTTCCGTCAGGTGAGAATAGTGTACTCGCACAACATTGGCGACCTTAGAGTAGATTGCGAAAGTCATAATAGATTGGGAAAGTGTAAGGAATAGGGGTGAGAATGTCACCCCTTGAGTGTAAATCAGGCGTCGCAATAGTGTGAGCAACTATCACCGAATGGCACCCATTCATCATACTCGAAACCTGAATCTTCACACGCTTCGATTATCTCATCGACTGATAGATCTTCCTCCTTTGCCTCATCAATTGTGAGATTTAGCATCTCTAAAATCTCATCGACGGTGATCTCTAACTTAGCAGCGGCGGCGTTAAAGTTGCGCATGGTAGTTAATCAGGTGGTGATGGTTTGAGTGTAATCAAAGCATGGAAAGAATTGCCCTCCCGCGCATATTTTTAATCACAACTTTACGACGGTCAGCATCTCGCCACCCGTCAGTCGTAACGCAAAGGTAATCACTACCTTTGGAAAAAACTACACTATCCGATGAATAATTCCACCCCCCGGAAACATTCCAGTCACTGTGAAATCTACCATTTACAGCGTTATCAACGGCGGCGTTGATTTCAGATTGACTAAAAAACATGGTGACTAACGAGCAGTGGATGATGTGAAATAGGGGCGAAAGATCGCCCCCTTGATTGTAACTTAACGGTCGGTTTTTTTGACCGTGATATAGTCAACTCCGAATGATTCGGAGCATTTACCGGTTGAAATACCGGTTTCCTTGAGTAGTTGAATCTGATGATTCAACGCTTTATCTGTCACCTTGACGGTGCGTCTGCCATTGCAGAGAGTAACGCTACCCCATACAGTTTTAACCGTTTGAGGTGATTCTATCAGCGCAATCATCTGCGCTTTGAGTTTATCAACCTTGGCGGTTGCCTCTTTTGATTGTTCCATTGCTTCCAACAATTTAGGGAGCAATGTTTCAACTTGACCGACAAGAATTGTCATGGGTCTAAAGAAAGAAAGGACAAAGTGTAAACAAACGAACCTGAAAAAATATAAAACAGCAGAATCGGCGCAACAGTAGAACCCGCCCGACCCATCGCCCGCGATGCCTCCGGCACCGCCCGATCCTGCTATTCAGTTTTCTAGGTTCGAACCTAGATTAATCCGGGATCCCGGATCCGTCAAGAGGCAAACGGTAGCACCCTGATACCAAAAACCAAACTCATTAGATTAGCAATGCTGATCGGTCAAACCTTGACGGATCGGCGGTTAGTGTGGTTGGAATCTGCGCTGATCTGATCAGGATCCGTAGCATCAGGATCCGTAGCATCAGGATCCGTAGCATCAGGATCCGTAGCATCAGGATCCGTAGCATCAGGATCCGTAGCATCAGGATCCGTAAAGTATAAAGAATTAGACAAGATTGAATGTAAAGAATAAACTACACCACTGACAATACTTTACACTCAATCCTGTGTAATTCTTTATAATCAACTCTAAGTATAAAGAATTAAGAACTACTTGTGATTCATTCTTAATTCTTTATATCTTACACATCATACTTGTTCTTCATTCATTATACTGTGCATGTGCATCTTATTAATAATAGTGTGACATGTATTC
>Ga0181355_1001266_pt1 | contig 11129 bp, 16 predicted proteins | sample Fa13VDMM15DN_FD_130099 | JGI IMG/M metagenome (GOLD analysis project Ga0181355, IMG submission 130099) | Freshwater viral communities from Lake Michigan, USA - Fa13.VD.MM15.D.N | ecosystem: Environmental > Aquatic > Freshwater > Lake | place: USA: Michigan | collected 2013-09-23 | reverse complement strand
TTTTCCCATTGGTTTATCATAATGATAATGTAAACCTCTAAAAACATATTTATGAGATTTTGAATGATTGTCTTGAAGAAAATTTACATTAAGAATATCTTTTATATTTTGATTGTAAGATTCTAAAAAATACCCACGTTCATCACCATATACATTAGGAGTGAAAACTATTACATCTGAGAAGAGTGAATGGATTGTGTATTTCATTACCAAATAAATTTATTTTTATAATAATTTACAATGTAAGGTAATTCTTTATCAAATTCCATTTTAGGTTCCCAACCTAATGCTCTTAATTTAAAATCATCTAAAGCATATCTAATATCCTGTCCTGCTCTAGAGTAAGACCAATCAATGTACTTATTTACTTCAGTATCGCCGTTATATTCATAAATTAATTTCTTTATTGTATTGTAGTTTGATTGTTCAAATCCACCAGCAATATTGAATATTTCGTTTTGCACCCCGCTTTCAATAATTTTAATAATAGCTCTAGCTGTATCATGAGCATGTAGCCAGTTTCTAATTGGAGTTCCGCTGTTGTGCAGAGGTATTTTTCTATTTAACTGGAGATATTTACATGCTTTAGGGATTAATTTCTCAACGTATTGTCCTACTCCATAATTGTTAGTTGGTCTAACAATAACATAAGATAAATTATACGTTCTAGCCCAAGCTAATACTAACATATCAGCAGCTGCTTTAGTTGCTGAATATGGGTTTGATGGTTTAAGTAGGTCAGTTTCAGTATGAGCTCCATCACCTATATCTCCATAAACTTCATCTGTACTGAAGTGTAATAATGTAGGTGTTTTAGCTGTTTCTTGTCTATAGTTTCTAAGTAATTCTAATAAATGATGAACTCCATTAATATTAGAACTAATAAAATCATTACTATTAGCTATTGAATTACCAACGTGCGTTTCAGCAGCTGTATTAATAACATAATCACAATCGTATAGAAATTTTAAATCATTAATATCTTTATTTTCAAATTTAAAATTACTACATTCCTGAAACTGTTGTAATAAGTTTATATTGGCGGCGTAAGTACATTTATCAACACCTCTTACATACCAACCTTGATCTAAGCAAAGTCTAGTAACATATGAACCTATAAATCCTAAACACCCAGTTATGTATACTACTTTCATAGTTGTGAAATAAATTTATCTAATATTATTGTGAATCTCCTTTCCATACACGGTATGAATCAGAATCTGAATGTGTAGTTGATACTTCAAATATAATACCTTCTTCTATGGCTTCCAACTGATGTGGTTGTCCTGGTCTTTGTCTTACAACATCACCTGGTTTAAGACGTTCTTCATGTACTTCAGCTGTTTCTGTATCAATCCATCTGTATAGAAATGTACCTTTATCTACATACCATGTTTCATCTTTGATCATATGATAATGCATACTGAATTTGCAGCCTGCTTTAAATATGAGCAGTTTGCCGCAGTACTTATCATTATTTTCAATAATTAATTCTTCACCCCATCCTTTAGGTACTTTACAGCCCTCACAAACTATTGGTTTTTCCATAATTTAATATATTAGTTGTTGATTTATTTTCTATTCGATTAAAATATATAATTTCTTTTATAAATTCAGAACCAACAATTGGTCTATCTTTATAATCACTTCCTATAACCATATAATCAGGTTGATATTGTTTAATAAGATCAACTAATCGTTCAGTTGTATCAAATACATCAACACTATCAATGTATTTTATAGAGCGCAGAAATTCTGCTCTATCATCAAGTGAATTAAATGGTCTATTTGGGCCTTTAAATTTTTTAATTCTTTCATCACTATCAATTCCTACTTTAACACTTCCTAGTGTACTAGCATATTCAAGTAGTCTTATATGGCCTATATGTAAAACGTCAAATGAGCCATTTACCCATATTTTTTTCATATTTCCTCTATTCTTTTAGTTTTATCACATATTAATAAATCATAAGAAGGTTTACTATTCATTTTTAATTGATGAAATAAACATCTCCATTCTTTAAGTTGACTTGATGTTAAATCAGTATGATCTATTTTAGATGCAGCGCCTCTAGCAGTCCAATATATTATTATATGTCCTTCATCATACAATCTATTAATTTTTTCTATATTAGCAAATATTGGTTTTGAATTAATATAGTCGCTTCCATTAGTTTCACAGATAGTATTATCTATGTCAACATATATAGTTAATTTTTTTTCCATTATTTTACCAGCTTATTTCCCAATCTTTAAAATCAGCAGCTAAGCAATCTATTTTATAATCTTTTCTACCACCCATTACTTCTTGGATTTTATTTTTAGCTGTATTGCGAATACCATTTAATCCGTGAGTTAATTCTAAGTTATTACCATCTTTAATTCCTTTACGATAGTTTGACTCATTATGCCAAATATGTAAGTTCATTTGTGATAATACTACAATTGCTCTAATTGTTTCTGCTGTAATTGGTTCTTTACTTTCTTTTAGGTATAGTTGAATATCATGAACTATATCAGCTATTTCTGTAGCATATTTATCTTTATGTTCAGCGATGAATACTTCTTTTAGTTGAGCTATACTTAAACGGTCAACTAATTCACTTAATGTTGGGAGGTATCTTCTGTTACTCATAATGTATTATAATATTGATTTTGTTTTTCTTGTCTAATTATATCTTTTGGGTGGTATAGGCATAATTCATCTAATAAGGGTAAATTACAATATAATCCAAAGCCATCTAATCGTTCATGAACTTTATTTATCCATTTGATATTTTTCTTATTTATCCATATTCTCCATTGGTAATCTGGAAAATTAACTCTGTCGTTTTGTACATTCCATCCCCATTGTTTAATATGGCCTTCAGTTAGTCCCTCTACTGTATTAATTCTAGGAACTAGAAATACATCAATTTCAGGATTATGTTCAAGAAGAGCAGGTAAATTTTCGATTAGTTCTGGGTGTGGGTATTCATCAGCATCTATTTGAAAGATGTAGTCGCGTGTGCAATGTTCACTAAGATTATTTTTAAATGATGCGAAGTCATTATTTAATGTAGCTTGTATTCTGTGGTACTCATATGGAGCTCCTACATTATATTTTTCAGCTACAGCTTTAACTTCAGCAGTAGCTGTTATATCTAATTGAACCACTATCTCATCTTCAAGACGAATACTTTCGTTTAATTGATTTAATAGACGTTCTAATTCAACATGTTCATTACATGCTGTGATTGCATAACTAATTGTAGGCATATTTATTTTTGATTAAAGTAACCAATATATTCTAACGCATCCATAAACTCACGTTCTGCGAATTCTTTTTTAGTAGACATATCTAGTTTGTCTTCTTTAGATTGTACAGCTGACCATTTCCAGTCTTCAATTGTTTTGCCTTCTGCAAATACCATTGCCTTATTTTCTAATATTACAGACATAGGGTACCAATATAGTTCATCTGTGCTTTTAAATTTAAGTGCTTTATATAGTTCAGGTAATACTTCTTCTGTTGATTCTATATTTTTTTCTGTAAGGGTAGAATTAGATGTAAATCCACATCCAAAGCAATTCCATACAATTAGTTTATCATTTGATACTTCACTACATGCGTTTGAACCACATCTAGGACATATTGTAAGTAATTCTTTCATAATTTAAGGTATTGTTTTGATAAGTATAAATTATTGCTCCTGTATTATTTTGCATCGTCTACTTTTTTAAATTTAGGTAATTCGATTTTCTTAAGCTGAGGTAATTTAAGTGCTACTTGTTTTGGTACTTTTTCATCAATTATTGAATTTAATTTTTCAGTCATTTTATTTAAACTAAATTCTGTACGTGAACGATACGCTTGTCTTTTTGCCCCATCAAGGTATTTTTTATGATTTTTATAAATGTCAGTTAATATATTAGCTGCTTTCTCATAATCAACAGTGAACCATCCACTTTCTGGAATTAGCATATTTGCTACTGTTGCTGATGGATGGATTTGTTTTACTTCACCTGCTAATAATACAGACATATCTTTATCTAGGAAATCAATTTGTCCACTCCAGTTAGGAGCAATTACTGGTTTTTGACTAATAGATGCTTCAAGTAATGGTCTGCCATATCCTTCACCTTTAGTAAATGACACGTGTGCTTTTACTTTAGGATGATTATATAATTCATTTATTTCTCCATCTGTTAATCCACCATGTAGTAAATAGATATTTGGTAAGTCTTGATCACCTACTAATAGTCTTAATTTTTGAATTTTATCTAGTATTTCATCTCGGTCCATTATAGAATAGGTAGCCGTAGAAGTTTTCATGATCAATCCTGGTTTTTTACCTTTACCTTTAAATGTTTCAAGGAATGTTTTAACTAACATGCCTGTATCTTTTCTATCTTGTCCTAATTCACCTTGAAGCCAATGTCCAACATATAAAAAATTAAAATCTTCTTGAATAGTATCTACTATATCCCATACTTGACTTTCATTTACTGCATCTATTTTTTCATATATTTTAGTATCTACTCCTTCAAATAATACTTCAACTGGTTTTTCTAGCCTAATATGTTTGACTACTTGTTGAGTAGCAGTATCACGCTGTTCGAATGTAGATTGTTCAAATACTTTTTTAGCATGCTCAGATGATACTAACGTTAAATTCATTCTATTTACACCCTCAACCCAAGTAGCATCACATAGTGTTGTTTCAATACCAGCTGTAATACCAATATTGTATTTTCCATTTGGTTGAAATTCATTTGGTACTGTATGTTGAATCCAAATGTCAGGCTGTCTAGGTAGTTGGGGTTGATCCCAAATACAATCTAAAATTTGTTTATCTTCAGCATTATCTGCTTTTAAAAACCCGAATGGCGTATTACCCCATCGTTGTGGTATAATTTTTATATCGTATTTATTTGGTTTTAAAAGCGCTTTTACGATATCTCTTGCGCGAGCACCATACCCACTGTATGTGTCTATTGGGCAACTTATAACGATTAATTGTTTCATATTATTTTGCTATAACGTATTTATTGTAATGTTTTGGTTGTTTTGGAGTTTCTACTTGAATTAATTCAAATGAATGGCGTGGTTGCCAGTTAGCAAATGTTTCTTCAATTCCATCGATTGTATTTTTAGCCATCCATCTTGCTGATTGCATTGATTCATCTGATGTAACCCAAGCTCTAGCTGCTTTACAAACTTCTTCGTATGTTTGAAATCCTCTAGTATGAGATCCATACTCTTCGATTTGATTTGTTTTTAAGGCATATACCTCTTGAATTTGTTTAGCAATATCGAATGGTTCTGCTCTATCATCAAAGATATAAGGGGTTGGAATTGAACCTACAATTGATGAATTAGATGGGAATACTGGGAATGCCCATATTCCACATTTTTTATATTTGCCTCTATGGTTAGAGCCAAATTCTTCAGTGAATTTAATCCATTCACCATTTTCATTTTCAAAACGCATTTGATCTTGCATTCCTCCTGTAACGGTAGCGATAATTGGTTTACCACACATCATTGCTTCTGTTAATGATAATCCCCAACCTTCATTACTACTAATTAATGCATTCACATCTGTAGCATTGTAGAGTAAATTCATTATGTTAGCAGGATACTTATTTTGATCGAATATGATATTATATTTTTCTTCATATCCAAATAACATATCTTTTACTGCTTGTAAGTCAGTACCATTTTCATCTGCAATCTGAGTATGTAATACTAAAGCGCATTTCTTAGCTTTAGCTTCTGGAAGTTCATCAATGAATATCTTCCATGCTAGCATTAAATCAGGAACGCATTTACGACGGATGTTACGCGCATTATATAATACAGTAAAATCGTACGATTTATTTCCATATAATTGTTTTTTAAATTCTTGCAATGATAAATATTCAACATGTTCAGTAGTAATAGGAAAGAATATATTTTCATTAATACCATGAGGAACATACTTAATTACTTTTTCAGCTGCTAGCTCTGGTCCTAATACTGCTCTATTTAAATTTTCAGTTTGTTTACTGATTGCTAATAGTGCATCACATGATTCATAGTATGGCTTATTATACATTGGGTAAGGTAAATCATCCCATATATTCAAATAGATAATAGGCATTTTATTCCTTATTTCATGCTCCATTTGAAATAACCAAATCCAATATCTTGGATCAGTAAACATCATTAATGCATCTGGTTTTTCCATTGCTATCATTTGTTTTAGAAATGATGGATCACCATATCCATTAATAGGATATAAAGTAACACTAGCATCTGGTATTCCTGCTTGTGCACTAGTGTCAGCATTAATATCAAAGCGTTTACCTTGGTCGGGGTGGTTAATAGCTCCACCAACATTCACCCAATTAAAACGATGGGCAGTTCCAATGACAATTTCGCGTGCCATTGTTGAGATACCAGATGTCATTCTAATATCATCACATAGTAGTAAGATTTTCTTACGTTTTGATTGCTCAATATAACCTTCTTTCATTCGTAACATGTTTTGATTTTATAAACTTCCTGTTAATTGTGTGTCTAGGGTATTGTGAATTGTTTTTCTCCATTCTTCATCTGTTAGATATAGAAACATACCGCGTTCTGTTAATTTTTGTACGCTGAATTTATATCTAACACATGCTATTTTAAATTGTTCGAATAGATCTTCGGGAATTTTTACTGAGGTTAATTGCATCTTTGCCATAATTAATATATTTTGATATAAATATATATGGTTATGTGGAGACCGCATTCTTATCGCAAAGACTTACATCATCTTTATAAGGACACCATTTACAACTACTCTCACCTACATTTTTAAGGTAAGACTTTATTTGTGGTTTTCCACTTTCATCAAAGCAATCTTTAATGAAATCTTGAAAGCTATCTACTGCGTTTCGTCTTTTGGATTTTCCACTAGCTGGTCTAAATGACTGAATCCGGGGAATAGGGTATTCAGCTTTTTCATAGATTTTTCGCTTAACGATGAAGAACTCGACTTCGATTTGCTCGACGTCAAATCCGTATTGTCTTGCGAAATACTCTTTGTATAGTAAGATTTGAGCAGTTTTTTTATCGTCTCTTTTTTCAGCGTCACTCCATCCACGCGTTGATGTTTTGATGTCATATATAGTAACTTTTTTTAAATCTAGGTCATATACTGCAAAGTCAACAAAGGCTTTATAGTATAAGTTGTTTGATAATTTAAGTAGTAGAGGTATTTCTATCCCTAGTAATCTTACATTACGAATAGTGAATATTTTATTTCGTCTTTTTTGAATCCAGGTTAACATTGCTCTTGCATCATCGAAGAAATCTCTCATTTCAGTAGGGCTACTAAAGTGAGCTCCAGCTGATTTATATTCTTTAGAATATACTTCTCTAAATCGTTCTTGGAATAGTTCTTCTAGATTCATCTTATCAGAGGCAGCTCCACTTTCATTATACATTACTTTGAGATACTCTTGTAATGTTTCATGAAACGCCGTTCCGAATACGGTATGGATACTAGCCTGATAAGGTTCTTTATTCTCAATGTATTTCATTGCCCATCTATAAGGACAAGTAGCCCACATAGAATATTGGGAATAAGATACTGAACGTTGGTATGCTAGATTTACTTCAGGAGGAATATATTTCTTAATACTTAGCTCAATTTCTGTCAATTTAGGCTTTGCCATATTTGTTTCGTATTAGCATTCCTAATTCAGTGTCGTTAGGGTGTTTCTTAATTAAGTCTTGAATTGTATTTAAAGTGATAATTTCTTTTTTAAGATATTGAGCCATATCAAGAGCCTCTTCATAGGCATGTTGTAGCATATTTTGATGATCATTTTCACCCAATGTGGTATTATACTTTTTTAACCCACGATCTGCTCTATGTTTTAAATCTTCCATCACTGCGCATGTAATAGAATCTTTAGGTAACTGAGTAGCTACTTCAACTAGAGCCGCCATTAAATTCTTATCGAGAGAACCATATGCCGATTCTTCCATCAACGATTGTGATATAGCGTTTTTTGTATTACTCATAACATTTATTTTATATTGTTCTTTTTCACACATGTAGCAATAGTCTACTTGTGGTGATCCTTCCCATGAATGTAAATTACATTTCACCATGTATTTGAGATGTGATTGTTTCTAATTCAGTTTTAGGAAGCATGTTTATATATTCTTTAGCTTCTTTTTTACTAACTTCAAAGTATACTTGTACCGCTTCTACCTCTTCCGGTTTATAATCTATCTTTTTAGAAGCCTTAATATACTTAAGATACTTATATTGTTTAGGAATAAGATCTTTATATAAGTTATATAGATTTTCTCCCTTCATCTGCCAGGTATTCTTCTGAACGATGTTTACTACTTCACAGTAATCGGGGTCCATACTTAGGAAGCGATTGATCATCCAATTATTCCATCCCTCGTCTCCCAGGTACGGACCCTTATTAGTAGTAATATTTTTAATATGGTCAAATATTGTTGACATTAGTAATTTCTATCGTTATCATTAAACTGTGTTGCTGCCTTTTGTTGTGCTTCTTTCATGTTAAGTTGCTCAGCTAATTCTCTTACTCGATTAATAGCATCATTTAATTCTGTGCGTAATTGGCCTATTAAATTAGTTTGCTCTTTATTAGCAATATTTAATCTATTTATAACCTCTAACATTTTTTCTTTTTCTAATTCTAATTCTTCTTTTTTCATTTTAAGTTGTTTTATTTGTTTGAATATATTAAACATTGTTAGTTATTTTCTTCTATAATTTCCGCTTCATCAGTTCTTAACTGTAAAGGTAGGAATTCATTATTTACGTTTCCACACTTAGCGCATACGAATACTTGAATTGGTACTAATGCATCTTGTGCTGTACCTGTTAAGAATCGAGATGCTTTTCTAAGCATTACTCCTTCTTGAAATACTTCACCTTTACATTCATTGCATGATATTCCTGTTGTCTTATCTAGACTAATATTCATTTGTTGTTGTTCCATTATAATATTTGTTTTTTGGTTGTGTCTAATATTCTAGCAATTGCTGCTGCGAAGTTAATTTCTTTATCAGGTACTACACTTGATCTCCAAATGAAATCATCCAATATAACTGATAGATTAGCATCGTTTCCATAACTAAATTCAGGCATATGATCAAACATATATCTATAAGCGATTTGAAAATCATCTACTTGCGAATCTGCTACAAGTTGGCGTATTTGAAACCAAGCATCCTTATCGCGTTTATTTAGTATTTGAACGAGTTGCTTACACCAATCACTATCTATTTTGTCTACTACTAATATAGTTTCTCCTGATAAATGATCAAGTATAGAGTTTTGTTGTAATACTTTAATAATAGAGCGAATATCAGGGTAGAACATATTTACTACCTGAGCTATATCTTTCATTTCATACATTATCTTTTCAACATCTAAAATGTTAGTACAGATATGTTTAGCTACACCACCTTTAGTTGGTGGTTTTAGGATATTAATTTCACAGCGGGATTGTAGTGGTTCAATTAAGCGCTCAATATAATTACAAGTTAAGATAAAACGTGTATTAATTGAATATTCTTCAATAATGTTTCTAAGTGCTGCTTGAGCAGGTTGAGTGAGGAAATCTGCTTCATCTAATATAATCACTTTAAGTGGATTAAATGAGGCTGATGATGCGAAGCCTTTTACTTTATCTCTAATGATGTCAATTCCATTTTCATCACTAGCATTCAAGTATAGGTAATCACATTTAATGTTATTTACTATTAGCTTAGCTAATGTTGTCTTACCTGTACCTGCTGTTCCACTAAATATAAAGTGTGGTATATCGTTTTTAGCAATACAATCGGCGATGCGATCTTTGATCGCATCATTTCCGATATATTGTTCTAGGGTTTGTGATCTATATTTCTCTATCCAGAGTGTGTGCTGCTTCATAACTATATTTTTATTGTACTGTGAAATTACATTCCCATCTCTGCCATCCCAAAGTCTTCTACCTTTTTCTTAGTATCAGGCTTGTCATGGATTACACATTCTGTCATCAGTAATGTTACTGCTGCTGCAGCTGCATTTTCTAATGCTGATCTTACTACTTTAGTAGGATCAATAATGCCTGCATCGAATGCATCTACTATTTTCCCTTCAGTAATATTAGGAACCATATTTTTAGTTTTAAGTAATTGCATTAACCATTCACTAGCATCTTCACCTGCGTTTTCTAGAATTTGCTTAAATGGTTTTCCACAAGCTGCAAATACTATTGCTGCTCCTTTAGATATATCATTTTTATTATCTAAATCATCTTTAAGTGCTTTTCTAGCTTGTAGTAATGCTACTCCAGCACCCGGAAGAATACCTTCATCTAATGCCGCTTGTGTTGCTTGTAGAGCATCATCAAGGCGATCTTTCTTTTCCTTCATCTCGATATCCGTTCCTCCTCCTACATTGATAATAGCTACTCCACCAATCATTTTAGCTAGACGCTCTTGTAGTTTTTCAATTTCGTATGGTGAACTTGATTTATCGATTTGTGCTTTCAATTCTAATACACGTGTTTCGATTGCTGTTGTATCTCCTTTACCATCAATAATTGTAGTTGCATCTTTACCTACAGTAATTGTACGTGCAGATCCAAACCAGGTTTTATTGAATTTATCTAATTTCATTCCCTTTTGAGGTGATACTACTGTTCCACCTGTAATGGTTGCAATGTCTTCTAAAATTAATAAACGACGTTCTCCAAAGTCAGGTGCTTTAACAGCCGCTACCTTCAAAATACCTCTCATCTTATTTACAATCAATGTTGCAAGCGCTTCACCATCAATATCTTCAGCTATAATCAATAATGATTTATTATCTGATGATACTGATTCTAAAATCGGTAATAGATCTTTCACTGCTGAAATTCTACTATCTACTAGTAATACTAATGCATCTGTTAGATTAGCAGACATTGTGTTGTTGTCTGTTACCATGTAATGTGATTTGTATCCTCTATCAAATTGCATACCTTCTACTACTTCTAAACTAGTTTCCCCAGTACGCGATTCCTCTACTGTAACGACTCCGTCTCTTCCTACTTTATCTAATGCTGTAGCTACTAATTCACCTATTTCAGCATCTCCA
>Ga0181355_1001255_pt1 | contig 11182 bp, 2 predicted proteins | sample Fa13VDMM15DN_FD_130099 | JGI IMG/M metagenome (GOLD analysis project Ga0181355, IMG submission 130099) | Freshwater viral communities from Lake Michigan, USA - Fa13.VD.MM15.D.N | ecosystem: Environmental > Aquatic > Freshwater > Lake | place: USA: Michigan | collected 2013-09-23 | reverse complement strand
GGTGGATCAGGTGGTGGTTATTATTACATGACAGACTGAACATTTTTGGTATAAATATATTGAGGTATATTATGGAAGATAAAAAAACAGTTGACGAAAAATTAGAGGATGTATTTAATCGGAAAGAATAGATAACTAAAATGCTAAGAACTAATTTTAAAAATTCTGTTATACACTCATTTTATGATAAATTCTCTGACTTTTCAGATACAAAAAATTATCTGTTTATAGGAAAAGTAACAGAATGGGAAAATGACAATACACCCCCCACCACATTGGATTCTTTAAAAGAAGAATTGGATGCATGGAAAAATATGTTAGTATGTAAGAGAATTAGTTTAAATGATATTGTATTTGTCATAAGAAGAATAGATTGGACATATAATACAAAATACACTCAATATGATGATTCTTCTGACTTATATTCAGAAACAACCCCTGTTAATTTTTATGTTTTAACAAGTGATAATAATGTTTATAAATGTATTTCTAATAATAATGGTGGAGAATCACGATACTCACCAATAGGAACATCAACAGAAGAAATAATAACTCAAGATGGTTATATTTGGAAATATTTGTATTCTATAAGACCAGAATTACAAGACTTCATTACAGAAGAATATATTCCTGTAGAATATCTTGATGAATTGTCATACACAGATCAAAGATCATTACAATTAGATGTTGAACAAGATGCAAAAGCAAATAAAAATGGATCAATATCAAATATAAAAGTAACTCAAATTGGTTCATCATATCCATTTGCTGTTGATTATATACTTGGAGATAATCCAGAAACAGTAGACCATTTAGTACTAATTAATTTTCCGGTTGGTGTAACAACCATTAAATTTAATACAAATTCTAATATCAGTAGAATAGATAATATCTATAATGATAATTATGTGGTTTATATTTACAGTGGAACTGGCTCTGGTCAGGTAAGAACCATCACTGACTATGATGGTTCTACAGGAATTGCAACAGTAGATGAAGGATTTACTGATGCAGTCACAACTAGTAGTTATTACAAAATTTTACCAAAAATACAAATTACTGGTAATGGTACTGGTGCAATAGCAATACCTGTTGTAGATCCAACGACAAAACTAATAAATTTAATTTCTGTAATTGATGGTGGACAAAACTATAAAGATGTAACTGTAGAAATAAAAACATCAAAGACTACAGAATCAGAAAAGACAAAAGCAAGAGCAATAATTTCACCATTTAATGGTCATGGTTCATCTGCATTAATTGAACTTGGTTGCAAAGATGTAATGATACTAACAAAATTTGATAAAGAACAAATACAAAATCTAAAGTTCTATAATGATTATCGTCAAGTTGGTATTATTCAAGATATAAGTGTCACAGGTGAATCACAATCATCTCAAACATATACATTTGATATAGAAAATATCAATTCAACAACATCAATGGTTTTAAGTGGAAATTATTCTTCATTCCTTTCAACCATACAAGCAAATCCAACACTAATAGTCAAACAAGGTTCTGATGATAATTTAGGACAAGCACAAGGAACCTATTCTAGTTTTGATATAATCACAAATACCCTTATCCTAAAAACGGTAAATGGTAAGTTTTTAAATTATAATCCAAATGCAACCAGTGCAACTGTATATCCACTAGTAATAGAAGATTATCCTGTTTTGGGAACCGATACAGTATACAGCGATATTGTTGTAGAAAAGTCAGCACCTTATGATTACTACACAAACACCACATTTATACAAGACTACTCTATTTTGGGTCAAAATAGTTTATCAACCGCTAAGGTTGTAAGTTGGTATCCTACTTTCTTTGGAACTGATGGTAAATTAGTGGTCAAGGACATAAATGGTAAATTCATAGAATCATTTTATAATGATGCAGGCACCCTCATAAGCGGTGAAAATATTATAGGAATTAGTGGCGTAAGTACCACAGAAGGTGTTTTAGGATTTACAACCGATAAAGTTGGTATAATAAAAAATGTTGCAAAGACAGAAGTAATTCAAGGTAATGATATTTTTAGAGCAACTACTACCTTAACTCTCACAAGACCTACTGGAAATACTGATCTATTTACTGCAAGCGACTTTGCAGAAGATAACAATATTAAACAATTAACCACTGGTGCTGAGGGAGTTGTTGTTGGTTGGGTAGTATCATATGATGGCACTTACGGTAATCTTATACTATCAAGTACAACTGGTTCATTTAGTGTCAATCCAAATTATAAGATACAAAAACTTTCTGGTAGTTTTTATACAACTCAAGAAGCAGTAGTTTCAGATATCAATTTACCAGAAGTAGATAGATATTCTGGAAAAATTATATACATAGAAAATATAAGACCTGTTGTTCGTGGTGATGATCAAACTGAAGAAATTAAAATAATAATAGGACTCTGAGGTAAATAAATGGCATACAATCACGCAGATATTCTCTCCAATTCGCCGTATTATGATGACTTTAATGATACCAAGAATTTTCTTAGAATTCTATTCAAGCCTGGTTATTCAGTTCAGGCAAGAGAACTAACCCAACTACAAACTCTACTACAAAATCAACTATCAACACTTGGTAGTCATGTATTTAAGAATGGTAGTCTTGTATTTGGTGGAGTAACAACTTTAACAAATTGCAAGTTTGTCCGTGTATCACCAACAATACTTGGTAATACATTTACCCATACCAATCTAAGAGGTCACATAGTTACTGATGGTAGTACCACAGGTGTCAAAGCAAAAGTCATTCATACACTACCAGCACAAACAGGTGATAATTATGTTGTATTGTTTTTGCAATACTTAAGTGGAACAGAATTTGTTGGATCAACTACAACTGTAATAAATCAAGTTTTGGATACAACAGATAATAGAAGGTATTCAATAAAGCAAGCAGTTGATGCCACTGGTATTGCTGCTGTTGGAGATTCAACTCTAGTATCAGTAGATAGTGGTATATTCTATGTTGATGGTTTCTTTGTAAATAATACAAAGCAAACAGTATCTCTCTATTCACTGACAAATAGTGTTAGAATTTTTGATATGCCAACAAATAGAATTGGTTTCTCCGTAGAAAGAACAACCATCGATGCTACAGAAGACAATACTCTAAAGGATCCAGCAAACGGTTCATACAATTATAATGCCCCCGGTGCTGATAGATATACAATTAATTTAGTTCTCACATCATTTGTCTTCTCAAATCTTGAAACTAAACCAGAAGAATATTCAACTCAGGATTTTATTGAACTTGCAAGAACTGTAAATGGTAAACTAGATTTTGTAAGAAGAACTCCAACATATTCAGATCTTCTTGATATTTTTGCTAGAAGAACATATGACGAATCTGGATCTTATACTGTAAGACCATTTGGTTTAGAAGTAAAGAATCATATTCGTTCTGACAAGTATATATTCACTGCAACTCGTTATTCTGGAGATATTACAGAAATAACAGGAGCAAACCAATTAGCATTTTCCTATAGTGATCCAAATTCTTCAGATCTACCACCTTTCCCCGGAGATGTATTGAAAATATACAATTCTAGTGGAACAATTTCATATCTTGACATCGTATCTGTTAATGCAGGTGTTTCTGGTAGTAGCGTCGTTACTATAACTGCAAAATACCAAAACACTGATATCAACAATATTTTACCAATTGCAAATAGTACCAAGTTTTATCTATTCAGAAAAGGCAGTACTATTCCGGAAACAAATATCTATTTTAAGGTAACTAGTAATACCGTTACTGTAGATCAAGATGAAACTGGAACATATAAGATTTCTGATACTCCAAAGGGATCTGATGATAAATTTGTTCTCTCTGTTCAACCAGGAAAAGCATATGTCTTTGGTTACGAATTTGAAAATATAAACAACACAAATATATCAGTAAATAGACCAAGAGATATTGTATCTTTGGATAATTATGAAATAGATACAAATGTTGGTAATTATTTTATCGTAACCGCATCGAAATCAAGTGTACCCGGATCCGTGTATGCATTTGATGATTATACAAATTTTAATATAAACTCATTCCCATCAGTAACATTGAAGGGAGAGTTTGTTGAAATTAATATACCAAAAATAGCCGATACCTCTTCACAACTACCAGTAAAATACTGGTCACCATTATTTGCAACAGAACAAGCAGAGAATGGTTATTCCAATGTGTTATTTGTAAATCCACCAACTGGCTTTAATCTTGCATTGAAGAGTGAAGGCACTACTTCTGGTTTTATACGACCATCCGAAACTGCAGATGATAGAGTAAAGAAAATAGGACAACAAATTTCAGCAACAAAGAGTTTGAATTATACCATATCAAATTCTTCCTTTGAAACAGAAACAAATATTTCTCGTTTAGTATTCACCGAACCATATCATGGCAATTTTAAAACTGCATTTGGACAGGATGGATTATCTGATAACGAAGATCAATTTATTACGGATGAATATAAAGACACTTCTGATAATTTTGTATACCAAGTAGATTATAGTAACTTTTCAAGTTTACCAACAATAAATTCATTATCAGATTTGAGTAATACCGGAATTATTATTAAGAAAGCATATACTAGAAGATGGATTCCTGCAAGTAGTTCTGGAATTACTGCTGGTAGTACATTATATGTAAATATACCTACAAATAATATTATATTTGGTAATACTACAGGAATTCGTGGTATGACTCTACCCGGTTCAAACACAACACAAGAGGCTGGTGTGGTTTATAATCCAGAAGTAGGATCTGCAATTGCATATGGTAGTAGTATAGAAAATATAAATTTACAAAATAACATAGTACAAATAACTTTACTAGAAGCAACAAGTAGTCAAGATTGTTCTGAAACTTCTGGTGGTACTGGTACTGCTGGTCTTGGTAAGTTCAGAGTTGGAGATACTGTCAAACAATCATATGTAAAGAGTGGTTCAAGATTACAAGCACAAGGACTAGTACTTGCAGTAACAGAAGATTCTACTCCTGGTGGCTACAAGATATATGTTGAAGTACAAGGTTCTGTTGATTTTGTAAAATTCAATGAAACGCCAGCACAATATTCTAGTATCGGATCCGTATATGGACCATGTGCTTGTTACACTGCTAAAACAGTAACATCTCTTGATAACAGTACATGTGGGTTCTTTACAACTATTAAGTTTAAAGAATCACCAAGTTATGGTGAATATACTGCAGGTAAAAAGGTTTTCCAATATGATATTGATTATTTACCAACCGACTCAACCGGAACTGGATTTTCAGCAACTCAATGTATAGCAGTTGGTAGTGTAGTTTCTTGGGACTCAAATTCGAGAACATTAATAATACTACAAGAGAAGAATACATTTAAACAAAAATGTGGTTTTATATTTGAAAAAGATACAGGAACAAGATATGGTGGTAGAGGTTGGGAATTGGCAAATAAGCATACAATAAATGAGATTTCTGGTATCAATGAAATAGAAAAGACATTAGGTATATTCATTGATTCCGAACAAACATATGTTCCTGACAATGGTGACTTTGACCCAACTAATGCATTTGGTGCAAGTAAACAAATTATAAATTCTTCTTCACAATCATATACAACTGGTAAAGAATTGTATAGTGGAGATATAATGACCCAAGTTCAACCAAATGGTACAACATCACATGGTAAAGTTATATACTTCAAAGCAGGAGAAGTAAATAATCCAGCAGCAACAGTTGCTGAAGGAACAACAACTATAATTTTAAATAAAATTACTGATAAGAATTTTGGTTTCACTATTGGTGTTTCTGGAGCAAGAGCACTAGTATATACGGCAGTTTCATCTCAAAGACCAGGTTTTAATTACACTGTTGATAGCACTACTGTTTCTCCTTCATCGGGCGAATACGCAACAACTGGTACTGCTAAACTTAGACAATTACATAGATTATCGGATGATCAATATACTGTACATTTATTTGATATTAATATGAATAATATTGGTGCTAATAATGCAAAGTATCCATTATCATCTACTGTAAAAATAGCAGATTCTACAGGAGTAATTGATATATTCTCTGTTGATTCTGTTGATGGTGTAGCAACAATACAATCACCACAACAAAATACTCTACTATTTGATCTTCCTGTAGGAGATACTATCAATAATATTTCGGATTTTAAATACAGATTACAAAGAGATATAGAAGTACAATATCTTGGCAATGAAACAAATCCAACATTAACAATAACTGCTGATGTTCCTGCAAATATTAGATTTATTGGTGGTGCAACTGGTGTGGGTCAAGAACAAGGAAAAGTTGATACTGCAGACTTGATCGCACACTATATCTTTGTTGATACTGATAATGGTAAAATTTATGATCTATCGGATACAACTTATTTTACTAAATGTGTTAATAATAATTCCAGTCAAGGTTCTGTATCTGAATTAACAATAACACTAAAACAACAAACTGGTCAGAATGTGCTTCCATCCGGAACATATAGATTAATTGCTACCATGTCCGTTGGTGGTTCTACAGAACTGGGAATAAGAAAGAAAGTAAAGAAGAGAAAGACAGAAAGATTATCATTCAGTTCCAGTAGCGTACTAACAATCAGTACAGCAGATGTTGTATCAATTGACTATATGACAGATACTTCTGGTAACATTTATGATCTTTCATTCTTTGATTTCAATAATGGTCAAACAGACAATGTTTATGAATATGCTACTTTACAATTGAAGCAAGAAAAATTAGGTGTTTATTCTCTAACAAATACAACTGTCCTTATATCATACACATATTTTGAACATCAAGGAAATGGACCAATTGTAGTAAATTCATATGAAACACATAATGATGTTCCTGTTTATACAAGTCCATCAACAAATCAAAAATATAATCTCGATACAGTTATAGATTTTAGACCATATAGAAATTCAAGTGGTGGTCTAAGTGGCATCTATGGTATACCAGTTATTACCGAATCTTTCAGTGTGGATTATTCTTACTTTGAAGCAAAGAACTATAAAGTTGTTCTCACTAGAGATACACAATTCAAGGTTCTTGAAAGTCCATCATCACTTACACCAATAATGCCACCAGATGAACCAAATTCAATGACATTATTCACTGTAAATTCACCATCATATCTTTCTAATATAAACGATTTAACAATAACATCATATAATCACCAAAGATTCACTATGAATGATATTAGAGAATTGGAAAAGAGAATTGAAAACCTAGAATACTTCACAAAACTAAACCTATTAGAAAAGACAGCACAAGATACAAAGATTGTCGATTCTACAGGAACAGAACTTGTCAAGACATCAATTCTAGTAGACGGATTCTCTGGACACGGTATTGGTGATACTGCTAACCCAGACTATAACTGCTCAATTGATACTTATGGTAACATATTACGACCACCATTCAAGACAACAGTTGTTGATTTTGATATAAGTTCAGAGAGCACAGCAAAAACAAATAATACAACTGGTTTGGTAACTCTAAACTTCACTGAGAGTCCATTCATTATTCAATCACTATCCAGCTCGTCAATAACAGTAAATGATTTTGCAAATACTGTTTGGGTTGGTACTGCAAGTTTGTCACCATCTGGTGATGCATGGTTTGATACCACAAATAAACCATTACTACTAACCAATATTGATGGTGAGAATGATACATTTAAAAATATGGTCGCTGCAAGTAAGAACAATAATCTTGGAGCATTTTCTACTAAATGGAATAATTGGCAAACAAATTGGCAAGGTGTTCCTCTTGATGAGAAGAGACTAACATTCACAAAGAATGGTATTACAAGTCTAACACGAGACATAGCATCCAGAACACCTGAAGTCGGTAAAACAAAGATTGCAGATAGAGTATTGAATACTGACATTGTTCCTTTCATGAGAGAGAACACAATAACAGTAACAATAACTGGTCTTAAGCCATCAAAGATTGTATATCCATATTTTGATGGTATAAGAATTGATTCTTACTGTAAGACTGCAGATGGAAATAGTTCATATGTAAATGGTACTAATAATAGAACAACTACATCAGGAACAACCACATTCAGATTTAATTTACCAGCAGGTAAATTTAGAATTGGTGAAAAACTATTAAGTGTAATGGATAATGCAAATGGTAATAAAGATTTAGCAACAACATTTGCAGAAGTAAAGTATGTAAGTTCTGGTATAAATTCATTCAAAAATAGTTATTTAACATACCCAAGACCAGCAGCAGTTTCCACAACAGATACTGCACAAACATTACTAGCACAAACATTCTTTGTAGATCCTATTAAGTATCCACAGGGATTGTTTACAAATAGTGTTGAATTGTTCTTTGCTTCTAAGGATACTCAAGGCATACCAGTTAAGTTGGAAATTAGACCAGTTGCATCTGGTTACCCATCAATTGGTGTAGGTTCTGTTGTATATCCATATGCAACAAAGACACTAACTCCAGATCTAGTAACAGTTATTGGTGGTAGTTCTACACCAACGCCAGGATCAAGTGATGGTACAGTAAGTTCAAATGGAACAACATTCACATTTGATGCACCAGTACATCTACTACCAGGAGAACACTCATTAGTACTAACTTCAAATAGTTCTGAATATGCTGTATATGTTGCAGAAGTTGGACAAAATCAATTATATACAAATATAGCAATTTCAGAACAGCCTTACACTGGAAAGATGTATAAGACTAACAATAACTCAACATGGGTTGAGATGCAATCTACAGATTTAATGTTTGTTGTAAATAAGTGTGATTTTAGTAGTACAGGAACACTGGTTCTAACAGATCCAGTTCTACCAAATGCATCTGTTGAGAAATATTCTGTAGCAAATGTTACAATGTCATATGTTGATTTTGGTGGTTTGATCTCTTCTATGAACCTAGAAACATTAAATGAGAACAGTTCATTACTATCAACAAATACAATTAAACCAAATACAAATATAACATATACAAATAATAAAAATGTTATGTTTGATGGTGATTCTGTAAGACTCACTATTAATATGAAGTCTGATTCTGATAACAATTTAAGTCCAGTTATTGATACTGAAAAGTTAAACTTCTTAGGAATTAGAAATCTAATTAGTACCCAAACAAATGTATCTGAAGAACTATCTGCAATAGCATATAGTACAAAAGCACGATATATAACTAAGACAGTAACATTGGAACCGGGATTAGAAGCAACAAACTGTTCAGTTTGTATGAAAATAAATAAACCACAAGGAACAGCAGTTGATGTATATATCAAGCGACAGGTTCAGGGAACTGATACACCATTTGCAAATGAGAAATATGAGTTGATGACTCCAAATTATACAAATTTCGTATCAACATCAGAATCAGATTTCCAAGAAGCAAAATATGCATTAACTGCTAGTGAAATAGGTCAAGAATTTTCTAAATTCTCGATAAAGGTTGTTCTATACTCAACAAGTGAATCGGTAATACCAAAGATCAAAGATCTTAGAATAATAACAGCAACATGATTAAAAAAGTACAAGTTGAAGGAAATCCCAATTTATATCGTGATAAATATTCTGGAGCAGTATTAAATTGTAATCTAGAAGAAGTTAAGTTGGCAAAGATGAAGAGGCAGGAAAAAGAAAAAGCAATTAGTTTGGAAAAGACGGTAGATAATATGAAAAAAGAAATAAGTGATATAAAAGAATTATTGAATAATCTAATACGGGAAATCAAGAAATGAGCACAGACGGTAGCAATCTAATAACAGATATTACACCACTAGCACTCAGTGATAATTTTTATACTTGGTTTACACGAACAAATCTACTGATTGATGCAATCAATCCACTCAACATATATGATATTACACCAAGAAAGGGTCTAACAGAATCCAGATCTGGTGGTAATGTAATTATTGATATTGATACTGGTAAAGGTCTTAAGGCATATCCAAATGATGCTACTGGTAAATTAACTCTTGATTTTGAATCACTAACTGCTGCTGCTTCTGTTGCTAATGATGATCTATTTGTGGTCGAAACACCAACAACAGGCGTAAGTAATGATGTCTATAAGATATCCGCATCTGCCATGTTGCCACCAACTCTTACAGGTAACCATGCATTTACTGGAACAATAACGGCATCTGTTCTAAATGTTAATGATAATGTAATTCGTCTTCAATATGGTGATACAATCACTGAAAATGATGCTGGTCTTATCTTGGATACAACCACAAGTTCAAAGGTAAAGTTTACCTATGATCTAGCACGAGCAGCATGGTTCTCAAATAGAAATATTGGTTTAGAAACAGGATATTCTTTCTTAACCAATAGTAATAATAGAAGAGGCGATTTTAAATTTAGTACTCATGGTTCAAACCAATACGATGTTGGTCTTGAACTATTAATGGGTCAACAAATTACACAAGGCGATGATCATTCTTGGTTGATCGAAGCAAGAAATGTAGATAGAGCACTAAATTTCATCTACAAGACATATGTAAACACTGATGTAGAGAATAGAATATTCTATGCACAAATCGATACTCTAAGTCCAGTAACAAGTACATTTGTAATTTCAGATAAGATCCAAATTGGAAATGTTGCAGGATCTACAACAAACTTTAAGAGTGTAACCGATTATTCTTCAAGTATAATACCAATCAGTAATTCAAATGGTGTTCTTGATTCTAAGTGGACAAATCGTTATGTAAGTAGTGCATATTCTTCAGGTTTAGCAGTTGGTGATATAGTAAAAATTTATAATGATACAAATAACCAAGCAACTGTAGTAAAATGTGCATTGACTTCTGTTTCAGATGACAGCGAAGCATATTCACTTGGTATTGTTGAAAGAATAAGCGGAGGTAAGGTTTGGGTAGTAACACATGGTGAATTTAGTAATGTAACCGGATTAGATTCTGGTGCAGTTTATTACTTAACCAGCGGTACACCAAATTATACAACAACAAAACCAACAACTGGTATCGTAAAGCCAGTATTTGTTGCAACAAGTTCAACAACTGGTGTTATCTTCCCAATGAGTTCACAAGGACTTTCATTTGGTAGAGTTGGTATTGTAAATGCTGCTGGTGGTACAGTAATTACCGCAACAGGAACAACAGTAACATCAGATGCACCAAATGATATATTTACTCTTGATG
>Ga0181355_1001254_pt1 | contig 11183 bp, 11 predicted proteins | sample Fa13VDMM15DN_FD_130099 | JGI IMG/M metagenome (GOLD analysis project Ga0181355, IMG submission 130099) | Freshwater viral communities from Lake Michigan, USA - Fa13.VD.MM15.D.N | ecosystem: Environmental > Aquatic > Freshwater > Lake | place: USA: Michigan | collected 2013-09-23 | reverse complement strand
ACGCAGGGAAAACATCGTGAACCAACTGAATAGATGGATATAGTGATGAGTAGTCAAGTTTCAATACGTTTCTTGAATAACCAACCTGTACCAATCGAGAGAGTCCCCCTGTGAATTTTCTTTTTTCTTTCTTTTTAGGTAATGATAAATTGTTTTTATAAGACCAAGCGCACATAATCATTTTCCAAAGTGTTGCCGTACCCATTGTTGAAAGTCTTTCATATGTTGTTGGTACAAGTTTAGAAAGTAGGAAGTTTGCTTGATTAAACTGTTCGTCAACAATCATAGTTTCATATAAGTCATCATCAAGATAATCCTCAATTATTTTTGAACCATTAGTTTTAAAATAAACATCGTCTCTTCTTGAACAAACCTCGTCTATTTTTTGATTAATCCCAACCTTCTTATAATTACCATTTTCTTTATTCATCCAATAATCCTCATTATCAAAATAAATTTTACCTATCTTATCTCCCTCAACATAAACACGATTTTCTTTTTCTGCCTCAATAAATTTGGTGATGTACTTTAAAGACCAACTTTTAATGTCTGAATTGATAGCTTGAGATCTACGAACCGCATGAGCAATATCAATGATGTTGTAACCCCACATTTGTGTTTGTATGTAAGGTTCCATTTCATTTGCCAACTTTAGAACCCCTTCTTTTTGTTTTAATGAATAATCGGGATTTAAAGTTTTTGCAATTTTTTTAATGTTTAACTTTAAAATTTCTGCACGTTTTAAAATAAATGGAAAGTCAAAGAAAGCTGAGTTGTATCCACCAACAAGAGACGGTTTAAGTTGGTCTATCGTTTGAAAAAACTCAATAATCATTTGTCTTTCTTCGTCTTCATTTTGTGCTGATAAAGATTTCATAAATCCACGATTGTCTTTCATCCCTATCAAGAACATTTTACTTGTTTTGGGGTCTAAACCTGTGGTCTCAATATCGAATACAAACCTGTGGATTTCATCGTATTCGTCAAATCCTTTGAATAACCTTTTACTTTTTTGGATAAGGTACTGCTCAACTGGAGACATAATAGTAATTACATCTGAGTTATCCCTACCCCAAGGATCTAACCCCCCACCCTTAAAAAAGTTTACAAGGTTTGAGTAAGACTTTGTTGTTTTAACTAAAAACGTTAATCCGTTTTTTAATCTTTCGTCTCCGTGGTCTTCTAATTTTTCTATAATAATGCCGTTTTCAGACATCGCTTTCTTTTGAAACTCCTTATTACCTTTATAAAAGTTTTTATTTTTAAGGTCACCAACCCAAGCAAATGGGATAAAAGTGTCCATCCTCAAAAGTTTACCTTTGATTGGATCTTGTATTACCTTGAAAATTTTATTTGATTTGTAATCGTATTCTAATGCGACAATATATTTTTCGTCGTCTTCGCCATGTAAAAAGCGTTCAATGTCTTCTTGTGGAACCATATTTGTATAATTTAAGTTTGGGTTATTATGCTCACAAAATATTTGTGATTTCCCTTACCTAATAAATACGATATATGGAGGTGATTGTCAAATGATATTAATATATAAAATTTCTCGTATTGGTGATAACAGTTCCCCATTTTCCAATATAATACAAAACTCACCTATGTACCTTCCTTTTTTTACGGTATCTTTACCCCCCCATTTATAATATATATAATACTCCCTATTTGAGTCAGGGTTTATTTTTATTTTTTGTGTTATATACGCACTTTTCATAAAAACTTTTTGAATCCCCGTTTCTTCATTTTTCATTGAAAATCTTAAAGTAGCATTTTCTACAATACTATAAAAATCTTTTGACGCATCAGTTCTACCATCTTTTACTACTTCCATTTTTAAAATTGGTAGTGTTGCATTTTGTTGAATAAAAAATTCCATATATTAAATATTAACAATCATATTGACAAGTTATTATACCATTAGTCACTTCAAATATTGAGTACTTACCTAAGTACACCACAGCAAAATACCCATTAAGCCCACTATTGTAATTACAACCAGTTTGACTAGTAAATACTTTATCATTTATTCTTGGTTGGTCGTCATCCATATAAACCGTGTAACCACCTGTTGAATTACAACTTGCATTATTTAAACATGTTTTTGCCTGACAAGCCTTATTTATATCATTACTTATAGTCCCTAAAGTATTAATACTAAAAATAAAATAATGAGTGTACGGGTGTATATCTGAAGACTCACATGGTTCATCGTCTTCTAAACAATTTGGACACCAATAATTAAATAAATTAAAATCATTTTTTAAAATTCTAAAATTATGTTGTATTTGGTCAGCTCCAAGAGGTTCGGTATACATTCTAAATTGAGAAAGTCCACCCATAAATGACCCGCCAAAATTTTGTTCTAACAATATATTTGTTGTTAGTCCTGAAAGACTTGTTCCCGATAAAATTTCATTTGGAAATAATTCAGTATCTTGTCTATATGGTCCGTTGATTGGTATATAATTATTTTTATATGTCAGTGTACTTGCGGTTGATGCTGTTGTAAAATAAGGTGTAGTATCATTTTTTGTATATATAGTACCTGACTGACCTGTTATTCCTGTTAAAGTAACAACCGTTCCACTACAAGCCGTGTATACTAAATTAGTATCAATATTACTCACAGACCAATCCCAAACAGAGCATTCATCAAAAATTAAATTATCATGTAAACCTTGTGTACCACCACCCCATGACATATTAAATGGAACACCTATCTGTTTTTCTTTTTCTGTATTTAATTCTCTTGGTATTATTTCTTCAAAATTTTCAATAACCATAAAATAATAACCATTTATGTAAATTTTAAGTCTACCCAACCTATACCAAGTATTATCAAACCATTTTCTATCAAAAGATATTCTATAAATTTTTTCTTCTTTTAATGAATTTATATGTGTTTCAGGTGGCATAATTAAGTTATATGACGCACCATTAAGTATAGATTGATATGTGACATCCCTAATTGTGTTTAATCCTCCTAAGTTTAATAAGTCACAATCTTCTATTGTTGTGTATCTTTCAAAAACCGCACTTACCATAACCCATCTATCTGTTGTTATTGCACTACAAACGTAATCACATATATCATATATTGGTGGACTACAAACTTCAGTAATTGTATACCCTGTTTGGAAAGTAACTCCGGTTGTTCCGCAACTACCCGTAGTAATACAATCACCTGTAATTTTTATAACCTTTACACATAGTCTTGGATTTGCTTGACAACCACTAAACCTTATAGACAATGCATTTGATAGTACATCCATTTTTGGGTCTGTTGGTGGTAGTGGTTCTATTACTGTACTATTACACCCACATGGACATCCTAAGTTATGAACAACTGTTGTTTCAATTTGTGGGTAAATTTTTACACAATTGGCGTTAGTTACCCCTGTATCGGAACAAGCACAACTACTTATTTCAGTTAAACCTGTTGTTGATCTTGTATATGAACTATAAGATTCAGGAGTACCATCTGCATAGTGGTAAAATTTATTTTCAGCCCTTGTACCAAAATAGAAAAAAATGCCAGAATTATTAGGGTAAATATCATTTAAATACTCTTCTTTTGATGTGTCGATACAATAAGAATCCCTTATTCTAGGTTTAATGACCGTTTCCATAGTCCAACCCTTATTTAGTCTTTCAGGGAAAATTTCATAATCGTAACCAAACAACTTATAAAATCCTTGATAAAATCCACCATATAAGTCTTGATAATAACCAATCGTTGCCGCACTTTTTGCAACAATATTATAAATAACATTTTTTGGTCTACCACTAAAAACTTCATTTGGGGGTAAAGTATACCCTGTAACCATATGAAATTTCATTCTTCTATCATAATATTTTGGATCATATTTGTAATCATCTCTAACCCCCATACTATAATAAAGTGTTTGACCCGTCAATCCTGTATATAAACCATTATCGGTAGCAACTAAACCAACATCACAAGCACCTGTAAACGCCGAATAACAACTTAAATCAAAACTATATAAATTATAATAATTTTTAGATACTAAAGTATTATTTGAAATATATTCATCAAAAGTGATTATTAATTTTTGATTAGTAATTGAATTATTTAAATCAATAAATATTGGTAATCTATTACCGTCATTTTCCGCAATTAATTCTGTTGAAAATACAACTTCTTCATCATAGTCCCTTTCATTCGATGCTAATGTTAAATCAAAATATTGGCTATAATTTAACTTAGTTGAATATTTTGGATAATAATACGTATTTAAATTCTGACTCGGCATTGTTTTTTATGATAAATAGTTTGTTTGAAGTATTTATAGGTAAACGCTCATATGAAATCATATAAATATACAACTAAAGAACGAGCAGAAAGAGTTGCAAAGACACTAGGATGCGTAGGTTCACACTACCACAACGAGGATGGTGACAGAAAATATATGCCATGTAAGTCACACGAAATATTTAAAGAAAAAACAAAAAAAGAAAAAGAAGAGGAGGTTACTGAGTTAGTTGATTTTGATGGTACATGGAAAACATCTAAAATCCCAATATTAGATCCAGCAAGTACGGGAGTTGGGACAAAAACTACCGATCAAATTGTTGCAGCAACTAAAACACCAAGGGATGTGTTTATGAGAGGGGGGGTAATGATGAGAGGAGAGAGTGTTTTTACGGAAGAAGATATGGAACATGCCTTTGGATTTCAGGGGTCTAAATTTATGAATTATAAAGACACCGTAAAATATTATAAAGATGAGTTGAAGTTAGATAAAGACTCGGCAGAAGAAAGAGCGTTACAACAAGGTAAAAAACCAAACCTACAAAAAAGAGTTCCTAAAAACATAAAGAAAAAGAAAAATTTTATTGATAGGTTAATTTTAAAAGAAAAGAATATTGATGAAAATGAAGACATAATAGAAGATGTTTTGGTAGATAAAGACGATTTAAAGGGAGATTTAAAATCAGATTTAAACCCAATAATTTTAAAAAACATTTCATCTTTAAGAAGAATGGCAAAAAAACACAACATATCAATTCAAACATTAATTAAGTTAATTAAAGATGAACAGTAAGCTTTATAATAATGTGGTTATGATGCCAAATAGTTTGTTAAAATATCTTAACGATTGTTTTAATTCTACAAACGGTGACACTAATACCGAAGGATGGAAAAGAAACCAAGAACTAAGACAACAAAAACAAATTACATACCAACAAATTAAAAGAATTAAAAATTGGTTTGATGGTTATAGTGGTAATAAAGAAGACGCCCCTTTTATTTTAAATGGTGGTGACAGAATGAAAATATGGTGTGATGAAGCATTAAAGACTATGAGAGACACCACAAATAGTTCTAAAAAAATAAAGTCGGACACCGGAATGCAAAACCAATATTTATCAGCACACTATAAATTAGGTATTGGAACACAAAACGCGACAACTGCACAACAACTTTCTGTTGAGGGTGTAAATGAAGAGATATTAAAAATAAATAAACTAATTAAAAAAATAATATAAAATGGGAGTACAGACAGGAAATCCAGATTTATCTCAACCTGACAATACTATGTCTAGAATTGCTGAAGAACAAAGAAAAAAACTATTACCTCAAAACGCATTTTCGGTTAATGGTGATTTATATTCAAGTGTTCATCCTGATGCAAATTCTAATGGTGATGAAATTGGTAGAGGAACAGGAAAAGAATTGGACGTTTATGATCCAAATATTGGTACAAGAGCGGATTTAATCGCAAGAAAGGAAGAATTAATGGTAAATAAATACTCATCAAACAATCCATACTACACACCAACAACATGAAACTTTTAAATAATTTAAAAACTATTATTAATGAAATTGCTGCGGTTAATGATGTGCAAGACGCAATAAAAAATAAAAAAGTAATAATAATAAATTATGACGGAAAAGAATACGGTAAAGGATATCGTGAAATTGAACCAGTGTGTTTGGGTATTAGTAAAAGAGGAAATCAAGTATTAAGGGCTTGGGAAATAGAAGGTTCATCTCACACAAAAACCGTTAAGGGTAATCCAATACCAGGTTGGAGAATGTTTAAATTGGTTAATATATTGACTTTTAACCCGACAGGTGATAACTTTTATGAAATGAGACCAAATTATAACCCAAATGGTGATAGATCCATGACTAGTGTTATAGTAAATGCGGTTTTTGATAACGAACAAAATATAACATAATATGAACAGAGAACAAGATTTAATGCAACGACTTGCAGTTTCACAAAAAATAATGCAAAAACACGGAGAAATGAGTAGAAATACCATTAGAGAAATAAATAATGGAATAACCGTAGACGAATACCAACCCGTAAACGCAAAATACAATTTACCTGAAGAATTTATGCCAGAACAAAAACAAATAACAAATAATTTTGACCCATCAAAACCTATTGAGGAAGAAAGAATTTTAAAATCAAAATTGCCTGACGAGATTAAAAGGTTAATGATAGAACAGCCAATTGTACAACAAAATAATATGGGAGGGCAAACACCAATATCTGAAGAAGTTATACAAGGAGCACAAAGGTTAATGAACATTAACCCAAAAAAAACAATCACAGAAAATAATAATAAACCAATAAGTAACAATAACGAAACAAAACAATCCGTTAGTTCTAATATTAATATGAACGAAATTAAATCAATGTTGCGTGATGTTGTTAGAGACACAGTAAGAGATGTTGTTAGAGAAGAACTAAAAGTGGCAGGAATGTTAGTAGAATCAACTACAAACTCTAACGAGGTAATACAATTTAAAGTAGGGAAACACTTATTTGTTGGGAATGTGACTAAAATTAAAAAGTTACAATAACCAAAAATATTAAATATAATTATCCATCTCAAAAGGGTGGATTTTTTATTTTATTTAGTTTATTTTTATCATAAATAATGTTTTATGAGTAAAATAAGAGTATTAGTATTACCTTCAGATAAGACAGGAGTAGGTAAATTTAGAAGTATCGATCCGCACGTCTGTCTACAAAATAACCATTCCGATGATTTTCATGTCGATATCGACTATGAACCTAAAGTAAATGATATAAACTATTGGAAAAAGTATGATATTGTACATTTTCACAGAACAATAGGACATGAATATGATAATTCAGTTAACCTTATACAAAGACTTAATTCTATTGGGTTAATAACTATAATGGATCTTGACGATTATTGGTTACCAACAAAAGAACATCCCGTTCACCAATTAGTTATACAAAGTAATTTACATAAAAAAATTATAGAAAATTTAAAAGTTGCAAGTCATATAACTACAACTACAACCGTATTTGCAAATGAAATGATGAAATTTAATAAAAATGTTTACGTTTTACCAAACGCAATTAACCCAAAAGAACCACAATTCCAAGCAGAAACTTTACCATCAGATAAGTTACGTTTTGGTTGGTTGGGTGGTTCATCTCACTTACACGATTTAAAATTAATGGAAGGGACAATCTCTAAATTAAAACCATTAAAAGATAAATTTACTATGAGTCTTTGTGGGTTTGATATTAGAGGTACGGTTACTGAAATTAATCAACAAACGGGAGAACAAAAACAAAGAGACATACTACCTGAAGAAACTGTTTGGGCAAGATATGAAGAAATATTTACCAATAAATACGACATGGTAGACCCAAAACATAAAGAATTTCTTATGAAATTTAAAGAAGAAGAATATGTTTCAGACACTTTACCATTTTATAATCGTGTTTGGACAAAACCTGTTACAAGTTACGCATCTAACTATAGATTATTTGATGTTTCTTTATCACCAATTAAAAACCATATCTTTAATAGAGTTAAGTCGCAACTTAAAGTAATTGAGGCGGGATTTTATAAAAAAGCAATTATAGCGTCTAATGTTGGTCCGTATACTATTGATTTAAAACACGGACTTAAAAATGGTGAATTTACTGACGGTAACGCACTATTAGTAGATGAATCAAGAAACCATAGTGATTGGGCTAAATACATGAAAAAATTAATTGATAACCCTAATTGGGCTTACGATTTAGGTCAAAGATTGTATGAGACGGTAAAAGACACGTACGACCTAAATAAAGTAACAAAAGACAGAGCTGAACTATATAAATCTTTAATAAAATGATAAATATACCTATTACAAAAATTTTATTCTTAGACATTGAAACTGTTGGTGGGTGTCCTGATTTAGAGTCTTGCGAAAGATTTAGTCCTGAAATTGCAGAACAATTTGAAAAATATTTTGATTGGTTTCAAAAAAGATTTCCTGAAGATATTAATTTAACTAAAGATGATGTTTTTAAAAAACGTTCGGCTTTAGTTCCTGAATTTGCAAAAATTGTTTGTGTTTCTATGGCCTTTGTTATGGATAACGGAGAAGTTAAAAAACAAACATTCTCAGGTGAAGATGAAAAAAAATTATTATTACAAGTAAGAAATCTTCTTGATAGGTGTCATAAATTAGATTTTTATCTATGTGGTCACAATTTAAAGAATTTTGATATCCCTATGTTGGCAAAAAGAATGATAATAAACGGAATTTTACCGTCTAAGTTATTGCCATCTTACGATACAAAACCTTGGGAGGTGAAAGCTATTGACACAAAAGAGATTTGGCAATATGGGGCGTACACTTCTATTGGGTCATTAGACTTAGTGTGTTCGACTATGGGGATTGATACACCTAAAGACGGAGAAGTGACAGGAGATAAAGTGCATCACGCTTATTGGGTAGAACAAAAACTACAACAAATTTCAGAATATTGTGAAAAAGATGTTGATGTATTAATACAATTCATAAAAAAATTAAAAGAATTAAAATAATGTTTGAAAAATTAAAAGATATCAAAAACCAAATGAAAATGGTTAATGATTTAAAAAACATGGTTGGGGATGTTGATATGAAAAACCCATCCAAAATGTTTGAAAAATTAGGAATTAATAGTGATGAATTGGAATCTCACTTTTTAGAATCTATGGAAAGGAAAGTTCCATTAAATTTTACTAATAGTGGTGAAAATTCTGACCCTGAATATGCATATAAATCAGACTCAGGATTTGACTTACGTTCTACAGAAGAATTGTGGATACAGGGTAATGACAGAAAATTAATACCTACGGGGTTAAGATTTGATATTCCTGACGGATATGAAATACAAGTTAGATCTAAAAGTGGGTTAGCGTTAAATCAAGGATTAATGGTTTTAAATTCACCTGGTACCGTCGATAGTGGATATCAAGGAGAGGTTAAAGTAATTATTTTTAACACAACAAAAGAAAGAATTAAAATAGAAAAAGGACAAAAAATTGCACAAGCAGTACTATGTCCTGTAGTTAATGGTAAATGGGTTAATTTAGTTAAAGTTACAGACATCAACAATAAAGACCGTAACAATAATGGTTTCGGTAGTACAGGATTATGATTACAATAGGATTTTCAACAAGAAAAATTGACGATAAATTTGTAGAATTATTAAAAAAGTCTTCAGGGGTTTCTAACCCTGAAATAGTTCCTGTGGAAAATAATGGAGAATTTTCATTAACTGAAGTTTATAACAAAATTTTAAACGAATCCAAAAATGATATTGTAGTATTATGTCACGACGACATTTATTTTGATTCAAAAAATTGGGGTCAAAAAATAATTAACCACCTTAAAAGAAATAAAGATTATGGTATCTTAGGGTTAGCAGGAACTACTTACATGCCAAAATCAGCCAAGTGGTGGGAAGATTTTTCTAAAATGAAAGGAATTGTTAATCACGAACATGAAGGTAAAAAATGGGAATCAAAATATTCACAAAACAAAGGAAACGAACTAGATGATGTGGTTTTGGTTGATGGGTTATTTATTGTAGTTAATAAAAAAAATATTAAACAATTTTTTAATGAGGAGATTGGTGGGTTCCATTTTTACGATGTGGACTTTTCGTTTAGAAATTTTATAGAAGGAGTAAAGATTGGAGTAATGTACGACGTTAGAGTAACTCACAAATCTATTGGACAAACAAATTATCAATGGGATAAGCATAGATGGACTTTTGCTGAAAAATATAAAGACGTGCTACCCGTTAAAATGAAAAGAAATTTAACTTTAGAATCACCATTAAAAGTTTTATTGTCTTGTTTATTTTTTAAAACATTTACAGGATCTGAAATGTATGTTTATGAATTGGCTAGAGGATTAAAAAAACTTAATTGTGATGTTACGGTTCTTTCAGATATTAATGGACCACTATCAAAATTAGCACAAAAACAAGGTATTAAAGTTTTACCAATAACTGATCCTCCGGGATATAAGTTAGGGGATGGTAAGTGGAAGATTAATACTCCACAAGGGGTTACACTATCACAACCTAATGCCATGTATAAAGTTAGTGAAATTGATTTTGACATTATTCATACTCAGCACACACCAATCACACAAATAATATGTGCCATGTATCCTAATGTAGATAAAATTTCTACAATACATTCTGAAGTTATAGAATTAGAAAATCCTATAATAAATGAGTCAATTAAAAAATACGTATGTATTAGACCTGAAATACAAAATCACATAATTAATAAATTTGAAATCTCTAAAGATAAAACTGAAGTTATTTATAACCCTATTGATACTGATAGATTTAACACTAAAAACACTAAAGATGGTGGGTACGTTTTGTTTGTTGGAACTATCGATTATTTAAGAAAAAATACGATTAAAGATATTATTACATATTCAAAATCCATTAACAAAGAACTATGGTTAGTGGGTGAAAATAAATCAAATTATTTAAATGATATTTTAACTAATTCTCATGTAAAATATTATGATGCAACAAATAAAGTTGAATCTTACGTTAAAAATTGTTCTGAAACCGCGGGAATACTTTTAGGAAGAACAACAATAGAAGGGTGGTTATGTGGTAAACCAGGATGGATTTATACTGTTAATGAAAGTGGTGAAATTTTAAATAAAGAAAGGGTTGACTCACCACAAGATATTAGTAAATTTAATAGTGTTGATGTTGCAAAAAAAATAAAACAAGAATATATTAAAATATTAAACCAATGAGATTATTAATAAAGTTCCCAACTAGAGGTAGAAAAGATAAGTTTTTTTTAACTTTAGATAAATATTATGAGTATTGTTCAGATATTGATAATACCCTGTTTTT
>Ga0181355_1001248_pt1 | contig 11203 bp, 19 predicted proteins | sample Fa13VDMM15DN_FD_130099 | JGI IMG/M metagenome (GOLD analysis project Ga0181355, IMG submission 130099) | Freshwater viral communities from Lake Michigan, USA - Fa13.VD.MM15.D.N | ecosystem: Environmental > Aquatic > Freshwater > Lake | place: USA: Michigan | collected 2013-09-23 | reverse complement strand
ATAGTATGGACAGGTAGGTATAGCCATCCTATAAAAAGAACTAGATATAGATATATTCCAACGGGAAAGGTGTTTTATACAATACCCGATCTTCACAGACACTTATTAGAACTATGAAATATAAAAACAGAGACGGAGAGTACCTGTACCTATTCAATTGGGTAGAGGGTGGTTTTAACGATGTGTGGGCAAGAAGCAAGCGCGAGGCCTATGCAAAGGTTATGAGAGAAAGAAAGGAGTCGGCACAGAAGTACCCGACGCACGTGAAACTAACGCCCGACTACGGGTCTATGAGACGTTGCACGTATGAGGAGTATCAACAACAAAATAGAATGGGATGGTTACTAACAAATTAAATAAGATGAAAAAAGAAGCACAAAGAATTTTAGATTTATTCAACGGGGACGAGGAGAACGCCCTGAAATGTATTAACGAGTTGATCCGAGAGACGGGGGCAAAGTTTTGGTACGACGTAAGACGAGAGTATGAGCAAGAGTAAGATGATACAGATGCAGTTGATGTACTGCCTATGCAACCTACTGCTAGAGTGCCTAGACGTCCTCAAGCCGACCACACATAGGATGCTGAAGTTCAGGGACGACCTGATAGGCTTCTGCGAGGAGTTGAACAACGAGGTGGCAGACACCAACGAGATACAGAGGGGGACGTACTTCCAAGAGATAAGTAACAAGATTAACACCATAATAAGAAGGAACTATGAAGGATAAAATTTGGAGGGACGCGACATGGTTGCACAAGGCCACAAGGCTAGACACACCGCAGTATAAGTCAATGATATTCAAGGGAATAAAGGTAGAGAATAGGGATGGAAACATCAGGGTTCTGAACACGAAATTGAACGGGGACTTCTATGAGGAGGTATCCGAGCAGGAGTACGACACATTCAATAGGATAGGATTTGAGAGAGGGTGCTACGAAATCTGTCTGTCTAACTATAGGAGGTCGTTGAACGTCATCATACGTAGCATACGTGATGAGATAGGTAACCGAAACAATCAGAAGCACTATCAGTATCTGAAGACAATGAGGTTAAACCTAATGGAGAAGTACACTAATGTTTTAAAAATCAAGTATAATGGAAGTATTTAAGAAGTTGTCAGCCATCAATGTGAAGGCAAAGATTGAGAAGAAGGGTAACGTCGAGTACCTATCATGGAGTAACGCATGGGGTCTAGCAAAGAACGAGTTCCCAACCACACAGAGGAGAGTGTACGAGGACGAACTAACGGGTCTGTGCTACTTCAACGATGGAAAGACGGGCTATGTAAAGGTTGGTATAAGCATCGACAGTCTAGAGCATGTTGATTATTTGCCGATAATGGACTTCAGGAATAAGTCTATCGCGATAGATAACATCACATCGATGGACGTAAACAAGACCATACAGAGGAGTACGGTTAAGGCTATCGCCATGCACGGACTAGGTCTGTCGCTATGGAGTGGTGAGGACTTGGTGACAACCACGGCAGTGGCAAAGAAACCTATGGGCCCGATAGAGTTGGTTCAGGGGGATGAGAATTGGGACAAGGTCATCAAGTACATCAAGGACAACAAGCAACTTGGCTTGGCCACGATAGTCAAGAACCTTGAGACAAAGTATAAAATATCAACCGCAGTAAAAAAAGAACTAGGAAAATATGTTGGATAGACTAAGGAACGACAAAGACTACTACGGGGACTACGGATCGCAGTTCCTAAGTAATAGCGCAGTGGGTGTGCTACTTAGCAACCCTAAGATGTTTAAGGTAAAGCAGGAGCCGACGGTTCCTATGCTGCACGGGAGTTACTTCCACACGGCCATATTGGAGCCTGAGAAGTTGGCTAACTTTGAGATAGTCGAGGCTAGTACTAGGACTACAAACATATACAAGGAGGCATCGAAGGGTGGCCTCCTACTACTGAGGAATGAGTGTGACAACCTTGACGAGATGGTTCGCGTTATCAAGTCGAACTTCTTCTTTTACGATAACATTTATAAGGACGGAAACGTGTACGAGGAGCCTGCCATCATGGAGTTGTTCGGCCACAAGTTCAAGGGCAAGGCAGACATTGTGACAGACGAGATCGTGATCGACATCAAGACCACGTCAAAGATCTCTGACTTCAGGTGGTCTGCAAAGAAGTACAACTACGACTCTCAGGCATACTTGTATCAGCAGTTTTTTGATAGGCCTCTGACGTTCTACGTTATAGACAAGGCGACCCACGAGTTGGGTGTGTTCGAGCCTAGTGCAGAGTTCCTACTAGGAGGTAGAGAGAAGGTGCTACGTGCGGTTGAGGTCTACGAGAAGTTCTTTGGAGACAGTCCTAAGGAGGACATAAACAATTTTTTCATCAGGGAGGATTTGTAACATATTTGTTGTATATTTGTTAACTGAAAAGCCGACAACAGAATAAAAAGGTAGGCAAAATTAAATTTAATAAAATGGCGAAAATTCAAGTGACGTTAGACGCGTCAAAGTTAAGAAACCTGATCTCTACAAGAAGTTACGAGAGCAAGGACGGTACAAATGTAAGTGTACAAGAGGTTAAGTTCGAGTTGGTTGAGGTTAAGGAGCCGAAGCAGATCTTTGCTAAGGACACAATGAGGATTGTTAAGACGCACTTTGCGTGTGTGATTCAGACCAAGGAGGAGAGAGATGCCAAGGCCGACACAGTCTACATCGGAGAGGGTTTCACATCCTATTGGGATGACGCTAAGAAGCCACAGGCAGTGCCACAGGCACAAGAGTCTGTAACTACAGACCCAGATTTACCATTCTAGATTAAGGAAACTGTCCCAGTAAATAGTCCAGTCTACACAGGCTGGACTTTACTTTGTGTGGTAACATAAACCCCATAAATTGGGGTCTTTAATACATTAAAAGATGATAACAATATTTTCTGATATAAAGAGTACAGACACACCATTCTTCAGGGGGATAGGTGTAGTGCTACTTAGAATAAAGAACGGAACATCGAAGGACAAGGTTGAGGCCATACGTACAGAGTCCGACAAGGAGGTACGTAATAGGCTCAAGCGTGAGCTACCTTCTATATGTTTCTCAGGCACGTTTAATAAGCGTGAGGACAAGGCCATAGTAGACCATAGTGGTTTTATATGCCTAGACTTTGATGGGTACGAGACAGAGGAAGACCTACTATCTGATAAGAAGGTTCTGTCTGCAAACGCATACAGCTACTCGGTATTCATATCGCCATCGGGTAACGGACTCAAGGTAATCGTTAAGATACCTACGGACATCGAGAACCACAAGAACTACTTCAACTCACTAGAGAAACACTTCGACTCGAAGTACTTCGACACAACGTCAAAGAACATATCTAGGGTGTGCTATGAGTCTTACGACCCAGAGATATACGTGAACGTGGACTCTCTTCTGTGGGACACGATAGAGGAGCAGGAGCATGTCGAGTTGAACAAGACCGATAGGATGACGACCATACCTATAACGAACGACAACAAGGTTGTGGACATACTGCTCAAGTGGTGGAGTAAGAACTTCCCAATGGTAGACGGAAAGCGTAACAACAATATGTTCGTACTAGCCTCAGCACTAAACGATTATGGTGTCAACAAGTCACTGTCCGAGTATGTGATGAGTCAGTTCGTAAGCGCCAAGCATCCTATATCTGAGATACAGACAATCATAAACTCGGCATACAAGAACACGGCATCATTTGGTAGCAAGTACTTCGAGGATGACGACATGGTGAATCAGGTAAGGCAGAAGATCAAGCGTGGCGTGTCCAAGAAGGATATAAAGGCAGACCTATCCGAGTCAAACATATCTGACTTCACTATAAGTTCTGTCATAGAGGCCATAGACAATGACGAGTCAGTGAATAAGTTCTGGACGAAGTCAGACAAGGGAGCCATAAGCATCGTTCACTATATGTTCAGGGACTTCCTTGAGGACAACGGGTTCTACAAGTACATGCCGAACGGAAACAAGAACTTTATATTTGTACGTGTGACTAACAACCTTATAGACCACACGTCAGAGGATGAGATCAAGGACTTCGTTCTTACATACCTTCAGGATGTGGACGACCTATCGGTGTACAACTTCTTTGCTGATAAGACTAGGTTCTTCAAGGAGGACTTCCTATCGCTTCTGTCGTCTGTTGACGTTCACTTCATGGAGGACGACAAGGACAACGCGTACCTTTACTACACGAACTGTGCGGTAAACATCACGAAGGACACCATAAACATAATAGACTACCTAGACCTTGGAGGTTACACATGGAAGGATCAGGTGATAAGCCGTGAGTTCGATCTGTGCGAGGTAGAGAGTTGCGACTTTAAGACATTCATTTCAAACATATCAAACGATGATGAGGTTAGGATTAACTCTATGGAGAGTACGATTGGCTTCCTACTGCACGGATATAAGAATCTATCTTACTGTCCTGCGGTCATTCTAAACGACGAGGTTATCACGGACAACCCAGAGGGAGGTACTGGTAAGGGTCTGTTTACCAACGCCATATCTCAGATGAAGAAGCTAGCATTCATAGATGGTAAGAGCGTGAACTTCGATAGTGGGTTCCCTTATCAGACGGTGTCTGTTGACACACAGGTTCTAGCATTCGATGACGTTAAGAAGCACTTTAGCTTCGAGAGGCTGTTCAGTGTAATCACCGAGGGTATCACCCTTGAGAGGAAGAACAAGGACGCGATGCACATACCATTCAGTAAGTCACCAAAGATTATAATCACGACAAACTACGCCATCAAGGGTAAGGGTAACTCGTTCGAGAGACGTAAGTGGGAGCTAGAGTTCAAGCAGTTCTACACAAAGGAGTTCACACCTCAGGTTGAGTTCGGTAGGCTACTGTTCAGTGAGTGGGACGAGCACGAGTGGTGCAGGTTCGACAACTACATGATCAAGAGTCTTCAGAGGTACCTGACGTCAGGACTAGTCAAGAGCGAGTTCGTGAACCTTAAGATACGTAAGCTATCGGCAGACACCTGCCACGAGTTTATTGACTGGTGTGGGCTTATCAATGGTGAGCCACACAGCGACAAGTTAGTTCTGAACGAGGTTATATACAAGCAAGACCTTTACATAGACTTCATCCAGGACAACCCTGACTTTCAGCCGAAGGCCAAGAGGACGATCTCTAGGACAGAGTTCTACAACTGGCTCGTGTCATACGGTATGTTTATATCAGGATCCAAGCCTGTCGAGGGTAGGAGTAGTACGGGTATGTGGATAAAGTTCTTAGACAAGACTCAGGATGAATCCGAGGACGAGTTTTTATTTTAAGTGGTGCATAGAGAATGATTATCAGGTATACATAAAGCCTGATAGTTATCTCTATAGGATAGCGATCCGTAAGGGTGGCATCACATCAAACGGTAAGGACTTCCACTACGACAGAGAGAATGACTTTGAGTACACAAGCAGTGAGAGGATAGGTTCGGTTAGATACAAGAGTGTTGACATAGCGTCAGCAAAGTTACACGATGTTTATAAATACTTATACGATGAAGAAGCTAAGAGATTATCAGGTAAGCCTTTCAAGTAAGGGTGTAGAGATACTTAAGGACAAGGGGTTAGTATACCTTTGCATGAGCGTAAGGACGGGTAAGACCGCCACGTCTATGCAGATAGCCAACCTATACGGAGCCAAGAACGTTCTATTCCTTACAAAGAAGAAGGCTATGGGAGACATACTCAGCGACTACAAGGACTTCGGTTTCAGTTTCCCTATAGAGGTTGCCAACGACGAGTCCATGCACAAGTGCCTTGGTAAGTACGACCTAGTGATACATGACGAGCACCACAGGTTCGGAGCCATACCCAAGCCTGGCAAGGCTACCAAGACGTTTAAGAAGATGTTCGGCCACCTTCCGATGGTGTTCCTATCAGGGACTCCTAGCCCAGAGAACTACAGCCAGCTGTTTCATCAGTACTGGGTATCGCACAGTAGCCCGTTCAAGTACGTGAACTTCTACAAGTGGGCTAAGGACTACGTCATACCTGGCACCAAGTACACGAGCTACGGGCCTGCGCCAGACTACTCAAACGCCAAGATAGACCTAGTCATGAGTGTGATAGAGGCGTACGTTCTAACGTACACGCAGGAGCAGGCAGGCTTTGTCTCAGAGATTGAGGAGGAGGTTCTATTGGTTCCTATGAAGGAATCAACGTACAACCTAGCGAGCAGGCTAAAGAGAGACCTTGTGGTTCAGGGTAAGGATGAAGTCATACTAGCTGACACGGGTGTCAAGTTGATGCAGAAGCTACACCAGATCTACTCAGGCACGATCAAGTTCGAGTCTGGAAGTAGGATGGTGATAGACGATAGTAAGGCCAAGTTTATATTTGATAGGTTTAGGCATAATAAGATAGGAATATTCTACAAGTTTGTTGCTGAGTTGGATGCACTGCGTCAAGTATACGGAAACTTGACAACAGACCTTGAGGAGTTCAACACCACAGACAAGTCCATAGCGCTACAGATCGTATCTGGTAGGGAGGGGATAAGTTTGAGGAATGCTGAGTTCATTGTGTTCTACAACATAGACTTCTCGGCCACGAGTTACTGGCAGGCTAGGGATCGTATGACCACTATGGAGCGTAAGTTCAACAAGGTGTACTGGGTATTCTCCAAGGGAGGAATAGAGCAGGACATATACAAGCAGGTACTTAAGAAGAAGAATTTCACATTATCACACTTTAAAAACACATTATGAGAAAAGAATTTAGAGTAAATCAAGAGAAAGAAACAGCATTAATTTTTAAGTTAAGTAACGAGCTGTACGAGAACAATGTAAACGCATGGAACACAGTGATAGTATCAGTGTCTGGTGACTACTCATGTATAGTAGGGCAGATACTTAGGCACTCGCTGAGTCATGAAGGAGAGATCTGTGACGGGTTCAGCGTAGACGTACCGTACCCAGACGAGACATGGGACGAGAGGTACCTGTCAGAACTGGATGCGCTGTTTGATCTATATAAGTACAAGCTAGAAGGTAAGAATGTACTACTAGTGGAGGCTGGTGTCATCAGAGGTTCCAACTACAAGTTTATGATAGAACACCTAAGAGGTGTTCTAGGTATAACACAGAAGATACAGACACTGGCGCTATACGAGAACTCTGGATCAAAGTTTAAGTCTGACTTTGTTGGTGAGTACTACGACGACGAGACACAGGATCTAACTTTTTGGTGGGAACAGTATAACAATCATTGGAGATGAGTAGATTTCAGACAAAGACAATAGCGAGGTTCAAGGCCGACGGATGGATCGTGCTGAACACAATCAAGCTGAGCGAGAGTGGTTACCCAGACCTCATATGTCTCAAGGATGGCAAGGCCGTCTTCATAGAGTGCAAGGAGGCTGGTGACACACTTAAGCCACTTCAGGAGTACAGAATAGACGAACTAATCTCCCGTGGGTTCGAGGCATACTGCCTACACGCAACCAAGGGACAGATATACCCAGTATGTACACAACAGTAGAGGCCGCAACAGATATAAGTATAAAGCCAGGGACGTTCAGACAGAGGGCCAACAGAATGGGTCTTATGCCTGATATAGTTGGCAAGGTGTTCATATGGAACGACAAGCAGGTTGACTTAGTGAATAGATACAACAGGACAAGATCTACAAACTTCTTCAAGTACCACAGGATGAATATAAGTATAGTAGACTTCTACATTACTCATAGTCACAATACACAGATGGAGATAGCTAACTCTATGGGTATAAGCGTATCTAAGGTTAATAGGGCACTGACTGAGTTTCTAGACACTGGATGTATAACTGTAGCATCTAAGATGAATGTTGATAACTTTAATAAATAGTAAGTATATTAATTCATATATTTGATAAAAAAAATAATTATGGAGTATGTAAATAAAACGATGTTATCTATTAATAATCTAACGGATAGCATATACGAGGACTTGGCAGACAACGACTATGTCAGCCTAAACAAGAATATAACAGAGCTAATGGCTGTGTTAAAGGAGGTTCAGCAATCTATAAAGACTGAGCTGTGAGGCAGTTAGTGTATAACTCAGTGGAGTGTCTTTCCTGTGGTGAGGTGTTAGTGTCACACCACAGGCACGACTACAAGACGTGCGGATGCGACAACCAGACGATGGTTGACGGAGGTACAGCGTACTCAAGGTACGGTGGAATAGACCTAAAGAAGGTGAAGCCTTTTCTAGTTCACGACGACGATCCATACGAGGAGGTACGAGAGTATGCCGAGAGGGGCGGGCGTGGTAAGGACGGGACAGAGCCACTTACGTGGGTGAAGTTGAAGGACATGGACGAGGACTGGCTGTATGCCATACTTGACTACGGAGGCCCAGAGTGGCATATAAATTTAATCAAAAAAGAAATCGAATACAGAGATGATGACAGCAACAACAACCAGAGACATAGTGGTTAACGGCCACAAGATTATTAATCCTACAGTTGACACCATAGTCAACGCAGTTAGGAACGACCTGTTGGAGAGATCCAACGCAGGAATAGACAAGTACAACAACACGCTAGATAGGACCGACATAAACCTAAAGGGTTGGCTACAGCATGCTTACGAGGAGTGCCTAGACCAGGCCAACTATTTGAAGAGAAGTATAATCGAAATCGAAAGAAATGAAAGAGCACAAGATAAGTAAGAAGCAGAGGATACTCATAGTGATGAAGTATCTTTATTCAAGAGGAGCTAACAAGGAGTCTGTAAACGATGTGTATAGAAAAATAATCTGTAAGAGCAATGATTAATATAATAGATAACTTCTTGCCAGAAGATGAGTTCAAGTCGTTGCAGGAGTACTGTGATAATAACCTGTTTGAGATAGTTTCAAGACCAGGGAAACTATTTTCTGTACTTAAGACACCAGAAGATCTTTATAAATACATTCACATTGAAGGTTATGAGATAGTGTTATCATTTATCAGGAGCGCATACAAAGGTTTCGACACGAATCTGTGGATACATGCAGATAACATAATAGAAGGTAAACGTGTAGACATATCGTCAGTATTATATATAAATGAAGAGGAAGGAGTTAGTCCTAATGGAACCGCTTTCTGGGATCACTACTCACATGGAGTTAAGTTGTCAAAAGATTGCTCAGATGCAGATTTTGATAATATACTTATAAAAGATGCTGACGATAGATCAAAATGGGTTAAGAAGGACTACATATCGTCAAGGCCAAACAGGGTGCTTACATATGATGCGAACTACTTCCATTCAAAGTATCCGCAAGAGATTACAGAAGGTATAAGAAAAGTTTTAGTAACATTTTACACAAAGATATAATGATAAAATATTCAGAAGGATTTAAGTCTTATGTAGAGTCTCTAGTAAATAGAGATAACAACATAACAACAGCCACGCAGAAGGCGTGTGAAGTTTTTAATATTCCATACACGGATAACGTGCGTAGAGCAATGTCTAAGTCTCTAGAGAGAAATGGAGTCACTGACAGTAAGGAGCTACCAGAGTCTGATATGTTTGTAGAGGCCCAGAAGAGACAGCTAGACAAGACCAAGAGCAGGTTCATCATCTCGTGGTGTCAGTCTGATACAGAGATACACGAGCAGTTCCTTGACAACATAGAGGTATACGCAAATGAGATAGATGCGGAGATATCCATCATAGCTGGTAGGTACAAGAACCCGACATCACTTAACTCAAGCAACAGGGTCAAGGAGAATGAGGAGAGGAACTCATGGTCACCAAGGATCGAGAAATACCTAGACGCAAACAGACACAAGATACACAAGCACTTGTGCATCCTCTCAGACCTTAAAATTCAGCCGACAGCATCAACTCCATTATCTGGGATTAACGGCCTCACAGGGCTTGAAAGTTGTGTCGTTGGACACCCTAGGGTACACCTTAAGTCTCTTCCAATACTTGACGGCTATCCACACAAGCTGTTGCTAACTACTGGAGCCATATCGCTACAGAACTACACCGACACAAAGTCAGGAAAGAAGGGTGAGTTCCACCACACGCTTGGTTTTGTTATAGTTGAGCTGGATGGTGATGACTTCCATGTCAGACAGGTGACTGCTGGAGATGATGGGTCCTTCTATGACCTTCATTATAATGTTCTAGACGGAACGATACGTGAGACAAGCGAGACTGTTATAGTGTTTGGTGACCTGCACCTTGGAGAGACAAATGATGAGGTTCTTGAGGCATCGTTCAAGATGGCTGAGGATCTGAACTGTGACGAGATAGTCCTGCACGACGTATTCAACGGGCACTCGATATCACACCACGAGAGGAACCAACCATTCCAGGTGATGTCTAGAGAGGATGACGGGTCTGATGACCTTATGCTTGAGCTAACTAACATGGCCACGTTCTTTGACAATTACTCAGACTTTAACTTCATCATGGTCAGGAGCAACCACGACGAGTTCCTTGACAGGTGGTTGAATGACGTGGACTGGCGAAAGAGTACCAACAAGAGTACCTACCTAGAACTGGCGCATGTGCTTAAGAATGACAGCATTGGCAAGGGTATCATACCTGCAATACTAGACAAGTGCGGTGTCACTAACGTGAAGTGCCTAGGTATAAACGACAGCTATAGAATACAGAACATAGAGTGCGGTGTTCACGGACACATAGGAGCCAACGGAAGTAGAGGTGGTGTAATTCAGTTTAAGAACCTGAACACTAAGAATATAACTGGTCACACTCATAGTCCTTGTCGTGAGGACGGACACTCGTCGGTTGGAACATTGACCCACCTAAGGGTTGGGTACAACAAGGGTGCATCGAGCTGGATGAATACCAACGTGGTGATCTACCCTAACGGTAAGTCACAGCACGTACACATCATTAATAATAAGTACACCACGTTATGAAGTACATACTAATATTATTTGCATACGAGTTTATAAGGTCAAAGTTAATTTGGCTATGGTATTATTTAATTAAAAAAGGAACAGAATACTAACATTGATAAATTAATAGAGTAATGAGTGGAGGACATTGGGACTACTTGCAGTATAGGTTAACAGATGTAGCTGAGGATATAGAAAAACTTGTAGAGAATAACGGTCAGCCTAAAAGTGCTGAAGAATTAAAAGAAGAAAGATGGCACGATGATGAATGGTATGAAAAATACCCTGAAGATAGATACCACTATAAATATCCTCCAGAAGTAATTGAGGAGTTT
>Ga0181355_1001247_pt1 | contig 11216 bp, 15 predicted proteins | sample Fa13VDMM15DN_FD_130099 | JGI IMG/M metagenome (GOLD analysis project Ga0181355, IMG submission 130099) | Freshwater viral communities from Lake Michigan, USA - Fa13.VD.MM15.D.N | ecosystem: Environmental > Aquatic > Freshwater > Lake | place: USA: Michigan | collected 2013-09-23 | reverse complement strand
GACCGGCGTGCTGAAGACCTTCCGCGTCGTCAGCGTTGGTGACGGCAACACCGTGGTGATCACCCCGCCGATGATCTCGGCCCAGGGTGGTACGGACGCCGAGAAGCAGTACGACATCAACACGATGAAGACCAAGTACCGCCTCGACTGCCTGTTCGGCGTGGTGAACAAGCAGCCCGAGATGTCGGGCATCCTGCTGTTCGGTCAGTCCACGGCTCAACCCTGATGACGTAGCGGGCCGGTGACCCCGGCCCGCATCGCAACCGCATCTCAAGGAGTTCACACATGACCTACCAGACCATCGCGGCGCAAGGCACCGCTGTCGTCACGCTGACCGCTGGCCAGAAGATCGTCGTCCAGACCCAAGGCGACGCCGAGATCCTGCAGCAAGTCGGCTACCCCAACTACCCGTCGCAGTTGGACCTGCTGAGTGCCCTGATCAACGGCACCTACACCTCGTCCGCCTTCACCAACGGCGCTACCATCGAGATTCGCGCAGGCGCGTTCCCGGTGCTGTACGACGTTGGCACCGATCCTGTCGTCGGTGACAACGGCAACTGGCAACCGCAGGGTGCTCCGGTCGCGCTGGATGCCACCGGCAACATGACCGCTGCGGCGATGCTCGGCGGTCTGGTGACGTCCGTGACCACTGCTGCCGTGACCGCCACTCCGCCGACCGGCACCGTGCTCGACGCTGCTACCACCCTGGCCGTGAACGAGAGCTTCGACTTCTCGGTGGTCAACACGGGTGCGAGCAACGCCTTCACGATCTCGGTCGGTGGTGGTGTCGCCGGCTGCACGCTGGTCGGCAACATGGTCGTCGCGCTGAGCTCGTCGGGCCGGTTCCGCGTGCGCAAGACCGCTGCGGCGACCTACACGATCTACCGCATCGGCGGCTAACGCCACCGGCAGTCTGAAACGCGGGTGGTGGTTACAAGCTGCCACCCGCGTTTTCACATGAGGAGCGCACTATGCCGTTGAAGAAGGGCTACTCCCAGAAGTCGATCAGCGAGAACATCTCGAAAGAGGTGAAGCGTGGCAAGCCGCAGAAGCAGGCTGTCGCCATCGCGCTGAACACCGCCCGCACCGCTGCCACCAAGGCCGGGATGCCGAGCAAAGCGCCGAGGAAGCGATGAACTACCCCACCTTCGTCTACAAGTCCCCCGGCCCGTTCGGCGGTCTGCTGGGCGGCTCGTATCAGTACCGCAGCGTGGCCGATGCGGCAGAGCACGAGGCCGCGCTGGCGGACGGCTGGCATGCCACCGCTGACGACGCCATCGTGGCGGCTGGGAAAGAAGCGTTTACTCATGGGGTGAACAAGCGCCAACTCGCCCGGGTGCTCAAGAACAAGCCTTGGGAACGTCTGCCGAAGCCAGCGAAGCCTGCTGAAGTGGTTCCTGTGGTCGAACCTGTCGCGCAGGCGCCAGCAGATGACGCCCCGCCGACTCGCGCAGAGATCGAAGAACAGGCTACACTTCTGGGTATCAAGTTCGACGGGCGCACGACCGACAAGCGGCTGCTCGAACGCATTGCAGAGGCGATGAAAGGGGCCTGATCGTGGGCTACAGCAAGCGCCAATTCCTGACCGCAGCCTTTACCGAGATCGGATTGGCGTCCTACGTCTTCGATCTTCAACCCGAAGACTTGGAATCGGCGCTGCGCCGCCTCGACTCGATGATGGCCGACTGGAACGGCAAGGGCATCCGCCTGGCCTATCCGCTTCCCGGCTCGCCGCAGGACAGCGACCTTGACGCTGAGTCCGATGTGCCCGACAGCGCCAACGAGGCGATCATCACGAACTTGGCGATTCGCCTTGCGCCCAGCTATGGGAAGCAGGTGTCACCGCTGACCCTTGTCGCGGCAAAGAACGCCTACAACACCCTTCTGTCACGCGCTACGATGCCTTACGAGCAGCAGTTCCCGGGAACGCTGCCTTCTGGTGCTGGCAACAAGCCGTGGCGCGTCTACGACGATCCCTTTGTCCGTCCTCCGGTCGACCCGGTGCTGACTGGTTCCGAGGGACCGCTGGAGTTCAACTGATGCCTGCAATCAACCAGTACCCGCAACTCAAGGCGGCAGACGGTTCAGATAACGTCAATTTCACGCAGGCGGGTTCAAACGTTGTCACGAGAACCGTGCAGGACAAGCTGCAGGACTTCGTATCGGTCAAGGATTTTGGTGCTGTTGGTAACGGTATTGCTGACGATACTGCTGCTATTCAAGCAGCGGACTCCGCTGATAATGCTGTATTCGTTCCGGCAGGAACTTATCGCGGAGTCAATATAGCGTCAACATCGCTTCGCGGTCCATTCTACGGTGATGGGCAAATTGTTGATTCCAATAACAATAGGCGTGGTAAATTTTTTGCAGCTATTTCTGCTGCACCCGCTTCGCTAGGAAATCATAATTCAGTAGAAACTGCGTTCAATGGTGACATTAGCAAGCTGCAATTTGCTGTTGAGCACCGTATTACTGGTGCTGCTACGCTTGGACAACCAACAAGCGGTTATCTTTATACTCCTGAGGCGTATCCTTACTACACTTACGTCTACAATGCTTCGGGTTACAACCATGATACCGCGACAAACAACGGTCGCACTGGCGCTGTTGCCCATCGCGTAAATATTTTCCAAGCTGGGCAAGGAGATCTAGCAGCATTCAACGCATCAGCGTTTGTCACTGGAACACGAGCAGGCTCAACGCATTTTTTGGCGAATCCTGCGGTGGCGCTGTTCAACGGTGATTTGACAGCAGGGCAGGACGGTGTGTATCTGAACTGCTACGAAACGATTGCAAGCGATGCGGGGTATGACGTTGCATGCGTTGGCATTGTCAACAATTTTATTCGTACCAATACGACCGGTGCAAAGTCGGTTGTTTGGATGGGCTACCGCGCCCAATCGCAAGGTCCGGCCACTTGCGACGCCGTGGTCAGCGCGACCGGGAAGTGGATCTCCGGTCTAGACTTCACCCCGAGCAGCATTGATTTTGGCGCGAATCAAGCCGCAATTGCGCTGCGTGCGGGCCACCGCGTCTACTTCAACGCCAACGACAACGCAAGCGGCAACTTGGAAGCAGGCTGGCGTGCGACGGGTGGTTTTGACGACTACATCGCCTACAACAGCGGCAACCAAGAGTTGCAATTCGTCGGCGCGGCGGGGGTGCAGTTCGCAATGGGTCGCACCACCTCGTCCGTCAACTATCTCCGCCTCTCTGGTGCCGCTACAAGCGGTTTACCAGGGCTTTTTGCCCAAGGTTCCGACACAAACATCAGCGTCGGCTACCGCAGCAAGGGATCAGGAGAGCACTTTTTTTACAGCGACAATGGCGGCGCTGTGCAGTTCCAAGTTGGACGTACCGCATCCGCTGTTAACTACTTCAATGCGCGCGGCGGCGCTATTGGGTCGTCTGTCGTTTTGGAGGCAGTTGGTTCAGATGCCAACATTGGCGCGGTTATAGCGACCAAAGGTGCCGGATCGTTTCTTTTTCGCACTGGTGGTAGCGGTGGAACCACGCAGTTTCAGATATCTCCCAACGGCGACATTGGTATTCGTGATGGTGTGACTGCGCCTAGTGCTACATCTGGTGTAGCCAAAATCTATGTTGACGTTTTAGATGGTGATTTAAAAATCATCTTTGGAGACGGTACTGTGAAAACCATTGTTACGGATAGCTGATGAACTATCGCATTTCTGCCCAATTGCTTCAACAAGTTCACGATTATTTACTGACTCGTTCAATGCGTGAAGTTGAACATTTGGTTGTTGCTTTACGACGGCTTGAAGTTGTTGTAGAAGAACCACTGGTACCCGTCAAGCCCCTCGAAGAAAAGCGCGTCTTCCCCAAAACTCACCAGCAAAACGGCGAGTAGGAATCAATATGCCGCAAATTAACCAACTGCCTCTCGTGGCGCAGGCTTCGGCTGGCGACCAACTGCCCGTCTACAGCCCCCAGAATGGTGATGCGCGGCGCATGCCGATCAGCGCGCTGCTGGCATTCTTCCAGCAGCAATTTGCGTCGCCAACGATGGCAACGAACATCTACACTCCCACAACGGGGTTCAACCTGACTGTGCCGACCCCCATCGCACAGCAACAGTGGATGTTGTTGCAACCCGCTGGAACGCTGGCGGCGGGTACAATCACCCTGCCGCTCAACACTTCGACGCCTGACGGCACCGAGGTGCTCGTCACCACGACCCAAACGATCACGTCGCTGACGATCAGTCCGAACGGCGCGGCTCAACTCTACGGTTTCACCAACCCCGGCACGTTCAACGCGCAGGATCTGTTCCGTATGCGCTACGTCGCCGCGACGAACTCGTGGTATCGCATCGGTTGATCGGAGAACACTCATGACCACCACCACCGACTCCTTCCAGCCGAACTACGGCAGCGGCGTGACCGTGGCTCCGACCGCCTCGTCGGCGTCTTCGAGCCTGGGCAACGGCTCGTTGAGCATCGTCGTGACCAACCTGTCCGCGACCATCACGTCCTACGTGCGCGTCGGCTCGGGTGCTCAGACGGCTACGACCGCCGACTACCCGGTGCTGCCTGGCACGCAGATCACGCTGTCCAAGGCGCGTGATGAGACCACGGTAGCCTATGTCACGGCCAGCGGCACCGGTTCGCTCCACATCATCGCTGGTCGGGGTCTGTGATCCATGTTGCCGCTGACCCGCAGCCGTAACAGATCGCGGTTTCCCGGACTCGCGGTCCCTCAGTCTGCGCTCGATCTGGACTTCCTGTCCGGAACGCTCGACCCCCGCATCACCTTCACGCGGGCGAGCAGCGGCACGTTCTTCGGCTCCAACGGGCTGCTGCAGACGGCGGCCAACGATGTGCCCCGCTTCGACTACGACCCCGTGACGCTGGCCGCACGCGGGCTGCTGATCGAGGAGTCTCGGGCGAATCTGCTGACTTGGAGTGAGAACTTCGGGGATGCGGCGTGGGCGAAGATGAATGCGTCTGTTACTACAAACACCGCAGTTGCGCCAGATGGTGCGACAACCGCTGACAAACTTGTTGAAGATTCAACTACAAGTATCCATAGGTTGAATGGCACGGCCAGTGTTTCGGCAGGTGTAGTCTATACAACTACTGTGTTTGTCAAAGCATCCGGTAGAACTTTTCTATACATGAATGCTGGTGTAATGCATGCAGCGCAGTCTACTTTTAACCTATCGACTGGAACAGTAGCGGCTACTGCGCAGGGTTCGGCAGCAATTATCTCGGTGGGGGATGGTTGGTATCGGTGCAGCGTTACAGGTACTGCGCCTACAACACGATCAACACAGGTCTTTTTCCAGATCAATAATGCTGGCATCGCCACTGACACGTCTTACACCGGCGACGGCACCAGCGGCATCCTGCTCTGGGGCGCACAACTCGAAGCCGGTGCGTTTGCCACCAGCTACATCCCGACGACCAGCGCCACGGCAACGCGAGAGGCAGACACAGCGGTAATGACGGGGACGAATTTCTCGTCGTGGTTCAATGCGAGCGAGGGTACGGCATCCCTGGAATTCTCAATTCCGACGGCATCTACCGCGCAGTCTCAAGTGACTTTTGGAGATGGGGCATCCAACGAGCGCATCATTTTTGGCAGCGCAGCCAGTCGAGCCGGTACTTCGCTGCGTGTGATTGATGGTGGGTCAGATCAGTGCAACATCAGTTTGTCGCAGTCTTTTACCCTCGACCAAGTTGTCAAAGTGGCTGGAGCATACGCGGTCAATAACTTCGCAATCAGTCAAAATGGCGCTACTCCTAGCACCGATAGTCTAGGAAGTCTGCCGACTGTGAACACCTTGTATCTGGGTTCCGATGGTGCCGGGACTTACGCATCCTGCCATCTGCGCAGACTCGTCTACTGGCCCGTCCGCGTACCCAATTCGCAACTGCAGTTCGTCACGACCTAATCATGCCCAAAACCCCCGCTTGGCAGCGCAAAGAGGGCCAGAACCCCAAGGGTGGCCTCAACGCCAAGGGTCGCGCATCGGCCAAGGCGGAAGGCATGAACCTCAAGCCCCCGGCACCCAATCCGAAGACGGAGAAGGACGCGGCACGACGCAAGAGCTTCTGCGCGAGAATGGAGGGCATGAAGGCGAAGAACACCAGCGCCAAGACTGCCAAAGACCCCAACTCGCGCATCAACAAGTCGCTGAAAGCCTGGAACTGCTGACGTGACAACCATCCCCATCGTCTCTGGCATCTACACCGACAACGGCCCCGACCTCCGGGTGTCGTACCCGGTCAACATGGTGCCGACGCCGATCAACAGCGGTGCCGGGAACCTGTTCCTGCGGCCCGGGGATGGCCTTGTCCAGTCTGTCACCGGCCCTGGTCCTGATCGCGGCGGGATCAACTGGAACGGCGTCCACTACCGGGTAATGGGCAGCAAGCTCGTCACCATCTCCTCGAACAACGTCGTCACGGTGCTCGGGGATGTCGGTGGTACAGACGACCAACTCGTCGTGATGGACTACAGCTTCGACCTGCTCGGCATCGTGTCGAACAACGCGCTGTGGTACTGGAACGCGACAACCGGCACCCTGACCCGCAACACCGCACTTGGTCGGGTCATTGACGCCTGCTGGATCGAGGGCTACTGGATGGCGACGGATGGGCAGTTCCTGTTCGTCACCGACATCCTTAACCCGCTCGCCACGCTGCCGTTCTCCTACGACGCATCGGAGCGTGACCCGGACCCGATCAACGCAGTGTTGCGCCTGCGCAACGAGGTCTACGCGATCAACCGCAACACCATCGAGGTGTTCGACAACGTGGGCGGCGGCTTCTTCCCGTTCGCCCCTATCGAAGGTGCGCAGATCCAGAAGGGGTGCATCGGCACCCATGCGTCCTGCGTCTTCCTTGAAGCCGTTGCCTTCCTTGGCGGTGGGCGCAACGAGGCGCCGAGCATCTACATCGGGGCCAACGCCACCGCCACAAAGATCAGCACGCAGGAGATCGACAACCTGCTGCTGAACTACACCGAGGTGCAACTCGCACAGGTCAAGCTCGAAGCACGCAACGACCGCAACCATCAACTGCTGTACGTCCATCTGCCCGACCGCACGGTGGTCTACGATGCAGCCTCATCCCAAGCACTTCAGCAGTCTGTCTGGTACACCCTCACCAGCAGCGTCGTGGGGTTCTCTCAGTACCGGGCGAAGAACTTCGTCTGGTGCTTCGACAAGTGGTTCGCGGGCGATCCGCAGTCGAACGCCGTCGGCTACGTTGACCGCGACATCAGCACGCACTGGGGTCAGAAGGTGCGCTGGGAGTTCGGCACGCCCATCGTCTACAACAAGACGAACGGTGCGATCTTCCACGAACTCGAACTGACAGCACTCCCTGGGCGAGTTGCCATCGGTGTCGATCCGCAGATCAGCACGTCGTACAGTCTCAACGGTCTCTCGTGGTCGCAGCCGAAGTACATCCGCATCGGCAGCACGGGCAACCGTGAGAAGCGCCTGGTTTGGCGTCAGCAGGGCTTCATGCGCAACTGGCGCGTCCAGCGGTTTCAAGGTGATTCCGACTCTCACTTGTCGGCCATGAACCTTGAGATTCGCGTCGAACCTCTGGCGTACTGATGGCTACCGGACGGCTCAGGATCGGTCGAGATCAACTCGCGTCCTTCCTCAAGGACCACGAGGCGATCCGCCAGTTCGAGCGTCTGTTCACGGACGTCGAGCAACTGGAGCCAACCACCCTCGCCGACATCATCCTCACTCTCGCCACCGCCGAGAACAAGGCCGGTGAGGCGCTGGATGCGGTGGAGAAACTGCGCCGGGAGATCGAACTCAGCGTTCCGCGAGTCGAGCAGCCGGTCGATGCGCTCGATGATCCGCGCATCGCGCAACTCGTCACGCAGATTGACGATCTGCGCAAACAGGTCGAGGCGCTGCAGTCGGCACCCCCGCCCCGCGAGTTCAAGCGGGCTCGTTACGGGCAGTTCTACGACACGACCCCGCAGACGGCAACAGCAATCAACACGCCGAAAGCTGTCACGTTCAATACGACCGATGTCAGCAACGGTGTGTACATTGGCTCACCCACCTCGCGCATCTACGTCGACGAACACAGCATCTACAATTTCCTGTTCAGCATTCAACTCGACAAGACAAGCGGTGGATCGGGTATCTTCTGGGTGTGGCCTCGCATCAACGGCGTTGACGTGCCTGACAGTAACAGTCAAATCCAGATTCAGGGAAACGATGCTGAGCAACTGGTGACGGTCGGGTACTTCTTCGACCTCAAAGCCGGCGACTACGTGGAAATCATGTTTGCCGTGAACGACACGACGGTGCAAATGGATTACTTTCCCGCCAGCGCGTTTTACCCGGCGATTCCGTCCATCATCCTCACCGTCTCAAACAACATTCAGGGGGTTCAATGACCGTCACCGTCAAAGTCCTCGTCGCGCCTCTCCAGATGGCGAACACGCAGACGACTCAGTACACCGCTCCCGCGAGCACCAAGACCATCATCGACAAGGCCACCGTGGTGAACACGGACACCGTGAACCGCACGTTCAGCGTCAACCTCGTTACGAGTGGCGGGTCGCCGGGGAACGCGAACCTGATGATCGACGACCGCGCCGTGGTGCCTGGGGAGACCTACAACTGCCCGGAACTGGTCGGCCAGGTACTCGAACCCGGCGGCATCATCAGCACCATCGCCAGCGCCGCATCGGCGTTGACGCTGCGGGTGTCTGGTCGAGAGATCACTTGACCGCTACAATGACGCCGCCGAGTTCGTGGCTTCCGGCTGCCTCTGAGGACGTCATGGTCGACTCGCTACGGTCTCACTTCGCGTCGCTGATGTTGCCGCCTGCTGCGCAGGAGTGGCTGCTCATGCTATGGCAAGCGATCCAGACGTTCGACGACTACGCTGACAACGATGCCGTCAAGCGCGACGATCTGGATGCGACGATCTGGAACACCCTGGTCGCCATGCCGCAGAACCCGTTCTTCGCGCAACATGCGGCGGCACTGCTCTCGGCCTTGTCGGTTCTGATCCTCAAATGGCAGGCAAGTGATCGACAAGAGCGTGCCGGTGCTGCTGATGCAAGGTCGTTTGTCTGGCGAGCCGGGTACTACGACGTCGTGCTGCTGACGGTGCAACTCGTCCACGGTCCTGCTGCTGCAACGTCTGTGTCGAGCAAGGTGCTCGGGTTGTACGGTGAGTCGCTGGACGACTACATGAAGGAGTTCGGCAATGCCTAACCCAATCGTTGCAATCGCGGGATCGTCACTCATCGGTGGCGCGATGCAGTCGCGGGCTGCGAGCAAAGCCGCAGACGCGCAATCGCAATCTGCCCAAGCCGGCATCGAAGAACAGCGCCGCCAGTTCGACGAGATTCGCAGGCTGCTCGCCCCGTATGTCGAGGTCGGCACGCCTGCGCTCGAAGCGCAGCGGGCGCTGTTGGGCCTCGGTGGCGCAGGCGCGCAACAGCAGGCAATCCGCCAGATCGAGCGCAGCCCGTTCTTCCAAAGCCAGATCGAACAGGGCGAGCGAGCCATGCTGCAGCGTGCCGGTGCGACGGGTGGTCTTCGCGGTGGCAACTTGCAGGCGGGGCTTGCCCAGTTCCGTCCCGCGCTGCTTCAGCAAGCCATCGAGCAGCAGTACGCCCGCCTCGGGGGCATGACGTCGCTGGGCCAGCAGTCCGCTGTCGGCGTTGGTACGGCGGGTCAGGCGATGGGTGGCAACATCTCCAATCTGCTTCAGCAGCAGGGTGCTGCACGGGCTGGCGGCATCCTCGGAACCACTGCACCGTTCGCGCAGATGGCGCAGTTGCCGATGCAACTGGCGGGCTTGAACTACGCGAGGACTGGTGAGTTCGGCATCCCGGGATTCAACAATCTGTTCGGTGGAACACCCCCACCCACAAACGTAGATTTCCCGGCTGGTTTGGAAATCGGTCCCGGTTTCCCGACCTATCCATGATTCCGGAGGCGTGACATGGTTCAGCCGATCAACTACACCATCCCCGTCGCCGATCCCTTCGAGAGTCTGACGAGGGGGATGAAGCTGGGCCTGCAGATGGAGCAGGTGCAGGCTGCGCGGCAGCAGCGGGCCATGGAGGCGCAGCAGATGCAGGCCGAGATGGCTGCGGCGCGGCAGAAGGCCGAGCAGGATGCTGCCAAGGCTGCGGAACTCGCACGTCTTCAAGAAGTTCCGCTGGAGGACATGACCCAAGCGCAGCGGTTCCGACTGATGGAACTCACGCAGAGTGAGGCCACCCGGGCGCACATGGCTCGTGCCTATGAGAGTCTGAGCACCGAGCAGCGCGCAAACCAGGCTCGCAACTCGGGCAGTCTGATTGTTGCGCTGGGGTCCAACCCTCAAGTCGGCATTCGACGCATGCAGACAATGATTGAGGCGGAGAAAGACCCCGCTCAGAAGCAAGCACTCCAGATCGCACTTCAGATCGCCGAGATCAATCCCCTTGAGGCGGCGAGGATGATCGACGGCACGCTTTCAATGGCGGGGCCTGAGTTCAGCAAGGTCGCGGAGTCGGCGCGCAACTACCTCAAGAACACGGGTAAGCCGCTGTACCCGGAGCAAGAGAAACCCATCGTGGTTGGGCGTGAAAGCTCGGTGTTCATGCCCGGAACCCGTGAATTCTTGACCCCTCCCGCACCACCCACACCCCCTGTTTCGGTTGGCCGCGGTGGTGGCGCACCCACTGCTGAAAAACCTGCCAAGCCCGGCAAGGCTGTCAAGGTGGTCGACCCCGATACGGGCAAGATCGTCATGGTTTCGGAGCAGGAAGCTATTGAGCGACGTATGACTCCAGCCGAAGGGTTGGAAGGGTTGTCGCCCAAAGAGATCCAGCGCCGCGAAGCGACGTTCCCGCAAGCCAGACAATCTGTGCGATCTGTTACGTCCACGATGTCGACCATTGAGGAGACCATTGACCGACTTCTCAAGAACAAGAGTGGTTTGAACCAGGCCACTGGTTTCATCCTTGGTCGAGAGATGGTTCCCGCTGTGACAAACGAGGCTCGCCTCGCAGTGGCCGACATCAACCAACTGAAGAACCTCGCATTCGTTCAGGGGTTGACCGAACTTCGTCAAGCATCCACCACTGGGGCCGGCGTCGGTAACGTGTCGAACAAGGAAGGTGATCGCTTTGAGAACATAAAGGCTTCGCTTGATCGGGTGCAGTCTTACGACGATCTTGTAGCCTCATTGAAGCGACTCAAAGCACAG
>Ga0181355_1001243_pt1 | contig 11231 bp, 8 predicted proteins | sample Fa13VDMM15DN_FD_130099 | JGI IMG/M metagenome (GOLD analysis project Ga0181355, IMG submission 130099) | Freshwater viral communities from Lake Michigan, USA - Fa13.VD.MM15.D.N | ecosystem: Environmental > Aquatic > Freshwater > Lake | place: USA: Michigan | collected 2013-09-23 | reverse complement strand
GAAGGATTCTTACGAGAACTATTTACAATCTTCTTTTACAAGTGGTTCTAGAAATATCCATGAAAAAGTAGGGGTATACAGCCTACCTCAAGCAGTAATAGGTACACATATAGAACCTCTATCTCTTAATATTATTCCTGAAGGATCAACAGCGACTACTAATTACGTATCAGGAGGATACAGTAACGAACTATCGCAGGATGATTACGTGGAAGATTTTCATCACATATATGGATCAATACCATACTCATCAGATATATTTATAGATTACATTGAAACAGAGGGGAATTATGTAGATGAAACTATACCAGCAGGAGGAGAGTATCTAGACATACCACGTAAATATACATCAACAGTAGTAGATGATGGAGAGGGGAATTTATACCTAAAGTATTCAAATCCTAAAAAATATGTAGGTAATGTAATCTACCCACACGGACAGGTTATCCTGACAGATGAAAACGTAGCAACATACCTTACATCTTTCATCTCAGGTACACTAGTATATAAATCAAATCACCCAATATACACACACAACTACCACTGTAGAGTAAGAGAGTCAGAATTTAACTTCACATATAATCCTTCAGCATTAACAAGTTCTTTGAAGACTGCTTACTATAATGATGGAGAAATTTATATAAGCTCTTCTGCTTATGCAAATGGTGCTTTAAACGATAATTTAACCGGAAGTTATTTCCAACCATACATAACAACAGTAGGCCTGTATAACGATGCAAATGAGTTAATTGCAGTAGGAAAATTAGGACAACCAATACCAAAATCTGCAAATACAGATATGACTTTTATTGTTAAAATAGATATATAAAACAAGCACTATGGCAATTACATTAAGAACAAACAAAGGATCGGCACTTACCTATGATGAGATGGACAAAAACTTCTCACAGTATTTCTATTCAGCATCTAGATCAGGTAATATAATGACACTGTACTATACAGGAAGTACAAACCTTACAGGGTATGACCCAAGTAGGGTAATTACTGTAGACTTAAATCCTGCAGAAGGAGTAGTCCCAAATCTTGTAGCAGGAGGAAGCGAAAGAAGTATACAATATAAGGCAGGTTCTCAATTAGCTGGACAACCTACTTTTGTTTATAGTGCTAATAACTACCTAGGGATAGGTACAGCAAATCCAGGTGTATTAGTAGAAGCAGTAGGTACTACGGTATCACCAGCAATACTCGCACTTACCTCACACCCAACAGTCAGTACACAAGCTTACGTAGTCTTTAATAAAGGGTCGGTAGAAGTAGGAGCTATAGGGAAGATAGACGGGGCTACAGATAATATAGCTATACTGTCGTCACAGGTAAATAGTAACTTATATCTACGAGCAGGTACTAACCCTAATGCAATAATAACAATTGAAGGATCATCAGCAAATATAGGAGTAGGTACACCATATCCAGGTGCTAAACTAGAAACAGCTATTAACGGACTATCGGGTAAGACACTTATCTTCGGTAGAGGTGCAGATGGAAATTTTAACTTAACTGGTAAACAAAGTCATGCTTCAAATGCAGATGGTGCTGTTATAGGGAGTATAGGATTAGATTATATAAATCAAGAGAATACAGCAATTAGATTTCATAGAGGAGGTTCTCAAACAGGAGGGTATATGTCATTTGCCGTTAAAGACGGTAGTACAAGAATGCAGTTAGGTAATACTGGAACATTAACAATAATACCAGAAGTAGGTAACGCTACAGCATTTAACGCACAAGGAAATGCACCAGGTGTAAACATGTACGCTACTGTACAAAACGACGGAAATACTCCAGACACTCAAGCAATATTAGGACTTAAAGCAGGTAGCGGAGCTACCCCAGAGATGTTTCAACTTGGACAAAACGTACAAGGGTATGCATTTATATATCAACCAAACAACCAACCTATATTCTTTATGACTAGTACAATTATTAGACTAGGTATATCAGGTACAGGAAAAATAGGAATAGGAATAGGTAATAGTGCTCCACAAGGTCAAATACATATAGCTCAAACAACAGCACTACCAGCAGCAGCAAACTCTAATATAGTATTAAAAACTTTCGAACACCGAGGAGGGAGTAATTACGGAGGAAGTGCAACGTATATAAAAGACTATGCCCGTAGAAGCGGTACTTCTACTGATGACTGGCTTACATGGAGTCACCACAACGGTATAGATATTGACGGAACACATAGTGTACCGGGTAATAACTCTACTAATTCTCCTCAGGGTACATTATCATGGTGGGAAAGACATCCATATAGCGGTTCACATGCTTTTGGATCTCAAAACATTACCAACCTTAAAACAATGGCGGGTTTTAATAGAAATACAGTACTTGTAGGACACGCTGATGTAGATAAACATCCAAATGCAACACTATCAGTACTTAATCCAAGTAGTCCAAGTATAGTAAACGTAGGACATACAACTGTTACAGGACCACATAAAGTAGTAATATCTGGAGGAGGTAGTAACGTAGATTACGGATATCATTTATCAGGAAGTACTACCACAGATGTATTCTTTAAAACAAATACAGGAACACCTTCCATAGGGGAATTAGGATCTAACGGAACAACTGTAGCAAAAGTAGATGGACCTAATAACGTATTTACTATTACAGGAAAATTAGCAGCAACACCAGCAGCAAAACCTGCTAACATGACTGCAACTGGAGTAGCTGGAGAAATTAGAATAGACCCAACAGCAATAAGCAGTGTATACTATATGTATGTATGTATTGCATCAGGAAACTGGAAGAGAGTTGCACTATCTAATTTCTAAAAATAGAATAAACATAATAAGATATTTATATTAAAATAGTATGGCAATTACATTTAGAACAGGACTAGGAAGAGCACTTTATCATTCAGAAATGGATGCCAACTTTTCATCTCTATTTTATTCAAGTTCCCTTCACAATAGTGGTGCAACCTTAAGACTTTGGTTTGATAACGGAACAGCAGCAGATACCTACCAAGAAATAAACCTATCAGGAGCAGGTACATCAATTTCTATTGCCGGAAACACCAATAATAATATACTAACAGCAACGGGATTAACCTCTGGTATAAATGGAGAGTCTAATTTTACTTACGACTCTATTAGTAAGATCTTAGGGTTAACAGGTAGGCTTGTTATGACAACAGGAGCTTCCGAGTTTAATGTCTTTATAGGATCTGCAGGACCAGATGCACCATATAATGTTGGAGTAACAAATAACGTATTAATAGGAGCAGGAGTAGGTATAAGTTTAACAGGAGGTTCAAATACAGCGTTAGGAGCAGGAGCAATACCAGCAGCAGTAGGAAGTAGCAATACAGTAGCAGTTGGTAGAAATACACTTGCAAATCTAGGAAGCGGTAATAGTAATACAGCAATAGGTCACGCGGCAGGTTATAATAATACAGCAGGTAGCGGTAACGTTTATATAGGTAAAGATGCAGGTAAGGGCTCAACAGGAGGAGAAGATAATCAACTATATATTGCAAATGCAGCTGGAACACCTTTAATCTCTGGTAATTTCTCTACAGGTCAGATAATGATTCAAGGAGGAACAGGGGGTATTACGGCATCTTTTAAAGGAGACGGTTCAGGACTAACAGGTGTAGGAGCATTTCCATATACAGGTTCAGCTATTATAAAAGGTACTTTACTTATAACAGGTTCAAATAGTGTACCTCAAACATTACTAGTATCGGGCGGTATATTTACATCAGGAAGTACATCTAAAATATCAGGATCATTCTCAGGATCATTCTATGGTGACGGGTCAAACCTAACAGGAGTACCAGCTTCAACTTGGAATGGTATAAGAAATCCAGATGCACAGATAACAGGATCTATTAGATTTACAGGTTCATTAGACCTTTCAGGGTCAATGACAATATCTGGATCATTTTTAAGAATGACAGGTTCTTTACTTATATCTTCAGGATCACATAGAATATCGGGATCAATTACTGCAGCTTCAAATATTACAATACATAATCCATCACAAACCTCTATAGGGATAGGTAGTGGATCATTAGGATTTGGAACAGCAACTCCTAATGTACAACTAAACAATACCGTAATAGGGTATACTGCAGGACTAAATTCTGCAGGAGCACAGAGTACAATAGTAGGAAGTGAAGCAGGACGGGTTGCAGGAAATTCAACAGTATATGTAGGGTATTATGCAGGAAGAACACAAACAGGATTTAGTAATACAGCAGTAGGGCAAAATGCTCTACAACAGGGTACTTCAACCAACACTGTAGCTATTGGAGCATTTGCATTACAAAACAGCCAACAAGGAGGCAGTGATGTAGCTATTGGATCATATGCACTAGGTGGAAACATATACGGAGGATCTAATACAGCAGTAGGGTTTGAGGCAGGAAAGAATTTTAACTACGGAAGTAGTAATGTCTTTATAGGTTACCGTGCAGGACCAGCTAGCTTTACAAATATGAGTAATCAGCTATATATTGCTAATAACTCAGGAACACCTTTAATATCAGGTAATTTCTCTACAGGTCAAATAATGATACAAGGAGGAACAGGAGGTATAACAGCTTCTTTTAATGGTAATGGATCAGGATTAACAAATGTAAACCCTTTCCCTTTTACAGGTTCAGCTATTATAAAAGGTACGCTAACCATAACAGGTTCAAATAGCGTACCACAAACCCTTCTAGTGTCAGGGGGAATATTTACATCAGGAAGTACTTCAAGCATATCAGGTTCATTTTCAGGTTCATTTTACGGTGATGGATCAAATTTAACAGGAATACCGGGTTCAACTTGGAACGGTGTAAGAAACGGTAACGCTCAAATAACAGGATCGTTAAGAGTATCAGGAAGTATAAGAGCACTCGGTACAGTATCAATAAGCTCAGGAAGTTTACTTAATAGACCAGGGGTAGAGTTTATACATATTTATGAAAGTACTGATCAAGATACAGTACTATACAGATTTCCTTACGGAGCAGGAAAGTATACAGGCCTTAAAATGGACTATGCAGCATCATCGGTTAACGGGTCAGGAAATCCTAGTAGAGTAGGTACTTTTATGACAACATGGGATGAAGGTGGAGATTATTCCGAAGGCGGAGTTGATACTAGTGCAGGTTTAGTAGCATTCGCACCTGCTGGAAACCACGACCCAGTATACCCAGCGTTCTTTGCAACACGCAACGGTACTGAAGTAGAGCTACGTGTGAAACGATCTGGAAATGATATAGAGATTAACGCAGTGATAACAGCATTTAAGCGATCAATAGTATAAAAGAAAATAAAGTAATAATATGGACAGCAAATACAAAATAAGTAGTGATTTAGCCATAAGTGGGTCTTTGACAATATCCCAATCACTTATAGTAAGTCAATCTATTACAGCAATATCCTTTATCGGAGACGGTTCAGGATTAACATATGTTACTGCTTCCATAGCATGGGATGGTAATAGAAACGGAAATGCAGCAATAACAGGATCACTAACTGTTAGTAGCAGTATTACTGCTTCTATCATTTCAGGATCATTTACAGGAAACGGTGCAAACCTGACAAACCTTAACCTAAACGGTATGCAAGCTTCTGGAAGTACCCTTACAGGTTCATTCTCAGGATCATTTACAGGAAACGGTTCAGGATTAACAGGTGTTGCTTCAACAGGTTCTTTCAATACCTTTACAGGATCGTTTAACACAGGTTCTTTTACTGGATCATTTACAGGTGTTTTTACAGGAAACGGTTCAGGATTAACAAACGTATCTTCATGGAATGGTACATTAACCGGTTCAGCACAAATAACAGGATCACTTACAGTATCAGGTTCTTCACCAATTATAAGACTACAAGGAGATACATTTATAGATGAATCTATTTTAATCTCTAACAGAGGTGATGTTTCTTCTATATTAATAGGATCTAGAAGTTTAGGAGAATCAACTCAAACAAGAAGAAGTATAGTAATTGGATCAGGATCAGGAGAAGCTTTAGTATCTGGATCTCAAAACATCTTTATTGGTAATAATGCAGGAGCTGTAGCACAAAAAGTACAGAATACAATTGCAATAGGTAATAGAGCTCTTACAAGTTTCTTAGGAAGTGATACAGGAAATCCAACTACAGTATCTGATAACATAGCAATTGGAACAGATGCATTAAGACTAAACGTATTAGGTGCAAACAATATATCAATCGGTACACAAGCATTAAACAATCTTACATCAGGAAATAGTAATACAGCAATAGGGCACCAAGCAGGTAGATATTCAGATGCAGCTTCAACAGGAAACGTATATATTGGATACCAAGCAGGACCAACAGCAAGCTTACAGGAAAGTAATACACTATACATTGGCAATACAGGAGGTATTCCTTTAATAAAAGGGAACTTTTTATACAATCAAGTAGAGATAGCAGGAGGAGTAACATCTTCATTTTCTGGATCATTCTACGGAGATGGTTCAAATATAACTGGAATTGTTTCACCAACAGCAATATCTGCTTCTTATGGACTTACATCTTCATATGCAGAGTATGCTCAAACAGCTTCATATGTAGAGAATGCAGTATCTGCTTCTTATATTAGCGGCAGTGTAGCAACATCTACATCTGCTTCTTACTCTAACACAGCAACATCAGCATCACTTGCTAATACAGCATCTTACGCAATAAACGCCGGAACAGCATCAATAGCTACTACAGCAGCAACAGCATCATACGTAGTAACTGCTTTAACAGCATCATATGTAGTAAACGCAATTTCTGCTTCCTATATAGCAACTGCTTCTCATGCATTAACTGCACTATCTGCCTCTTACGTAGCAACAGCAAATTCAGCTTCATCAGCCGGATTAGCAACTTCTGCATCATTTATAAAAGTAACAGATCGTACAACAGGAACAGGACCTTACTATCCATTATTTGCAAACGGAACAGACTATAGATCAGCAGAAATAGATAGTGCACTGTTCTCTTATAATGCAGATACAAATACACTATCTGTAACAGCTTCAAGAGCAGTAACAGCTTCACTTGCTTTATCAGCATCTTTAGCAACAAATGCTACTAATGCTACAAATGTAACTATAACAGATATAACAACTTCAGGAGGAGGTCCATGGTATCCAACATTTGTCGTTAGTAACACAGGCAACACAGGTATTTCAGTTGACAGTAATGCATTTTATTATACTCCAACTACAAATACATTAACAGTAACAGCTTCTTACGCTACTCAAGCACTATCTGCTTCATATGCACCAGGAGGAGGTTCTGCTTTCCCTTATACAGGAAGTGCTATAATTACAGGATCATTAGGAGTAACAGGATCAGTAAATGTAAATATACCAGCAATATCTGGAAGAGAAACACTATTTACAGGGATGGTGAGCGATAATGCAGTAGATAAATTCCAGATTGCAAATTCAACAAATGTTGCTTTAAGATTTGGACCAACTTTTATTGGATACACAGGAGGAGCTTACACAGGATTAGCTTTTAGAGGACTAGGGGATAGTACTAACGATATAAGCACAACCTCTGCCTATGTTGCTTTCTTAGCAGCAAATACAGATAATTCGACTGATCCTAACAACGGAACACTAACAGCACCAGTAGGTAGGGATTTATTCTCTTTTGGTACAACAGGTACTACTCATTTAACAATGAAAGCTGGAGGTAGAGTACTTATAGGTACAACAGTTGATAACGGTACCGGTAGATTACAAATAACAGGAACAACACAACTAAACGGTGATACTACTATAACAGGATCATTAGCTCAAGGAGCATCAGGAAACATAGCATCAGGATTAAATTCACATGCAGAAGGGTATAATACATTAGCATCAGGATCATATTCACATGCAGAAGGGTATAATACATTAGCATCAGGATCATATTCACATGCAGAAGGAGATACTACACAAGCTGAAGGACAAGGATCTCATACAGAAGGAGTTTTAACTAGAGCAACAGCACAAGCATCCCACGCTGAAGGAGCTTATACAAAAGCATCAGGTGCATATTCACATGCAGAAGGGTATAATACATTAGCATCAGGAATATCCTCACACGCCGAAGGTTTTGCCACAACAGCGTCAGGGAACTATTCACATACTCAGGGGACATATACAGTAGCTTCAGGACAATCCCAACTTGTAACAGGACAGTATAACATATCATCCTCTGCACAATCTGCTTTTATTATAGGAAACGGAGCATCTACAGGATCTAGAAGTAATTTAGTATTTGCATCAGGTTCTCAATTCCAGGTAACAGGTTCAGTTATTGCTACTCAAGGATTTACAGGGTCCTTCTCAGGAGATGGTTCTGCTTTAACAGGGGTAACAAGTACTCCTATTGCTTGGTTAGAATCTTACAGCCCTTTTAAAAATGTTTGGAATAACGGATTTGGTAATATAGCAACAAATACATCATTTGGTGATACTGCTCTATCTAAGACAACCGGTGCTGGTGGAAATACAGCAATTGGGTACAGTGCTATGTACCTTGCCTCAATTGGATATGGAAATACTGCATTAGGTGAAAGTGCTCTTTATCAGCACAGTGGAAGTAACAATGTTGGAATAGGACAAAACGCACTAAAGCTTGCCACAGAAGGGTTCGGCAATACTGGAATTGGTAATTTTGTTCTTTATAAAATATCAGGTTCATACAACACTGCTTTAGGTCATAGTGCCGGAGCTTATGCTTCAGGAAGCGGTAATCTATACCTAGGTGCTAGTGCAGGTTCTGCAACAGATGTTATTGAAAATTCTAAACTATACATAGCATCAGGATCAGGTACACCCTTAATTGGAGGTGATTTTGCTTCAGGCTCAGTAACAATTAACAATATACTAACACTTGCACCTAGAGCAACAACACCAGCTTCTCCAATAGAAGGAATGATAATAGCATCAGGCTCAGCAGGATCTAGTAAAGTATACTACTACAACGGAACAACTTGGAATGCATTATTCTAATAAAACAAAATAAAAATGTGGTTATATCAAAACAAAGAAATTAAAGAACTATCAGATATGCCCGGAGACAACTTCGGGTTTATCTATGAAGTAACACATCTACCAACCGGTAGAAAATACTTAGGAAAGAAACAACTTATTTCTGTTACAAAAAAAGCTTTAGGTAAAAAAGAATTAGCTTTAATAACAGATAAAAGAGTTAGTAAATCTAAAATAGTTAAAAAAGAATCTGATTGGAAGACATATTATGGATCTCATTCAGAAATAAAAGGTTTAATAAAAGAAGGTAAACAGTCGGAATTCTCAAGAGAAATTCTTATCTTTACTCCAAATAAAAAGCTTCATACATACTATGAAAACAAATTCCTATTTATAAAAGGAGTAATAGAACCAGATTCCAACTATATAAATGATAATATAGAAGGAAGATATTTTAGAAAAGATTTCTTATGATAAGATTACAGGAAATAGTAGGATTACCAAACCTTCAGTACCATTTAGATAATGATCTAACACTATCTGAATGTGTCTACAGGTACTCCTCTGACTCGTTTATACAATTGTTTGCTGAAGCAAGACAAGCCTTTAGAGACGGTAAAATTGTGTTAAGTGAACAAGATATTCTACTACTAGAAACAACCGATATTGGAGAATACGGAATGTATGAAGGACAAAAAGTACCTTTAGACCTTCCAATGGTTGATGAAGAAGTAGGTCAAGAGATTATCTGTAAAAAATGTAAACACGATTGGGAGACAACACCTGAAGATGATAACCCAGCCCTTTGTCATAAATGCGGGTATGATAATCAAAAAAATGTATACGATATAGAAGCATTTGAAGCCTGGAAAAGTCTTCAAGAGGCAGAATATAGAGGTAAAGACGTTCCTTTAAACAAACCAAAAAGAGGAGGATCTAAAAAATTCTACGTTTATACTAAAAATAAAAAAGGAAATGTAGTAAAAGTATCTTTTGGAGGTACAACAGGGTTGAATGTTAAGATAGATGAACCAGGAGCCAGAAGTTCTTTTGCTGCTCGTCATCAATGTGACACTAAAAAAGATAAAACAAAACCAGGATACTGGGCATGTAATATCGGAAGGTATTGGAAATCTTTAGGAGGTAGTAGAAATTTTAGCGGGTACTGGTAATATGAGACCTTACTTTGAACTAGAGACCTCAGAGTATCTTTATAGAAAATTTACAGAGGATACACCAGAAGAAGAATTTGTGTGGCATAGAGATGAAAACGACAGAGAGATAGAGATATTAGAAACTACCGATTGGATGTTTCAATTCGATAATCAATTACCGCAGGTATTAAAAGGTAAAATACATATACCAAAAGAAGTCTACCATAGACTTGTAAAAGGAACAGGAGCGTTAAATGTAAGAATAAAAGAATACTAATGATACAGGATATAATAGCAGGCATAATCGTATTAGGTGCTTTTACAATTCTATTAAATACTTTACTATTTATAATTAAACCTAAAAAGAAGTAATACTAATTATAAAATTCTAATGGACGGAGGAAACGTAGCGTATTATAGGATAGCAGCGGTTGTTACCTTAGCATTGTATTTAATTGTAGATGAATATAAAAGAAAATAAATAATGAAAAAATCAGAATTAAAAAGAATCATCCAAGAGGAGATGAAAGGATACTCAAAGTATGCTCCAAATGGAGAAACTAAAGGAGGTACTACAGATGATTTTAGAAACATCTTAACAACGATCGCTAAAAGTGTTCCTAAGGAAGATTCAGAAGAGAAAACTGTTTCTGAAAATTCAACAAACTTTAATGAAGAAGAGATTAAAGCGCAATTTCCTGATCTAAGCCTTAGTTACGGTTCGAAAGGAGAAAACATGCATCAAATTAGATCAATAAGAAGACGAGATCTAACAAAAGAGGAGTTTGAAGGTATAATTTCATTTTTAGAAGATAAAGGGTACATTGTTTTGCGTGATAAATCTACTATGGACCTTGATGATGATGGTGAAAGGTATTACTACCCTTCTATCATGTTTACAGCACCTACTGAAGCTTAAAAACAGTGATTAGCATCTATAAAATATTAAAAGAAGTAATTTCACCAACCCAAGAATACCAAGAACTTGTTAATGATATTGTTGATCAAGGAGGAGAGTATTTAGGAGAAGGAGATTATGGAGCAGTATTTTTAGTAGGAGATAAAGTAAAAAAAGTAACTACTGATTCAGAAGAATT
>Ga0181355_1001240_pt1 | contig 11246 bp, 23 predicted proteins | sample Fa13VDMM15DN_FD_130099 | JGI IMG/M metagenome (GOLD analysis project Ga0181355, IMG submission 130099) | Freshwater viral communities from Lake Michigan, USA - Fa13.VD.MM15.D.N | ecosystem: Environmental > Aquatic > Freshwater > Lake | place: USA: Michigan | collected 2013-09-23 | reverse complement strand
TGGCCGACGGCGTGACCGCGGGCTTCTCGGGCCCCATCCTGGCGCGCGAGCACCGCACCTATCCGGCGCTCCGGCTCGCTGAGGATGCGCGCGGGCGCGTCATCGTGGCCGACGCAGACGGGCTCGTGTACCGGGTGACGTTGGAGCTTCGGCAGGACATCTACACCGAGCTCGAGGTGGTGGAGGCCGGCGCCGAGCAGGCCGCGCAGGCGATGGCCGTGGCGGGCCCCTCGGCGCAGCGGTCTTGGCGGCCGACCATCGGCGGCTCCCGGTGGACGCTATGAGCTGGGGCACGGGCTTTGCTGCGTCGCTGAGCGGCGGGCACGGGGAGCTCAAGGTCTTGGTGGGCCCCCTCGGCGCCCCCATCGTGACGCTCGGCCCCGATGAGCTCGTGGGCGATGTCGTCGTCGCGGGCGGCGGGCTCCGACTGCGCCAGTGGCAGACCAGCGCCCCGCAGCTCCGGGTGCGGGTGCACGGGACCGCGCTGCGCCTCGCCGCCATCCGGGCGGTGCTGCCGGGGGCGACGGTTCAGCTCCAGTTGAGCACCTCGGCCGGGACGGAGCGCGTCTTTGCGGGCCGCCTCCGGGAGACGCTGACCCCGCGGCCCGGCCTGCTGGAGCTCGTGGCCGACAGCGCCGAGGTTTTCGTGCAGTCGCGTTACGCGGCCACGGCCTACCGGGATGGGTTGTGGGAGACCGTCATCGGCACCGCGACGACCACGGCGACCTTCACGCCGGGCGATGCGACCATGAGCATCACCACCCCGGCGCTGGCCTTCTCGCCGGGCCCCTCGGGCACCCGTTGGCTGCTCATCCGCGTGGACACCGGCGGCACCAGCTACTACGTCGCTGCCGACACGCACGCTGTGGGCTACGTCGGCGGGTGCCTCACGCTCCAGTGGGACGCCGTCACAGCGCCCACCTCCATCCCGAGCGGGACCGTCGTCACCTACGGGCCCCTCGTGGTCGGCTCGCCCATCGACGTGCTGCTGCGCGTCCTCATCTCCACCGGCGCAGGCACGGGCGGCGCCTATGACGTGCTGCCGGATGGGCTGGCCATCCCGGCCGGGCTCGTGGACACCGCCGATGCGGCGACGTTCGCCGCGCAGGTTGGGGCGCTGGGTGCCGTCGATTGGTTCAGCTTCGGAGCAAGCCGGAAACAGCAGGAGCCCGAGGGTGGGCAGTTGCTGGCCTGGGCCGCTCACCTTGGCGTGTGGCTCTGTCAGCGGCAGGGGGAGTTGACCATCCGCGCCGCGGTGGACCTGCAGGACGCCGCCACCTGGGCCGCCGGCTACGTCGGCGACGTCACCGATGAGGTGCTGCTGCAGGCCGGCGTGCACACCACGCGCGCGCCCGACGCCATCCCTGAGCACTACTCCATCGAGCTGGAGATGGGGGCCTCGGCGACCGCCGCCCGATACCCCATCATCGTGCTCGACTGGGCCCGCGCCATCGCCGACCCGCCGCGCTCGCAGCCCATCGGCGCGAACGACGTTGAGGTCACCTGCTCGGCCGAAATCATCCCGCTGGCCGGGATTCCCGCGAGTAAGGGCGTTTGGGATGAGCACTACGACGACGCCGCCCGCCGCCTGCTCCCGTGGTGGGGCCGACAGGTGGAGGCCGTCGAGGTGGTGCTGAGCGGCGAGGCCTGCGGGTGGTGCACGGGTGACCTCGTGAGCGTCACCAGCGCGGCCATCCCCGGCCCCGTCAGCACCGGCGGGGTGGCCGTCGGGCGCCGCGCGCTGTGGGCGCCCTCGAGCTGGGACTGGACTGCGCGGCAGGTGGCGGGAACGCTCTACCTCCTGGGGACACCGTGATAGCCTTGCTCATGCCCATCCTCGCCCAGCTCGCCCCCGCCGCCGACACCCTCGCCAGCGTCAGCCCCGAGGCCCTCGGGGGCGGCGCAGTCGGCGCGCTCGGCATCAGCGGCATGGTCGCCGGCCTGCTCCGCTGGGCCGCGGGCGCCGTGCTCAAGCGGCTCGACGCGCAAGACGCCCGCATTGTCGCGCTGGAGGCCGCTCTCGCCGACCTGCGGGGCGACGCGCGCGTGGCTGCGGAGCGGGACAGGCACCTGCGCGAGCTCCTCACCACCATCAAGTCGACCGTGGAGCACAGCCGATGAGCCCGCCCCTGGCCCTCGCCCCCGCCGCCGACCCGGCCGAGCCCACCGGCCCGCACCTGCGCTCGGTGCCGCAGCCGTGGCCGCACCTCGGCGACGCCCGGCGCGCCGTCCTGGTAGCCCTGCTGAGCCTCGCGCTGGCGGCCCTTCCGCCGGCAGCCGATGACGACTCACCCGCGGACCCACCGCAGCGCAGGCCGGAGCTACCGGGCCGCGTCACAGGAGCCTGACATGGGCAAGATCGAAGTCAACAGCGGCAACGACGACCTCACCGGCGACCCCTACCACCGCGAGGTGTGGACCGGCATGGAGGTGACCCCCTCCGGCCTCCACTGGCACGTCGCCAGCGGCGCCGGAGACAGCCCCACCCTCGCCGTCTTCGCCGTCCTCCAGGCCAGCGCCGACGACCCCAACGTCACCTTGGCCGATTGGTGGGCCGAGGCCAGCGCCAAGCTCCCCGACTGGACTGGCCGCGTCCTGGCCACCGGCACCGCCCGCGGCCTGCTCGCGCCCGCGGTGAGGCAGGCGGCGCGCAAGGCGTTCAAGTCGTAGGCACCCGGCGAGCAGAAGGCCGGGTCCGCAGCGGTGCGGCCCGGCCTTTGTTGTGCTCAGTCTGTAGCCTCAACGATGACCGCTTCAGCCCAGAAGTCGTGGCCGCGAGCCTCAGCCTTTGCTCCGGCCTCGCTCCCGTCGCCGGGGCGCCCCAATTCGCGAAGCTCCACCCACGCAACCTTGACGCTCAGGAACAGGTCACCGGGCGGAATCTCGGCGCCATCACGCAGCGCAGACCGGGGCACCGAGTCAAGGCGATAGAGGGCCGCGTACTCGTGACCAGCCTCATCGAAACAGCAATCCGTAGCGATTTCGTCCTGAGCCTCTTCCATTGCCTCGCGTAGCCCCATCCGGGCATCGCTCTCATCCTCGTAGTCATAGTTGATCTCGCCCTCTCGGCACACAGTCCACCTGATCATCCCACACCTCCCGGCGCCTTCGCGCCCTCCGTTCGTTGTCACAACATCCGGCTGTTCTTCTCGACGACCCACACCGCAACGCCCCACGCCACCAACAGCAGCAAGAGGCCGCCCACAATGCCCACCACCGGCGGGCTGATCAGCCAAGCCAGCGTCTCGAACGCTTGCACGGTCACCACGTCCGCGCCGCTACACACCGCTGCATCCATCCCTCACCTCCGTTCGTTGTTCATCTCGTCACCCGTCCGCACACCACCCCCGCCCGCCACACCAGCCGCACCGCCGCCACCGCCAGCCGCCACCCGCTCCGCTCCGCACCCTCGGCCGCGATGAGGTACGCCCCAAGCGCCGCGTACAGCGCCCATGCCTCCGCGTGCGCCACCTCGCGCCGCAGCCCGGCGGCGAGGTCCAGGCGCACTCCGCGGGCGGCGTCGGCATCGACTGGCAGGGCGGCCCCCACGGCGGCGCGCGGCTCGGGGTGAGCCCGGATGCGCGGAGCCTGTGGGGGCAGTCTACCCCGGAGAGGTACTGAGCGGGTTTCAGGGGGTGACGGCGCACCCGCACCACGCAGGCGCGCCCTCTCAGCCCTGCGGCAGTCGCGCCCCGAGCGCGTCACGAAGCGCCTCGATCTCCGTCGGCGCCACCCCGACCACGCCCCGCCGCCCCGACACCACGCGCCATCGGTCCATCCCCGGCGCGCGCTGGAGGCCGACGTGGTCGGTGTGCAGTTCGGGGTCGCCGTAGACCTCGCGGACTCGGGCGAGCAGGCGGTCGCGCTCGCCTTCGTCGGTGGGGTCAGCCATTGGGCACCTCCCACGGCAGCACCGGCCGCCCCGCCGCGATCCAAGCCCGGTGCCGCTCGGCGTTCTCGGCCGCGACCGTCAGCGCGTCGATCATCGCAGCCTCGGGGCTGACCCCGTAGCCGCGCGGCCCGCGACCGTGGCAGACCTCGCAGGCGACCTGCGCCCAGTAGCCGGGGGCGGTGTCGATGCTGAAACCGTCGCGGAGCCCGACGACGTGCTCAAGCTGAGCCGTCTCGCCGCACACGGCGCAGGGCGGGACGGCGTAGCGGGTCGGCTTGGGGTCAGACATCGGACACCTCCGCGGGCTGGGACTCGGCCACACCCCGAAGCACCCGCCGCATGACCTCGGCCACATCAGCACTGGACAGCCCGTCCGCCAGTAGCAACGCCTCGCCCCAGGCCTCGGTATCCGGGCCGTTGAGGTCGTAAATTGCGGCGGTGCGCGCGAGACCCACGAGCACCAGCGCATCCGCCCGCAGCCGCGCCACCTCAGCCGCCAGGGCCTCGGCGCGCTGCTCGGCGGCCTCGGCGCGGGCAGTCAGGGTCCGGTTCTCGCGCATGTACACCGCCCACAAGTCGGCCCACTGCGCCGCTGGGGACTGCTCATCGGTCGCCATCGCTCACCTCCCACCGCGCCACCGCGCGGCTCGCGTTGTTCGTCGCACTCAGGCACCCCATCAACAGCGACAGGGCGACCACCGCGACCACCACCGCGCCCACCGCCCAGCGCATCCCAGCCAGCCGGGCCTCGGCGTCGAGGCGGGCGGCGACCTCGCGCTCCAGGGCGGCGCGCCAGTCGTCGGGGGTCACTCCTCACCCCCATCGCCGTCATCGTCGGCGCAGTCGTCATCCTCATCCATCGGCGTGCCGTGCTCATCGCACAACGGGCGCCGGGCCAGCATGGCCTCCTGGCGGGCGGTCCACCACGCAGGCGGGCCGTCGTATTCGTCTCGGTTCATCGTCGTCTCCGTGGCCCGGTCGGGCCGTGGCGCTCGCGGCGCCGGTGTTGGCCGCCCCTCGGGCCGGGCGGCCGGTGGCCCGACGGGGCTCAGGCGGCGCGCTGGGCGCTGTAGATGCCGCGGACGTGGTCGATCGTGGTGGCGTAGTAGCCGGCGATGTTCTCCAGGGCGCGATCGCTCACGGTGCCCAGGGAGCGCAGATCTTCGGCGATGCGAGTGGAGATCAGGGCGATGCGAGCGGCGTCGGCCTCAGCGGCGCGGTGAGCGGCGCGGGCAACCAGACAGCTGTTGACCTCTTCGATCTGGGCCAGAGTCCAGCGGGCGCTGTTGCTCGGCATGCGGCGCACGGCGACAGCCTTGTCTGCGTCAGCTGCCACCGCCATCAGCCGGCCCATCTCAGCCATCAGCTCCAGGCGGCGGGGCAGCTCGGCGGCGGCCTTGATGGCGTCCTGCTCAGCGTTGATCTTGGCGAAGTGAGCGCGGCCGGCTTCGGTGCAAACAGCAACCTTGATGTCAACCGCGCCGGGGCGAGCGCGACCACCGGGGCAGCCCTTGATCGCGGTCAGCTGGCTGACCACCACCAGAAGCCCGTTGTCGATGTAGCGGCTCAGCGCGCCGATGATCTCGCTGTTGTTGCGCGCATTGCGACCAAGGATGATGTTTGCGATTGCGGTCATATCGGACACGCGGCACTGCGAGGTCAGGCGGAAGAACTGGGCGGTCTTGATGTCGGCGGTGGCGTTCATGGTCTGCTCCTGGCGCCGGGCCGGGGCTTCATCGCCCCGCGCTTCCGACACACAGACTATAGCGCGCCCATCCGTAGCGCGCTACCCATTCCCGCAAACTTTCTGCACTCCGCTGACAACCCGCGCCAGCACGTCAAAGCCGGTCGGCCAGCCCGCGCAGCACAGCCACGTCCACCCCACGCTCGGCCCGCTCCCTGGCGAGGGCATAGGCGCGCTCGACAGCATCGAGGCCGTCGTCGTGTACGGAGGCGCGCGGGAAGCCCGCCAACTGCGCCGCCAAGGTCATCCGCGACACCTCGCCCGGCATCACCCCCGCATCCACGTCGGCGAGCTGTAGCTGGCCCGTCTCCAGCGGCAGGCTGAGCGACGCCAGGCGGGCGGTCTTCGATCCCGTGGTGTGAGCCAAGGCCAGCGCGGGGGCGATTGGGCGGCGCGCCTTACTGGCGCTCCCCTGGAGGCGCGCCCATTCGTCGGCCAGCAGGGCCCCGCCGTTGTTGGTCTCGACGCCGAGCATGGGCGCCCAGGCCCGCCACCGCTCCCACAGCCCCCAAAGCCGAGACACGCTAACGGCCGGGGCCTCGCGCACCGCGACGTGCTCGCAGACGACGGCCAGGCCGGTGCGGCGGTGGACCGCGACGACAGCGAGGCCGCTGAAGTCGTTCTTGTCGGGCTGGTGAGAGTTGCGCGGGTCGAGCCACACGGCGATGTCGCAGTCGCCGAGCGACACCTCGAGGCCGTCATGCAGCCGGAGCGCGGCCGGGCGCCCCTCGCCGTCCTCGAGCAGCCGGGCGCGCCTGATGTGCCCGAGCGCGAAAACCTGCGCGTCCCCGCTCAACGGCCGCTGCTGGTAGTCCCGAAAGAAGCCGACGCGCCCCGAGTCCCACAGCCGTTCCACAAGCGACCACAGCGGCTGGTAGACCGGGTGGAGAACGCGCGCCCCGCGCGCCATTTCGGCGCGGTGGTCGTCGAAGTAGCGCCGCGCCGTCGCCCGCCGGGCCGGGTCGGTGCGGTCGAGGTAGAGCCGTCGGCAGCTCTCCCACCTCGACCCCGGCGCGTCCACACCCTCGGCCAGCCCCTCCGGCCAGGCCAGTACGGCGGGCACGGTGCTCCGCTCCCAGCCGAGCTCGGTGGCTGCGTGGCTGGGGAGCGAGCCCTCGCCCAAGTCGGTGGCCCCGTAGATGCACGCCAGCCCGCCCTCCGGCGGCCCGAGGTTCCCGATGTCGTCGGCCAGGCGCGCCCTCATGCGCTGCCGCGTGGTCGGGCTATCGAGGTGCTCGGGCTTCTCGACGTCGTCGAGGATGACCAGCGTGGGCCGCCGACCGTCGCGGTTCAGCCCCCGGATGGTGCCGCTGAACGGGCGCGCCGAGACGTGCACCTCTCGCCCGCCGCCCCTCACCCGCACGTCGCTCAGGTTGCCGCTCCACTCCCGCGCCCCGTGAAGCCGGCGCAGCAGGGGGCGGTCGGCCGAGTCCATCATGGCCCGCCACGCGCCCATCTCGGCGTCGCAGTGCGCGGCCTCGGGGCCGACGAAGGCGACGTAGTCCTCCAACCCGTGCGCCAGCCGGTGCGCCGCGCCCAGCCGCAACAGCGTGGTCTTGGCGCCGCCCCGTGGCCCGCACACCACCCGCCGCGGAGAGGTGCGCCCCGCGCGCTCGGCCGGCGGCAAGAGCGCGTCGAACCACCCCGCGATGTCGGCGTGGAGGTCCGAGTACTCGGAGCGCACCACCTCCGGGTAGCACAGCCGCCCCCACAGCAGCAGGTCGCGCGCTGCCTCCCGGCGCAGCACCGGCAGGCGCAGGTGGTCGGGCAGGGTGGCGAGGGCGCGCAGGTAAGCGGCGGTGGTGAGGCCGGAGCGGCCGATGGTGGTCACGGGCGGCTCCCGAACAGCACCACCTGCCCCGCCACGACCGCGCCCTTCCCCATCGGCTGCCGCCGCTTGCGGCTCGCCTCGCCGGGGTCCCAAGCCGCCGCCGCATCGCTCGCCTCGGCCTGCGTCGCCCAGCGGCCGGGGTGCCCCTCCCAGGCATCGGGCCCGCCGCGGTGCGCCGAGACGCCCCACAGCCCGGTCGGGCGCTGGTAGATGACGCGGGTCCACGGGTCGGCGGTCATGCGAACGTCCCGCAGGCGGCCATCCACCCGTGCGCCCACGCGCGCATCTTCTCCGCCGCGCGATGCAGCCCGTAGTGCTGAGCCATGACCGCCATGCTGTCAGCCTCACGACTGGCCCAGAAGGTCACGTCCCAGGCATGGGTCCGAGCGATGCGCGCGCCGCGACCCGAGCGGCGCAGGGTGCGCCGGGCGGCCCACTTGCGCCGGTTCACCCCTCACCCCGCAGCGCGGCGAGCTCACCCCGCAGCGCCGCAAGCGTGGCCCGGAGCTCGGCCACCTCCTCGCGCGCCTCGGCCAGCCGCCGCGCCGAGGCCCGAAGGTCGCGGGTGACGCGGTTCTCCAGCACCACGTTCTCGCGCTTGAGCTCGGTGTTTGCGGCGATGCACGCCTTGAGCTCCTCCCGCAGCGACATCCGCCGGTCGCTCAACGCCTTGACCATCGCCGACTCAGCCGGCCGCACCTCTTGACCCATGATCACCTCCAGCCCCACCGTTATAGCACAGCGCCACACAGCGCGCTACCCACAATCGCCAGCCCCGCGCATCGCCAGCCCCGCGTCGCGCGCACGGTCGGCCGCGGCGTCAATCTCGGCGAGCAGCGCCGCGTCCTGCTGCCCCGCCGCGCCCACCACGCCATCGGGATCCACCAAGGCGCGCTCCTGCCGCCAGAGCGCGAGGGCCTCGCCTACCTTCCGCGGGTCGTCGGAGCCCAGCCCCCGCCGCACCGCGCGGCGCAGCGAGGCGACCACCTCGCCCTCGGTGACCGGCGCGTCATCGGGCGGGGCCAGCAGCGCCGCGGCCGCCTCTGCCGCCTCCAGCGCCGCTGCAGCCGCGGCCGGCGCCTTGGCCGGGTCGCCCGCCAGCGCGGCGCCCAGGGCCCGCCACCCCGCCGCCCGCAGGCCCTGGGCGAGCCTTGCGATAGGGAGGGGCGGGGCGGTGTCGAGTTGCAGGGCCCAGGCCTCCACGAGCTCGGCGAGAGGCGGGGCTTCGGCCTCGGGGGTCTTCGGCGGGGCCATCAGCGCACCCCCTTGGCCCAGGCCTGCGCCAGCCCGAGCACCAGCGCAGCGCGGTCCATCAACTCGCCCGCACCACCAAGGACGACGCGACCGAGGGCCACCGCCACCGGCGACCCACTCCGCAGCAGGGCGGCTACGTCGGCGCCGCGCAGGGCCGAGACCACCCGAGGCGAGCGGGCGATGCGGTCGGCTGCCGTGATTTGCTCCACCTCGCTCAGCACACCGATGGCCGCGGGCCGGGCTGGGCCGGGCTCGGGGCGGGCCCGTGCCTCGCGCTCCATCTCGGCGATGCGTGCCCGGAGCTCTGCCGCCTGCGCCCGGAGCTCGACCACCTGTGCCTCGGCCTGTGCCGTCCGGTCGCGCTGCTGTGCTGCCTTGATGCGATGTGCCTCAGCCTCTGCGCTGGCCTTGACGGTGGAGCCCTTGCTGGTCTCCAGCGCCCGGACCCGCCGGGCGTTGTGGGCGGCCTCGGCGCGGGCCGCGCGGATGCCCTGCTCGAGAACGGCAGTCCTCGCCCGCTCAGCGTCGATAGCCTCACGCGCGATCGATAGCCGCTCCTGCAGCCCGTTCACCTCCGGCTCCCGCTCGGCAACCGTCAGCCGAAGGGCCTCCACCTCATCGGTGAGGTCCGCCAGTGTCCGCTCGCGCAGAGTGGCGGCGCGCCGAAGCTGCCCGGCCTCGGCCACTGCCAGGTCGCGGTCGGCGCGGATCTCGCCGATGCGCGCCAGGATGGTGGAGGTGTGGATCTTGGTCCGCACGGGGTCCATCCCGAGCGCCTCCCGAACCGCCGCCGCGAGCTCGTTGCGCTGGCCCCTCCACCGGGAGAGCTCGCCCGCATGCTGATTGGCGCGCGCCAGCGACACCTTCGCCGTCTGCTGCGCCGCCGCGAGCAGGCGCCGGAGCTCGGCGACGTCCTCGGGGGCAGCCCCGGCCGCGTCCTCAGCCGACATCGGACACCTCCAGGGGCGTCACGACCACGTCGCAGCAGCTACGCTCCCGAGCGTAGCCCGCGCCAGCAGGCTCATGCGCCGCGACCGCCCCGCGCACCCGGCGCACCGTCAGGCACACCACCTGAGAGTCATCGGCCAGCACGCCGCCCGAGACCAGAGCGTCGAGGCATCCCTTGGCTGCGTTGTCGACGTCGGGCTTGCCCACGAAGTAGCTCCGCGCCGCGCCCTTCCGCAGCGCCGGCCGCATCGGGGCAACCACCACCACCTCGACGTGCACCTCGACCATGCCGGCGATGGGGCGCATCCGCCGCTCCATGATCGCCGCCTTGATGGTCGCGTGCGCCGCCTTGCGCCAGGCGGTGTAGCCGTCCGTGAAGTGCGCGTGCGCCGGCCGCACCGCCCCGCTCGCGCTCACGCTCCGGCCCTGAATCCGCGGGCGGGTCGATCCCGGCAGCCCCTCCAGCCGCACCGACACCGCGCTCATCGGCCCGCCTTCGCCACCGCGAGCTCGGCCCGCAGCACGCTCAGGTCGAGCTCCAACTCATCGCACCGCGCCTCCGCAGCCGCAGCCTCATCCCGAGCCTCGCCCCGCTGCACCTCCACCGCCGACACCCACGCCAGCACCTGAGCCACCCGGCTCAGCGCCTCGCGCCGGAGCGACGCCACCCCGAGCAGCCACGCCAGGCCCTCGCGCCCAGCAGCCTCCACCTCTCGCACGATCCGCTCACCCATTGACCACCTCCCACTTCCCGCTCACCTGCCCATCCTTGCTCACCGCGCGCCCACCGCGCAGCAAGAGCCAGTCCCCGCCCGGCACCGCGCCGAGCGCCTCACCGTCGACCACCCGGTAGAGGTGGCCGCCGACCCGCACCGTCCCCGCCTGCGGGGGCAGCACACGCGCCGCCTCCCAGGCCGCCGCGAGCTCCTCGCCGAGGGCCTCGACAGCGCGGGGGCCCGGCCAGTACAGGCGCCGCCCGGCGTCCGCAGGCTCAGCCACGGCCACCTCGGCGTGGAGCGCGTCGAGCATGTACACCCGCAGGCTGCTCGCCGAGCCATCGAACCTGCGCGCCGCCAAGTGCAGCAGCGGCTGCCCGCCCTCGGCCGCCACCTGGGCAACAGCCCGAGCGGCGCGCACCACAGAGCCGCGGATGGGCCGAGCGCTCACATCAGCTCCCGGCGGACGTAGGCCAGCGCGGTCTTCACGCTCTCCGGCGTCGGCCCCTCATCGGGGCAGCCGTAGCAGACCGCGACCGCATACCGGGCCGCCTCCCGCTCATCCCGGTAGAAGCTCGGCCCGGTCATCGACCGCACCGCCGCAACCGTGTCCTGCTCGTGCATCTCGTCGTTCCCGGCGATGGCACCCGACAGCAGCGTGTCGAAGTAGGCCAGCGGCATCTTCCCGCCCGTGACCACCGTCATCAGCAGCCGCACCACTTCGTCGAGGTAGTGCACCGTCTTCTCGTCACCCATCGAACCCTCCCGCGGTGGACACCCACCGGCACCAATGGTATAGCACCGGGGCGCAGTCCGCGCTACCCCAACGGAGCAACAAATGCACCCATCCCGCCACACCGC
>Ga0181355_1001237_pt1 | contig 11265 bp, 13 predicted proteins | sample Fa13VDMM15DN_FD_130099 | JGI IMG/M metagenome (GOLD analysis project Ga0181355, IMG submission 130099) | Freshwater viral communities from Lake Michigan, USA - Fa13.VD.MM15.D.N | ecosystem: Environmental > Aquatic > Freshwater > Lake | place: USA: Michigan | collected 2013-09-23 | reverse complement strand
AGATACAATCATTGACTGCATTAGTTTGTCTAATACAATTCCTTGTTTAATTAAATTTTGTGAAGTAAGAATATCTTCTTCTCGCGCTGTCATGTATTTCATTTCTATAGTTCCTTCTCGCAAAGGGTTACCTTCAGGATATACTAATCCTTTAGATGGCAATGAAATTATTTCAGTTGGAAAATTAGAAGCTTTTACTTCTTGCCGAGCTAAATTTGTTAATGCTAAATCTTTTAATTGAGCATCAGTAAGTTCAGCGTTATTCGACTTTGGGTAGTTGTCATTAACTTGTGCCATAACTAATATAAGTTTTTATTTAATATAAATATGTAATCTTTAAATTTTTTGGTTTTTTTAAAGGTTTCCTGATTTTCCTGTAAAGTGAATATCAGCTTTATCTTCTAATCCTGAACCGTTTAACCATTTACCTAACTCTTCATCCATGTTCGGAACTGCCTGGTTTTCATTTCCTGGTTTAGATAACTCAGGTACAATAACTTGATTGATGAACATAGCTTCTACTTTATCATCTAATAATGTAGATACTTCTGGAGATAATTTTAATGCATCCCAGAATGGACCTGTTAAGTTTTTAAACTCTGAAGATTTAGGATTTTTTAGACCGTCATTAGACACTGATTTACCTATTGACAATAAAGCTTTGGCTACATCTTTAATATCTGATAAATTCTCAAATGTTTCAATAGCAGTAGATATAATTGATAATCCAGGAAAAAGCGAAGCTCCAAATTTACCTGCTTTTTTTAAAATAGCGCCTGCTTCAGCTTTGTTTTGCTTTCCTTTAATTGAATTTAATAATTTAGAAACTTCACCCCATGTAATAGTTTCTTCGGCTTCTTGAAGTACTTGTTCTGCTATAGGTTTAAGCTTGATCATTTGTAGTCGTTGCAACTGGTTTTAACATTCCTTTAATCTTTCCTACTATTTGAGAAAATTCTTTTTCTGACATTCCGAAGGCAATTGCAATAGCTCCAACTAACGCTGCTCTTTGTGCTGGGTTTTTTAAAGATTTAGCTGCATCCGGGTCTTCAAGAATCTGTATTAACTTAGGCCGTAGGCTCGAATCTACTGCCTTTACTGCTAGGTTCAAGTTGGTTATGATTCCTTTATCAGTGATTTTATTACCGTCCGGCCCGACAGGAATTACATCAGCTTCTTGAAGTTGCTTTTGTGGAGCAAATTCTTTTAAAAGTTGTTTGAATTGATCTGGTGTCATTGTATTTAATTTATAATAAATATCTAATCATAAAAAAAGCCCCTATTTCTAGGAGCTTTAATTTATTATCATTTATTATTATCTAATTCCGCCTGGCGTCAATTGATGTTGCATTTGTTCAGTCATTCCTACTTTATCTAGAATGTATTTCATTGTCTCTCCGTCTACATCAATATGCTTAAGCATTTCAATGATTTCTTCAACCATTCCTGGGTGTGAGCGCATTACTGAAGTTTGAGGGTCTTCATTCAACGCTTTACGAACTTCCTCTCTAATTATTTGTTTTAATATTGTCTTTGTCATAATTTATTTTCTATATATAAAGATAAGTAATTAATTTCAAAGTACCAAATCTTTTTCAATATATTTTTTAATTAGAATTGAAGTATTGCGTAATCGTATTTCAAAGTTAATGTAATGTTGATAGCGTCTTCTGTCGACCAATCAAAGTCACCAAAGTTAGCGTCTCCAATATAAGCTCCTTTTAAAGTCCATTCTTCAACTTTATCACCTACTGGTCCTAATGCATTGAAAGTAATGTCTTTCTTATAAAAGTCAGAGTAACCATCTCTACCTGTTACAGATTCTTTTCCTAAACGAATCCATTCCATTACTGCTTGAGATGCAGACGGAACTACAGGATCATAAAGAGTAATAGAAACGTCGTTCCATCTTCCTTTTCCTTTTAGTTTTCTCTCAACGTTGATATGATCTAATACTACGTCTCCGAAAGTGATTCCAGGTCTGTTAGCTGCTTTTATTAGGTAAGCAGGAATACCTTCAATATACATGATAAAACGGTTAGCCACTTTTGGTTCAAAAGCAGTAAACATGATTTCCGTTGGGTCTAATAATTCAGCCATTGTATTGTTTGTTATTTTATTATTTTAAATAAATATCTTTGTTTTGAAAAAAACATTACCTTTCGATTTATAATAAATATCGAAGTATCGAAAAAACAAAAGAAAAGGGACTATATTATAGCCCCTTGATTCTTTATTAATTATTATGCTCCTGGGAAGGCAGCACCGGTAGGTAAAATGTTAAAGTCAATTATAATAAACTCAGCGGTTTTCGCAGGTTGTAAATAAATTTGACCATACATAATATTTCTATCAATGATGTCTGGAGTGTTATTTGTTTCATCCATAATAACTTTAAATCCATAAAGACCTTGTCTTTGTTGAACTGACTCTAAATATGGATTACAAATATTTAAGAAACGGTTACGAGTTGCAGCTGTATTGTTTTCGAAAACCAAATACTTTGTTGCAGACGCAATAAATTTCTTAACAGCAATTAACAATCTTCTTACGTTGATTCTGTCTAGAGCTGATGGTTTAGCTTGAAGAGTTTTCTGACCCCATACACATACACCTTGAGCAGGGAATGTTGCAATTGGGTTAATTCTACCTTCATACAATTCATCTCTTTCAGCGTGAGTCAATCTAGAGTATGCGTCGATTACTGTTGATAATCCACCTCTATTTAAACCTGCTGGTGCATACCATTCTGCAGCTACTTTATCATTGAAAGATAAAACACCTGGAATAACAACTGTCGGAGGAACCCAAACTGGTTTGTTAATACCTGCATCTAATATTTTTACCCATGGGTAGTAAGTTGCAGCGTAATTATTATCAATTGTTTGAACTGCACCTACTGCTGTTGCAATATTATCTGTTAATCCAACACAGTCAAATACCAAGAAAGTATCTCCTCTGTCTAAACACATATTAGCTGCATAGTCAATAACTGCTGGGTGCAATGTTTGAACAACACCTGGAAGAACTAACATATTAATATCTAATTCATCTGGATTAGATACTGCATCAATAGCATTAGTATAAACTGAATAATCTTTACCAGACAATCCATTTAAATCAAATCCTTGAGTATTAGAAGCTACAATTTCTGCTCCTGATAAAGATCTTCTATTTGGTTGAACTCCGTCGAAACCACCTTGGAAAGGTACTACGAATTTACGAGTTTCAACTGAGGTATTAGTAGATAAGTTAATTGATCCTGAATATGCAGTTGCAGTGGTTGGATAATTTGCAGCGGCATTTTGAGTTAAGTTTGATAATAAAAATACAGTATTATTACCTACTGACTGATCTGCTGATGCAGGAAGTGGTTTTAAGTAATTGATGTTATCTGTGTTACCTAAATCATAATTAAATCCAAAATGCACTCTTTTATTGTATATACCAGCTATTGACTGAGATACTACTAAAGAAGCAGAGAATGGAGCAGTGTAAGATGAAGGTAATGGGCTAATTAACGCAGCATGTCCAAATGGTACTAACTCTTCAGATATTGCAGCTTTAGCTACGTCTGAATCCATTTCAACATAAATATATTTAGATTTGTTAGCATAATCACCAAACAAAACAACTTTACCATTTGTAAATGTTCTATATCTATCTCCAATTACTCTAGCAATATATCTAGCAGAGTTAGGATCTAAATTTACATTATCAAATACTTCTAAGAAATTTGGACGAACGTCAGTATCAACTGCGTCGTATGGAGACCCAACAGATTTTAAATAAGTTTGATCTACACTTCTTACAGCTACTGTAAATGAACCGTATGTCGATCCTGGAACAGTACCTGCAGCTTTAATATTAGAAATTGCAACTTTAATTTCATAATTTGCAGTATTACCATCACTGATAGTATGAAATCTGAATAAATTGTAATTTGTATTATTTACTGTCTGAGATATTAGATATGGAGTGGTAGCATTACTAAATGTAGAATCTGAAGTATATGAACCAGTTTCTAAAATTAATGAACATGCAGGATCTGTAGCTAATGAAGCAGAAGCGGCAGTATCAAATAATGTATATAAGAATCCTGGTTGAGTTGTTGTATTAGGTATTTTACTAAATACTTTTGATAAATAGTTTGCAGAAGTAGAGCTTAATGAAGCACTAAATGAAGAACCTATTGTCCCTGCAGATACTGTAAATGCAGCGTCAATTGTATACGACCCTGATACTTTAACTACTGCTGAACCCGAAGCATTAGAAGATAATGTTGTTTTTTCAAACATTGTAGTTGCTGTTGCAATTGCAAAGTTTGTAGCGGTTTCATTGATTACTTGAGAAGGGTGAATTAATGCGATGTGTCTTTTTCCGAAAGACCCTGTTGCAACTAAAGCGACTGGAGCTACTACTTTATATCCATCATCATGTAAAGTACGAACAATTGTTAATTGTCCTGAAGAGTTTAAATACTCCTTAGCTGTGTAAGGTAAGTATAAATTAGGGTTGGTATTACCGAAAGTTTGCACAAACTCATTATAAGAAGAAACTGTTGTTGGAACCATTGCTGGTCCTTTCAATGTAGGACCTACGAACGCAGCTCCAATTTCAGAAATTCCTTGAGGTAAGAAAGACAAATCTTTTTCTTCGGTAAAGACACCCGGGCTAACGATTTTTTCTGCCATTGTGTTTTATGTATTAAAGATTTAGTTTAAGTTAATTATCATTTATAAATATGATTAATCTGACTCAAACAGTTATTGTACAGGAGTGAATATTCCTGTTTCCAACTCGACGTTTCCTTGGCCATATGTATCTTCAATTTGCTTAACTAAAGCAACTTCAGTATCTATAATAGCATCGTATTGAATTTCGAATTCCTCTTCTAAACGATCTAATCGTTCTAACTCTTTTTGTACTAATCGTTTTTCAATTTTAAGTTGACCAAATTGAGTGGTTGATAAAGCGTATTTTTCACGCAATTCTCTGAGTGCATTTAACTCTGACTCTGTAGGTGTGATTGAAGTTTGTTCTGTCATAACATGATTATTTTAATTTATTATAAATATGGAGCAACCATTTGAAACCTATCCTAAATTGTCTTGTACAATGAATTTGCCAATACCTACGACTTGATCTCCTACTACTAAATTATAATCTAAATTTGTAGTATTTACTACTAATGTAGATGTTCCTGCAGATTGAGTAAATGACACAATAGCTGATCTAGGTATAAATGCAGCGGCCATTTCCCAATTCATCTGTTTATGCAAAAATGTAAAGTTATCAATGCTAGTAGCTGGTAATCCTACAGGTGCTGTTTCCCATCCAGAAGCAAAAGACACTGTAGTGCTATTTAATACTGTACCTGTTAATTGTCTATTAATAGTTAAATATGCAATTGCTGCTGTACTGCTAGTCCCACTTCCGCCAGATCGTGTACCATATCCATTTAATAAAGTAGTACTTGATTCTCTAGGTGCTGTATTTGCTAATGCAGAAACTGATTCAGTCACTCCATCTATTTCAATACCAGCAATAATTTTATTAACTGGATTAAGTCTATATAAAGCAGGCGCGTTTGGTCCGTGAGTATTTAAAATATGAGCTTTGGTTCTCATTGATAATGTAGCTCTAACCACTCTGTCAGCTCCTGTATCATTAATATTTTCAAATGAAGGAGGATCTATGTGAGTTATAAATTTATGAGAGTCTCCAAATGCCTTTCCGTCAAACCACATTAATTGCTCTACAATTTCATTTAATTGTACAGTATTATTAGTCCAGCATAAAAGTTCATATTCTATTTGTACAAATTTAGGCACGTCCATAGAATAAAATTCTCTTTCTCTTGGTCTTTGAGCTAAATCAAATCTTGAGTACCTATTTCTTTGAGTATATTTTCTTTCAAAAGTAATTCTAGCGTCTGAAGTTTCTAACACTTTTAAATCTTGAATATCTTCTCTTTTAGTAACTGAATTTCTTCTTATCATAATAAGTGGCGTAAGCAGTTTTCCTTGAGAATCACGAAGAAACCCATGCTTTTGAACAGATGCCCACTTCTCTCCAGCTGCATACATAACTGGCACTGTTATAACAGAATTTTCTTCTACTATAGTAGGAGTAATTACATTTTCCAAATGCCACTTAACTGCATAATCTACATCATATAATGAAGTTGAAATGTCTTTAACTAACCCATCTCTTTTGATGTCAGTATACCCCGCATTACGTTTTACTTCTTTATCAGATACAAACGCTGCTTCACTTTTAGTTATTTTATCTAGTTTCATTATAAGTTACTTGGTAATATTGATTTAGCAGTTGGAGGCACTCCAAATCTGGTTTTTACTACATTTACTTTAGATTGACGAGTCATATGAGCTTGAACAATATAAGATAGTGAATATCCATGTTCAGTTCCTCCGAACCAACTGTCAGGATCTTTGCCTACAAAATTTTGGTTATCTACTGTGGAATCTATTTCAAAAAATCTAGAACGATATTCTATTATATCTCCGATTTCAGGATGATAGTCATTATCTACTAAATCATCTTTTAAAAATGAAAAAGTACAATTTTGTGTTACGTCAGGTCCATAATCTTCAGTAGCCCAAACTTCATCTTCAAAAGTTACAATACATGGAATTAAAACAGGTTGCTGATATACTTTATTATTCGTTTCGTCATAGATATTTGTAGATATAGAGTTCAGCTGCGTCTTATAAAATAACACTTCTGTATCTATATATCTGTGAATTAATTCTCTATTTAAACTTCTAATTAAAGAAGCGTCTCTTTGACCTCCAAATAATGCCATATCATTAACCTATATAAATAGGCATAGGTACCTTGTTTAATTGAGATTGAATATTATCTGCCTCTTCAGTCATTTTAGCTAATTGAGATTGCCTAGAAACTGCTTCTAGATTTTCTCTTAATTGAGTAATCAATGCGTCTTTTTCTGTTTGACCTTGAGATACTAAATCTGCTCCGTTTAAAGTTGTTTCTGAACCTGGAATTGGAATAGAAGAATACTTACCTCTAATATTACCTAAAACTTCTTTTGCTAAAGCAAGAGTATATTTGAATATCCATTGTTTACCTGCAGGATTGATTTGATTATAAACATGCAATTCATATGGAGCATTTGAAAAATCGCCTACTACATTTGAACCTGTTACAACTTGCAAAGCTGAACGTTCTTCTTCCGTAATATAATTTATAAATAATGTATAATCATATGTCGGTAATGGAAACAAAGTTAATCTGTCTCCGGTTATAGAGAAACTAAATGCAGACTTACGAATCATATCATTCATTTCAATTGCTTGAAGTCTTAATAAATCTGCATACATAGGCATCATTAAAAATGATACACCTGGAGAATAATTACCCCATCCAAAATTCTCTAACATTGTTTGAGACCCTAATCCTGTACCTATAAATGGATCAAAGTATCTTACGATAGCTGGCGGAGTTTCATGAAATATTTTTTTAATTTCGATATGTTTAGAGGCATCTCCAGCTACTTCAAAAGTAAAATCATTTAAGTCATATACCTGCTGTCCTTCTTTTACTTGTATAGAAGCGGATTTGTAAGCTAAATAACCTCCTGAGCCTGCTTCCGTACCGTAATTTTTTGCAATTCCTATTAATCTTCCTAAATTGGTATTTACGGGTTTACCTGTTAAATTACCTCCTGTCGGAGAGCCTTGCAATTGAAACATGTTATCTCTAATAGAGAATTGATTAACTTGATTAGAATACTCTAAAGAAGCCTCTTCAAAACAAGCGTAAAAATGTACTGCTTGAAGTTCGACATCACTTAATGGATATCCTAATCTACCAGCACACCACGCCGCTACTTTATCTGCATGCGATCTATATGTTGAATCCGTATCAAAGAATCCAAATGTGCCAGTCGAACCTGATACAAATGTACTTGATCCTGTCCAAATTGGTATTGTTACTGCCATGTTCCTTTACTTTATTAATAAATATCTTTTAAGATAATAAACTATAGAATTCTTTAAAGTGCTTAATTCTGTCAGCTAATCCAATAGTTCCTCCATTTACTCTTTTAGTCACTGCTGTTACAGCAGCGTCATCAGCTCCTTTATCACAAATTGACCATAATTTATTTGAGTCAAAGAAGAATGCTGCCGAAGCTAATGGATATTTAGTAGCTACTAAATCAGGATTTCCAACACAATCTTCTCCGATAAATTTAGTGAAATTAGTGTAATTTGATTTTCCTGTTAATTGAATATAGCCGCGACCTCTGAATTTGAACCCTTCTCTTGAAGCTTCGTCTCCATTACCCATTCTTGATGCATAAACTCTAGAAGCTATTTTCTCTGGGTTGCGCGCATATAAGTCTGCCATGTTTCCAGGAAAGTATTTTTTAAATATTTTTTTAAGTCCGTCTGCTGAGTAATTTACATTTTCTTGAACTGCTTTGAAGTTACCACTTTCGTGACCGCATTGAGCCAAGAAGTGAGCAAGTCTTAAAGGAGTTGTAATATTAAATTTAGATGCAGTACCAGGAATTTGTGCAATAACTGAATCAGGTACATGCCCTTTTAATTTATCTAATTTGAAATTTGAATTTGGTATTACAGCTGCTGGTGCTGCAGTTCCAAACATTTTTGCCCAAGTTCCATCGCCAACGATTCCGTCAGCAGTTAAACCATTAGCAGTTTGCCAAGCTTTTACTTTAGCTTCTGTCCCAGGTCCAAATGCTCCGTCAGCAGCTAAACCTAATTTTGCTTGTAATTTTTTTACATCTTCCCCAGATGAACCGTTTTTTAGTAACATAGTTAATTAGTTAAGTTAGTTAAAGATTATTTTTCCTTTTTCGCCACTCGGTGGACGAAATCTTTTAAGCATAACTTCTAGTTTAGCTGCGTCTACACCATGAAGATTACGCTGTGCTAGTTTTTTAATATTTTGTTTATTAGGTTCAAATACTACATATAAAATTTTATAGCCATTTTGTTCTGCTAATTGCTCGTATGGTTCTCTTTCTCTATCTGTTAAATTCGTATTGTCAATTACAATAGTTGGTTTTTGTTGATGCATTGCTAATGCAGCTTTGTTTCTGCATTGGTTATGTGCATTGCCTAATTTAGTAGCATCAAAATTATAACCTCCTTCTGGAGTTTCAAAATAATTATCTGCTGAGCAAATTACCGGAGCATTAGGTAGCTTTTTAATAAATGTTGATTTACCTGAACCTGGTAATCCTACCATTATAATTACCGTTTTAACTACTCCTTCATTTATTTGATTAAATGAAGTGTGATATGGGTTTGAATATACTTGACCAGGTACGAATTGTTTCATCCATCCTTTTTCAATATCTTCTAAAACCGTATCTAATATATCTTTTAATTTCATAATTTAATATGTTCTGCCTCTGTGGTATGAACTACTTCTAAATTTACTGTTGGATATTTCATTTTTAAACCTTCTACTGCTTTTACATTTTTAATAGAATCATCTATAAAAACTATATCTTCATATCCTTTTTTAATTTCTTTTTCTATATATGCTGACTTCTTTTGTGGATCTGCATCCCCTAGCGCCACAATATATATGTCCAATCCAAATTGTTTTTTCAAATAATATTTAACTGGGTAAGCTAAAAGTCTAGCTGTTAGAATGGTTGTTTTAGTATTTGGGTCAGACGCTGCTTTTTTAAGTAAAGTAATATTTGACTTAATAGGCACTGCAGTTTTGATTACTGCATTGAATTCTTTAAAATTAAAGGTATCACCTGGTTTAGCATCATACACCGCAAATTCTGCAGGTGTAATGCTTTTTTCCTTTCCATTATTCTTTACAAGAATATTAGCTTTAACTTTTGCTAAAGTATCATCAAAATCAAATATTCTTAATTTTTTTGCTTTGGCTTCTTTTAGTATTTTAGTTATATTCATAATCTAATATTTGTCCTACTAAATCACTTCTGTGATTTTCTTTTAATTTTATCCATTCAATGCCGGCTATCTTTTTAGAGAGCTCAATAGCATAGGTTAATCCTGATATAGACTCGTTCGTATCCTGCTGCTCGTTATCCCCGTTTACAATGATTTTACCGGTCTTTCCAAGGCGTGTTAAGATGGCAAGCATCTCAGGCTTCGTAAGGTTCTGTGCCTCTTCTACAATCAGCACATCGTCTATTGTTTTACCTCTAATAAACTGTACAGGCAATGCTTGAATTCTTTCAGTTTTAATGAAATCATCTATTTTAATTTTATCCATACACTTATACAAATTTTCAACAAGCGCTTCCATATATGGATTGAATTTATCTTCTAAAGCTCCTGGAAGAAATCCTAATGACCTTCCAACTTCAATAGCACTGCGAGTAACTAATATTTTATCACATTGCTTCTTATTTAAAAAATCTAAAGCTGCTTGTGCACCAACTAATGATTTCCCACTTCCTGCTCTACCTGTTATAATAACAATTTGATTGTCTATTATTAACTGCTTTGCTAGTTTTTGTTCTTCATTTAAAACGACATTATACTTAATATCATTTTTTCTAACTCTATTAGGCTCTTTCATAAAATACTAATTTATAATAAATATCAAAATAGTATCTTTTAATCAGTAGAAAAGGGGCTATTACTAACCCCTTTTAAACTTAATTTAGAGTGACTCTAGATTATACTAAATGCAATCCATGTACTTTAATAGTACCATAGAATTCTGGTCTTACCATTTTCTTAGCATAACGTGTCATAACACCTTTACGTGGAGTAAAGTTTGTTGGATCGTATACTAATGGAGTCATGATAAGTGGAATATATGGAGCATATACAGCACCTGTTTCCAAGAATTGAGCACCTCTATATCCTAACAAGATAACGTTGTCAGTCATATAAGGGTTTTTGTAAACTGTGAATCTTGAATTCAATAAACCTACTTTTTGAACTCCCATTGCAAACTGCATTTTAGTACCGTCGGTATCAGCAGCATATCCTGGGATAGATTCTAAAATAGTAGCTACGTCTGGAGAACATACTAAGAAGTTTGCTCCACCACGCATAGTTTTTTGGTGAATTTTGTTAGATACTTTTTGGATTTTAGTTCCTAAAGTTTGGAACCAAGTACCTTGAGTATAAGCTGTTCCTGTGAAACCACCTACAGTGAAGTTGTCAGATGCTGAGTTGTATTCAAATCCTACTTGAGCAGACCATTTTTCAGTCGTTACTGCATTTTGGATCAACATATCTAAAATTT
>Ga0181355_1001231_pt1 | contig 11278 bp, 13 predicted proteins | sample Fa13VDMM15DN_FD_130099 | JGI IMG/M metagenome (GOLD analysis project Ga0181355, IMG submission 130099) | Freshwater viral communities from Lake Michigan, USA - Fa13.VD.MM15.D.N | ecosystem: Environmental > Aquatic > Freshwater > Lake | place: USA: Michigan | collected 2013-09-23 | reverse complement strand
TGTCTGTTTCTTTTGTATAGATATCTCCTTTATTAGTAAATTGTTCAATATCATTAAATCTACCATCATAATCAGGTACAAAGTGCTTATTTTCTAAAGATGTATAAGATGTAAACTGTTGGTCACCTACGTATGCTTTTGGTAAATTAGAACCAAAAGATGTAGATATATTACGCACAATATTAGCATCATCTAAAACAAATGTTAATGGTATAAAGTTCTGTGTTTTTGATGTGTTACTTATGTTGCCGTATTTTGAAGGATCAGGGAATATATAAATTTTATTTGCCTCTACTTGGGATTTATCTATAAAAAAGTCAAAAGGTGAATCCATCTTAACAACACCTTGATATGTTGGTTTAAAGAATAAACCAACTTCTCTTTCTGATAAACTTTCATTAGCATCAACTGTTAAAGTAGATGGATTGAAAATGTTTAACAAGTTACGATGATATTTACCGTTTTCAAAAAGTTTACCAGATAAAACTTCTCCAGTTGAATTAGATGATACATAATAAAATTCTGTGCCGATATAATTTTTTAATAGATCGACATCAATATTATACTTTAAATTAGTTCTAGTTGGTTCACTATAATCTACGGTATCTGTAATATCTAAATATGAAATCTCAGTAGAATTTACGTTAACTGCTAAGCTAGTTAACTCTGTAAGCGTTATTACTTTATCATTTATTATTTGTCTAATTGCTTTGTCTACATCAAAAAAGTATTCAGGTACTATTGCATTTGTATTTGACGTAAAATACTCTTTACGTTTATCTGTAGCATTGTAAAAATCTGGTGTTTTAGTAGGATCTAAATCATAATAATCATTAAAGACATCATACTGTCTTTCTACCTCTATTACTAAATCTTGTATAAGCGATGATATAGGTTGTGAGGTAGTTAGGTTTAGAGAATTATCATCTGTAGAGAATAATGAAATTATAGTATCTCTTACTATTTCATGAATACTTTGTATACTACCTTTTTGTGGTATAAATCCTAAATTTTTATTAAACGTCTTTTTCTTATTTGTAAAATATAAACAAATTTCTTTTATTTTTCTTGCAAAGAAAGGTATAATAATTTCTAAATTCTCAGGATTATTAACGTTTAAGTTAGATATATATCTCTTTTCTTCAGCAGTAGTATATTTTATTTTTATCTCTGTTAGAAGATTTAAAAACTGTGTTTGTGTATCAGAAAATGTAGAGTCATTATTTTGCTGTATTTTTTCGTTCCAATCTTTGATATATATTGAGTATTGATTAAAGTTTATTGCACTGTTAATATCAGCTTTTGCATAATTAAGAAATTCAATAAATGAGAACTGATTTATAGCATCATACTTTTGATCATCAATATCATTTGTGATACTATTTAGTACGATAAACGTAGTAATATTTTTTTGTGTTAATGACATTACAGATATATTTATCAGGTAGATATGATACCTGTATTTGTATATAGATGATAAGTTAGTATATTATCTATAATACCACCACTCTCTGCGTACTGATTATAAGAACTACAATTATTTAGATATGTATTCTTTGGATTATCAAAATCTACATACTTTTGTAAGAGTGTATTATCAACATGATCTTTGTATTCATAGAATTCATAATATTTTGGAATATCAATATTTTCTATACCATTAGGTAATATCAGTCCCCAACCCCAATCAGTATTGTATGAAGATAATGCATAAGAACCAAGAACTAAATCTTTGTACACAACATTTAAAGCATCTGGAATTAAAGGTGATACTATAGTATAGATACTGCTAAATTTTTCATAGGTTAATACAGGCTTGTAGTAAGCTGGGTTTGTATTTCTATATAAAATACCAGTTAAAAAGTCTATTTTATTGCCTCTATTAAGACCATAAACAGTGCTGTTTGAATAACCTTTATTATCAAAATTAAAATTATATTGATTCTTTCCACCTATTTGATTTGATAAAGGTATGGAGAATATATTAACGAGTCTTTGAAGGCTCGGTGGAAACTGTAAGTTATAACTAGTATATACATCTCTTATACTATCTAACATTGAGGTAAACTGAGGTAAATTAGAATACACCACATCTGTATTATTTTGTACAAAATTTGATATCTTTTCAAATATCTCTATACCTAGTGTATTTGGGTCACTAGAAGAGTCACCAACTATTTGACCCAAGAAGTATCTAAAAAATGATGTTTTATCTTGTAAAATTTGCTGCAGTGCAAGGGCTTCATATTGCGCACTTTGATTATAGTCTTCATTTACAATTCTAATATCATATATACCTTTATCAGGGTATATATTAAACGTATTTGAGTAACCTGTAAGTGAGTATGTACTATTGTATATAGCTTTTATTTTTACATTACTACCTGTTAAGGTAGAAACAAAATAACCTTTAAAATAACCACCGTACTCTTGAGAAGTTAAATCCTGAAAATTACTTGTAAATTTTGCACTTAAATCTACACCATTACTATCTATTAATTTAAGATCTAAGTATGATAGAGGTATAAGCGGTATACTCTTTATAGGTATGTCATTACTGGTTTTAATACGTATTACAAAATATACTTTTGAATTACTAAACTTATTAACATCAATATTAAAGGTATCATCACTATAACCCACCCCATCTATACCGTTTGATGTTATAACCAGTTTACTATTATTAGATAATACATTTTCTACTATTTTAAATGTGGTGTAGGAATATGTCGGATTGATTACATCACTGTTATTATAGTTGATAAAATACGATTCAGCATCTTGTATCTTAGATGTATTAGCGTGTGCAAATATTATTACTGGATACGTATCAGGCATTTTAATATTTAGGGTTTAAATCTTCTTAAACCACATAGTAGTTAGTTATCTATATCATTATACCATTTTTGTAAAATATCGGTAGATGTAAATTCGCTAAAATGGTCAAAAACAGGCTTAGTATCTAAGTTCAGTTCTTTATGCCCTATAAAGTAGTTTTTTACTTTATCTTCAAGCGTTAGCCTATATGGAACCCCATTAGGTCTCGCAAATCTGTGACCCCAACGTAAAAATGGTAAGCACATAACCTTTTTACCATTTTTACGATATTTTTCATGTATATAACCTTCTTCACCACCAAACCCTCTAAACTTAGAGTTAAAACCTAACCATGCATCTTTTCTGCATGCAAATAAACCCATACCTTGTGCAGGTATTTCGAATGGTTCACTGTTCATATCAATTCCACGAGAATCTGTACCCCATGTACCCCACATCTGACCCCTCCAAACTAAATCAAAATGTGTAGATATATGCTTCATATCGTCATAAAGTAATGGACCATGTAATAAATTACCATTATCTAATCCTTTATCAAAAAAATCTATTAGCTTTTTTATTGACCCTGGGTAGAGTAATACGTGGCTATCAATAGACATAACATACGGTGTATTAGCATATTCAAATATCTTACCTTTTACAAATGTAGATGAATATTCTGTAAAAGGTAAAACTTTACCATTAGGTACTGAAGTTATAAAATTTTTTAATGTCTCACCATGCTTACCATTTGGATTATTATCTATTAATATTATTTCAATATCGTTGAGTACCTCAGGATGGTACATTCTAATAGATTGTACTGTAAAATAAGCACCATCGTAATCGTCAAACGTTGGTATTCCAATTGTTAGCTTCATTTTGTGCATTAATTAGTTTCTGTTGCATGTCATCTTCAATATCAATTATATCTGCTGTATTTATTATAGTGTACTTACTATAATAAGAGTAAACAGCGTGGTAATAACTACCACCAACTGAAGCTGAATTAGCTGGAAATACTACCATTAAATGTTATATTTTTTACCTTTATGGGAAAATCTCCAGACCATGTTATACCTACACGTACGCTACCTGGTACTTTACCTAAATCTATACCTGTATTATAAGTTACTACTTGCTTATAAATATCATCTTCATACTTATAAAATACTACCTGTTGCATATTATTTTTAAATGCAACTCTAAAAACATACCAATCATCATTAAAAGGTGTAGTTAGTGATGGTATATATTGTGACCCAACGTATTCAAATGAAGATAATTTTCTTACAACAAAACTACTAGGTTGTAAAGTAGATGTACCTGTTTTGAATTGTTGTAATCCTCCGCTTAAAGAAAAAATACCCGTAGCGTCATACATTGCACCTAAAAAGAATCCACTAACTGCTGAAAGCGATGTTTTAGTTGTATCAGTAATAATACCTAAACCACCTCCAGCACCACCACCTGTAAGTGTAATGACGCTACTATCTAGTAAAAATACACCAAAACCATCGTAAGTTGATACGTTAAACTCTAAACCTAAAAAATTATTATTTTGAAGAAGTATTTTATCATTTGTTTGTAATAATAGATTACCAAATGAGATTTCTCCCGTAGGATCTTGTATCAAGAACGAGACAGTTATATCGTTATCTGTCTTGAATGCTTGTTTATAGAGTATATTACTACAAAAACCTAATGACATGTAATTATTTAGTAAGTGTTATCAATTAATAAAGAACCCAGATTTATCTAAGGTACCTTTAAATTTAACTTGTTGTGTTTTAAATCTTGGAATTACTAATGTAAAATCAATGATATATTGAGAGTCATCAAATAAAGGGGTTACATTTATATTCTTAACACTTACCCTAGGTTCGAACCTTGTAACTGCATTTAATATAGTTTCACCGACAAGTCTTGCACGCTGTTCTGTTACAGGTAAGAATAAAAGATCACCAAAATTGCAGCCAAAAAGTGGATTTAATATTTTCTCACCTGGTGATGTAGTAAGAATACTAGTTATTGCATTTTTGATTGCACCTTCATTATTATCAACACGTATATCAGTAATTTGAAGCGTTTTAGCTGATTGATCACTAAATGTTCTATCTAATTGTAAGTCCATTCTAATATCAGTGTATACAGCAGTATTAGTTCTGTTTGCATCTGTATTTTGTAAAAAATCTAGCACAATCTTTGCCATTTAAATATTTACATAGAGAGAAAAATATCAAAGTTAATAAATAATAATATGCAGAAAAAGTTTCTTACTCTCATAGAAAATGCCATCGTACGTAATACCAATGGAGGCTTACTTGTTGGTGATGTTGTAAAGTTAGTTGATAGCTTTAAAACTAAAGAAGAATTTAAAGAATTACCCGATAACGTAAAAGAGAAAATATTAGACTTGTCTAAGAGTGATCTTAACTTGTTTATAACAGCAATTAAGACAGAATACCCTTCTAATTATACCGCAAGTGAATTAAACAGAGGCGGTTGCTTTTATGTTGAGATAGCACCAGAGTTAGCTCCAGGCTTACTAGATAGACAGAATAAAATAACTGTTTGTTCTACATTAGTAGTTCCAGATAATCAATACCCTAATTTACCAAGAATTCCAAATTCATTAAGAAGAAAAGAAAGAATCAATATGAAACCTGTACCAGTTGATGCTTATGAAGAGAATGAAGAAACCATAAACTCACCGCATAATCAAACTTGCAAAACTCAGCAAGGTGATAAATTAAAGTGGACTGAAAAAGAGCTACCTACAAAGAATACCGTTATACCTTCTCACTCAGCAAAAGACCCTGTTATCAAACCAATCAGTGAGTCTTATATCAACAAGTATATGAGTGGTTTCTAAGCTTTTTCTATTTGACAGAAACAAGCAAACGCATTTACTTCTTTATCAATTACAAAAGCATCCCTATATAGGTATTCACTAACTGTTAACACGACCTGACGTTTAAAATCGTCAGGTTTTTCACTGTTATATATAAAATTTAGATACGACTTAAGCAGATTACTATAATCACCTTGAAATAGAGATTCATTTTCTATTAAATGCTTTCTTAAATCTAATACTTTCTTAGTAGTTAAGAGCTCATCTATCTTCTGTATAAGTGCATTATTTAACTTAATATCAGGAATTGAAAGAGTACCTGTTATTGAATATTTTTGTATACTATTAATAGCCTTTCTTAGATCAGGGTAACTATCTTTTATAACCTGGATAAGATACGGTTTTTGTTCTTGTGTTACCTTTATCTTTTCATTTACTAGTATAGATAACAGCTTTTTACCAATTTCATTTATAGGAGGCGTTAAATCAAAGTATTGAGTTCTACTTTGTATTGCAGTTATATTTTTATGCTTATAATTAGCTGTTAATATAAATCTTGTATAAGATGCATGCTCTTCAATTGCATTACGAAGACATTTTTGACCTTCAAGAGTTATACCGTCAGCTTCATCCAATATAATAACTTTTATTCCACCATCTATAGATCGTATCTGTGCAAAGTTTGTTACTTTATTTCTAATAGTATCGATACCATTTTCATCTGATGCGTTTATATAAAGATATTGGCATTTTAATATATCTTGTACGATTATTTTAGCAAGAGTAGTTTTACCAATACCTGGTGGACCAACAAACATGAGGTGAGGTATATCATCTTTAATAGAGGAGAAATATTTTCTATTCTCTTCAGTAAGAACCATATCGTCTAATGTTTTAGGTCTATATTTTTCTACCCACAATTTTTCAAAATTTTCAATCATAATATTTTATTATCTAAGATAAACTCTCCTACACAACCTACTATATAATCTACACGTTCCTTATCATCTTTTGGAAAATCAGATGAATCAAGAGACAAAGTACTATCATTAATCCAAATAGTCATATCACTATTTGGATGTATATTAACGTAAAATGAATAGTCTGCCCAATTTTTATTAAGTATGTCCCTAATAATCCAGGAATCACACATATCACTTATTTGACTACTCGTTAAAATCTCTACGTTATTACCCTTTAACATCAGACGATCCAAAGCCTTTTTCACCTCGAGTGGTCTCGGTTACCTCAGTTGTCCATTCTGTATTTGCTTGTATTAATGGATAGATTACAAATTGAGCAATCTTATCACCTACTTTAATTACTTGATCTTCAGTACCAAAATTGTATAGCTTTATACCACAATCCCCTCTATATGGATTATCTATAATTCCTGCATGCGGGAAGATATGTCTTTTAAAACCTATTCCAGACCGACCTTCTACCTTAAACCAGAAGCCAGGAGTTATATAACCAACCTTAATACCTACAGGTACTACAGCCCAACCTTTTGTTGGTATTACCATATCTTCAACTGCTGTAACATCATAACCAGAGTCACCTGTAAAAGGTTCTTTATGATTGGGAGCAGGCAGAACAGCTTTTTCATGCGTTTTTATGAATTTTATTGTTACGGGAAACATATATAGGTCATTATATACCAAAGAACTTGAATTCAAGGGCATTTTATATAAGTATTATTGATGGATGACAATACGGAAGTAAGTGATGTAGTTTCGCAACTTGTAGAGCAGTTGAAAACTACTGCTTACATAATTGACAAGAAGCAAAAAGATAATGCTAAAGAAAAATTTTCCACGGATGATATCGAATCTCTGATTATAGATGCAAGTGTAAAATTAATAAGAGGTTCCGTAGATACAGTAGATGATCTTAAACAGCTTGTACTTACAGCTCCAAATGCTGAAGATGTTGAAGCCTTATCTAAACTAGTAGCAGCTTCTGCAGCAGCAATAGAAAGTCTTAATAAAGTATATAATACAAATCGTAAGGTTGAAGCTGCCAGAATGCTAAAGCAAATGGATATAGATAATAAACAAAAATTACAGCAGGTAGAGATTCAAGGTAAACTGATGATGAATCGTGAAGATCTTATTAAACAAATGTTAAACGATGCTAAAACAATTGATGCAATCGTAACAACAGTTAATCAAGAGTCTGTTTAATTGTCTTCTTAACAATATCTAAATCATTCTTTAGCATATCTACGTTTTTAGATATACCTTCCATATTTGTAATAGTATACTTATAGAATATAGATTTTCTTTCAGGATCTAAATCTTTAGGATTAATCTGTTTGAAAAATGATATAAATTCGTATAAATTTCCTAACACTAGCTGTAATTTATCTAGTATATCTAATTGATGATAATTTATTCTATCGAAATATAATATATCTGTAACAAGATTATTACCGTGGGGTGTTTTAGCTGTATTTTTCGTATTTTGTGTGATACCTGTTAATGAGTACCTTAACAAAGAATCTGTAGAATATGAAGCACTTTTTAGTATAGTTAACTCAGCTTTAGATATTTTGTTTATTAAGGTGGGTGGTATGCTATTTAAAATAAAATAGTCATTTTGATATATATCATAGTACGGTGATGTATTATTGTCAAGCACACATGTAGTGTCACCAATAATACCAACATCATCTGAAAAATCGACAAATAACTTATTATCTGTAATAAGAGAAGAAACTATTGTTTTGTATTGATCTGATAAAGATTGATACTTCTCAATAAAAAATAACTTAAACGTATCATCAAGCGCTTTAGTACCTGCTGCTGTGCCGGTTTTGTCATATTGTGGTACTTTGAAGTTAGTAGAGTTTAATAAATTATATATATTACCGTACTCTGTAAGTACATTAGTAGATGTTTTAGCATGTTCAAAATCAATGCTAAGTTTAAGCTCTGCAATATAGTTACTAAATGCACTTAAAATTGTAGTGGTGTTATTGTAGTACTGTATAGATGTGTTTTGAATAACATCTATATAATCCGGTAAAAGTGTAGTTTTATAACTCATATAGTATTTTCATTTATCTTAGGATCTGTAAAGTGATATGTCTTTACTGCGGTTATTTTATCATAAAAAGAATTATCTTTAAATGTATGTTTTACATCTAAAATATAATATATACCAAGAAATTTATTATCAAAATCATTATCAATATATGAACCTCTTCTATCAATAGAAAAGAATTTACCGCCTCCTCTTACTAAATTACCTTTTACTATTATCTCAACACCCATATTAGCAACAAGAGCACTATACAGGGCTTTATTTCTACCCTGGCTTAACAATACCAAAGGGTCATGATACGTTGTAAAGACATTATCAAATGTTTGGTTTGTTTTCTTTAACTGGTTATTTATGAAACTAGGATATGGTTTTTGAAATTTACCTTTAAGTGTGTTTACGTAGTTTGATGTAAAGTCTCTTTTTACTTCTTCAATATTACCATCTACACAATTTAATATAAAAGATTTATTTTTAAAGTTGTACGCATGTACAATCTTAGTTTTTACTTTTTCAGTGTATATATCTGCAGGTACATTAAAAAAGTTAACTTCAAGTACATCACTCATATCACCCATTTCTAACGTCAAATTAGGCTTTTTAATATCGTTTATTGAAATTTTATCACTATCTTGTGCACCTGTTATATTAAAGTTTTCAATAAATTCAGCACCACCGGCGTCTAACTCTCCACGCTTAATGTAAGCATATTTAAATATATCAGCAGTACTTCTTAGTACAAACTCACCAGTAAAGCTATTCTTTTTAAATAAAGAAAAATCATTACTACTATCACTCGATGTATGCATACTTAAAAGATACTCAATATTATCCATTGCAGACATATCTGAAGGTGATGAAAAGAATACTTTATAAGAACCTTGTTCAAAATTAGGTGTTGTACCATCTGGCAAGGTTGCAAATAAACTGTCTTCTTCTAATGCCTTAGTTAGTACTGCTTTTATACAATCACCTGTATATGCTTCTCTAAGATTATCACTTGATTGTGCTGTATTTACGTTTTTAACTAAATCAGATGTTGTAAAAAATGTTTTACGTTCTTTTAAAATTTGATAGTCTAAGTCCACTATGTCATACTTTTTAAGTTTACCGCTATCCGAAGGTAAATTTGTTTCATTAGATAATACAAAGTAATAGTTTAACCCATATAATTCATTATATTTAGCATTGGGAGCATTTAACTGATCTTCACCATCTAATAATGGTAGTATTGTTAAATGTAAGATATCTCTACCATCCCCTCTTACTTTAAAACCACTATTACTTGTGGTGGTTTTATTTTCATTATTATCTGTATCATCTGATTTATATCTTTCTATACCATCATCGGTATTATCTATAATACAATAACCGTCTAGATAAAAATTAAAAATGTTATCATTTAAAAGTAACTCTTTAATAGCTGTTTTAGTGAGAGTGACTGCAGAATCAGCATTAAACAAAATAGCTCTAAATATATAATATTTGTTACCTATTATATACTTGAATTGATCTAATGTGGAAGTATTTCCTATTGAGTATCTCATTGTAGCTGTAATTTAATACTATCTAAAATAGGTTTAATATATTCTCTTTTTATTATTTTAATAGTCTTGCCTACCAATTTAGGATCTTGCGGGAATTTTATATCGTTAATTATGCAGATTAACCACCATAATTGAGTTGTTCCGTAAGCTTGATAACTTAGTGTAGTGAATGGTATATTCTTTTGTATATTATATGTGAAGAAATATTCATTATCAATATCTTGTGGTAAAGATATTTTTTTTATAATATTGTAGTAGTAAAAGTCTTTTTCACCTGTTTGATATAATTTAAATATATTTTCATATTGATACAGTTCCAATTCTTTTAATTCTTTTATATTATTTTGATAGTCACCGTTCATATAAGTATTTAATTATTGTGATTGTTTTGTTACAGTAACTGGTTTTGGTCTTAATCCAGCGAATAAGAAATTTCTAGTTTCTTCATTTAATCCTGTAATTGTCATACTTAGCTGATATGCATCTGGTACTATTGTAGTAATTCTGTTTATTTTTTCCCCATCCTTACTTATTACATCAGGTATGTCTATACCCATTAATCTTCTATTACCTATGAAATCTATAGTTAGACTTGAGATATAAGCATATGGTAGTGAAACTACACCAGGTATATCTATACCGTATATTACTGGTAAGTCTATAATATTTTTGTCATACCTACCGGGTCTATTTTGATAAATTAATGCAAATAATAGTTGCCAATTATTTGATATATCATTATATGTACCAGTATTAAGAAGAGGTATTTTAATGGTAATAGATCTACCGCTTTCACCAAATTTAAATTGTTGGGATTTTTCTATATAAGTACCTGGTTTGAGTAATCCTGCAAGATTTTTTGATATTTCAGAAACGTCTGTGACTAACCCTATTACAGATTCTAACATACCCCCACTACTTTCAGTAGAATAAGCTGCTGTTGCATTAAAATAATTGTTATCAAAATATGGAAAAACATACTTAAATCCAGTATCTTCTGTAATATATAAGCCTG
>Ga0181355_1001228_pt1 | contig 11282 bp, 12 predicted proteins | sample Fa13VDMM15DN_FD_130099 | JGI IMG/M metagenome (GOLD analysis project Ga0181355, IMG submission 130099) | Freshwater viral communities from Lake Michigan, USA - Fa13.VD.MM15.D.N | ecosystem: Environmental > Aquatic > Freshwater > Lake | place: USA: Michigan | collected 2013-09-23 | reverse complement strand
GTCGTCTCGTCGTTGGTCTCGGCCTCGACAAGCGAGGAGCCCGCGTTGATAGCGTCCACGATGGCCTGCGGGTTGTCGGTCGTCTGGAAGACCACCACCACCGTGTTTCCGGTGTCGCCCGCCGAGAGCGCGCCGCCCGTGGCGCACGTCACCACGATGCCGCCGCCGGCCGGGCCCGCGGTGCGCGCGAACAGGGAGATGCGGCAGTCCTCGTAGGCCGAGGCGCGGGTGAGGATCAGCCGGCTCTTGGCGCGCGCCGTCGTCTCGATCCGCTTGGGGCCGAGGCGAGCGGTGTGGGTGAACCGCTCGGCGCGCTGGGAGTAGCTGTAGCGAAGCTCCAGGTCGTTCGCCATCATCGACGCGTCGCTCGTCACGGTGTCGGCCGGGTCGAGCGTGGGGTCGTTGTCGCAGTCGAGGTGACAGGCAGCGTCGGCGGCGGTCGCGCGCGGGTTCCACACCCACGGCGCCACCCCGTTCTCCGTCATCACGAGGGAGACGGGCAGGAGCGGGAGGATCTCGGACGTGACCCACTCGACCGGGTTGACGGCGTCGTCGATGACGGTGTCGATCTTCAACCACTCGACCTGCGGGCGGGCGCTCGTGAACCGGCCGAAGTCGACCGGGATCCCCGCCTGCTCCATCGCCCACTCGAGCACGTCGCCCGCGTCGCGGAGCACCTGGCCGCGCCACAGGATGCCGCCCGAGCCGGCAGGCCAGCCGACGAACACCTCGTCGGTGGAGTTGACCTCGGGGTCGAAGCTGGTGCCGAGGTAGGTCGAGGCGCTGGTCACGTCGCCGTAGTCGTTGGACTTGTAGTCGACCACGGCGAGGAGCGTGCCGCGGGCGTCCCGGGACGCGATGACGTTGCCGGCCGTCGTCTCGGTGTAGGTGTACGACACGAGCGCATCCACGCCGACGGTGTCCTCGTCGGTGTTGAGCTTGACGGTGGTGGCTTCGATCTTCCCGACGGCGAGGATCAGCACGTTGTAGAGCCGCTTCTTCACGGCCCACCGACCGACGCTGCCCGTCACCCAGCCGTCCGCGATGGAGTCGTCACGCCCGGGGTAACCGATGGGGATCGGGTAGTAGAGGTCCACGTCCCCCGACCCGAGGCGGCCCGGGATCTTCCAGGTGTCCTCGGTGACACGGTGTCCGGCTTCGGGGATCTGCGTCGTCGAGTCGAGGGGCTTCCGCTCCGCGCTGAATCGGACGTAGGTACGCCCGTCGCCCGTGACGGCCCCGTGCTCGGAGTCGACCACACGCCCCGACACGCACACGCGCCGGGCCTCCCACGCGTCCACAGCGGCCCCGTAGCCGCCCGCGGAGACGCGCACCTGGGAGACCTGCACGGCGCTCCCTTCAAGGCTGTGGCCGGCGAGTTGGAGGGCCGCCACGTTGGCGGGGATGAAGCCGGAGACGACGATGGCCTCGGGCTCGGGGTCGGTGGTGAAGAGGTCGAGCGCACGGCTCCACACGAGGTCGTCCAGCGTGCCCTCGTAGGCGAGGCTCCCGGCGTCGGAGGTGAGCGTGAGCGCCATCGTCCCGACGCGGTACGTCACGCCCGCGAAGGTGAGATCGACGATGAAGGCGAGGTGGCGCCCGGCGAGCTCGTCGCGGGTCCAGCCGACACGGCTCACGAGCGCCTCCCGGCCTGCCCACTCGCGCGGCCTGTGCTGCTGAACACCTTGCGAGCCAGCGAGATGCGAAAGCGCACGTCGTCACGGAGGCGGCGGCCGAAGGCTCGGGGGCCGACGATCGAGACGGTGGGGCCCCCGTTGCGGTAGTCGGCGTGCGGGTCGGAGCCGGCGAGAGCGTTGGCCTGACGCTGGACCTCGCGCGGGTCGCGCGCGGCGATGACGTGATCGCCCGCACCGAAGGACATCGTCGTGCGCTGCGGGATGGAGACGGCGCCGGGGGTGTCGTTGAAGGTCGGCGGGGGGACGTTGGCGACCGCGGCGACGTTGGCGATCCCCTGCCCCACCGCGACGGCCCCGGCGATGATGTTGGCCGGATACGGCAGCGTTGAAGCCTGGGAAACTGCAAGCGCGGCGTTCACGGTGGCTTGCGCGATGGCGGCGGCCTGTTGAACGGCGAACGCCGCGGCCTGTGCGTCCTTGTCGGCCTCGGAGATGCCCTCTCGCGTCGCGGAGGCGATCGACGCGACGGCGCCGAACAGGTCGGCCGTGCTCTGGAGCTGCTGTTCATCCTGCGCCCGCTGCTCCTCGGCCACCTGGCGCGCGAGGTCGGTCTGCGCCTGCGCGACCCGCTCGGCGGTGGCGATGCGGTCGGCGGCCATCTTCTCATCGATGGCCTGTTGCTCGACGAGGTTGTCGTTGAGCTCCTGCCGGAGCGCCACCTGACGGTCGGCCTCCTCGCCCGCGAGCTTCTGGCGAAGGTCGGCCACCTGCTCATCGATCGTGAGCGTGGCCTCCTTCAGCTTGATGGCGGCGGCGACTTGCTCGCCCTTCACCTTCACATCCTCGCGCCCGATGATGTTCCCGCGGACGGTGCTCTGGAGGACGGCGCCCTGCTGCTGCTCCAGTCCTTCGAGCGCCTCGCGGAGCCGCTGCGTACCCGCGCGCTCACCCCCGTAGGCGCCGTCCTTCTTCAGGCTCGCTTCGTACTCGGCACGCTTGGCGGCGATGAGCGGGCCGTAGGCGGCGGTGACCTCGGCGATCGAGTCGCGAAGGGCGAGGTCGGCGGCGGTGGCCTTGCCCGTGCCGACAAGCTCCGCGTCGGTGGCTGAGCGGCGGACGGCGGCGAGCTTCTCGAAGGCCGCCTGTGCCTCGGCCGCCCGCTTCGCGCTTTCCTCCATCTTCGTGTTGGCCTTCTCGGCCTCGGCGGAGAAGTAGAGGTACGCAGCCCCGAGCGCAGCCGCGGCCACGGCCACGGGCGGCAGGATGGCCCCGAGGCGCACGCTGGTGAGGCCGAGGGCCTTCTGGCTCTCGGCGGCGACCTCGCCCACGTCGGCGAGGTCGGCCACGGTGCGCGCGGCTTCTGCGGCCTCGGGGGAGATGAGGCCGAGGAACCCGGCGAGCTTCGACGCGGACTGCCCTGCCTTGCCCGCCTTGTCGCCGAAGTCGCGCGTCGCGTCGGCGGCGGTGCGGGATGCCTTGGCCGCGGCGAGCGCCGCCTTCTCTGCGGCTCGGATCTCCTTGCTCATCTGCGCGGCGAGGGCCTTGGCCTCCTTGCCGCCGATGTCAGGGATCTTGGCAAGCTCGGCGCGGAACTGATCGAGGCGCGCGACGATGTCGATACCGGCGACGGGGTTGGACACGTCAGCGCCCTCCCTTGTTGGAACGGGTGGCGATGGCCTGCGCGAGCGCCGGAGTGACCTCGCGGACCTTGGCGGCGACCGGCTTGCGGATGAGCTCGACTACGACCGACTTGCCGTCGCTCGCCTTCGGGTTCGGGACCTCGATCTGCCAGGGGGCCTGACCGCGGAGCTTGATGGCGACCGGCTTGCCTGCCTTCTTCCAGGCCCACCACTCGCGCTGCGTCACGACCTTGCGGACCACGGAGAGCGGGCCGGCGCGGCGGACGAAGTAGGGGACGCGGTCGCGGCGCTTCGGGTCGATGCGGGTGTCGGTGAAGCCCACGCCGACGCGGACCTCGCTCTTGACGCCGTCGAAGGTGGTGACGCGCTGGACGTCGCCGAGCCGACCGGAGCGGCGGGTGACGCCCTTTGGGCCGTAGACTTCGGTGCGCGCCTTCACGACTACGTCCTCGGCGGCCCGCTCGAGGATGCGGACGGTCTCCGTCTCGGCGGCCGACACCATCGAGCGCACGAACGCATCCAGGCCCCCGTCGAGGGTGACGGTCACGTTGCCGGAGCGGTAGCGGGTCGTGCTCATCCGCCCCCCTGGCGTGCGTTGACGAAGGGCCGGAGGGCCTGCGGGAAGCTGCCGACGGCGACGGGCGCCGCCTGCGCTGCCTTCACCTCGGCGCCGCGGGCGAGGAGCAGCCCGATGACGTCCGCCTGCGCGTCCGTGTCGAGCCGGTAGAACAGACCTGGATCCCCCGCCACCGCCCAGCCGTGCGCCTTCAGGGCTCGGTCGAGCGCGCCGCGGGGGCTTCGGAAAAATCCGCGCGCTTCTGCCCCTCGGTCAGGAAGGCGAGGGACTTCACCAGCTCGTCGCGGATGAGGATCGCCGCGGCGGGGAGGCCCTTGGTGCCCTCGGCGTCCTGCCCGCGGAGCCAGTCGTACACCGCCCCACCGAAGCTCATGACGCTGTAGTCGTGGCCGGAGTAGGTGGCTCCGGCGAGGCGCCCGACGCGGGTACAGGCGCCAACGAGAGCGGCAGCGGCACGGAGGGCGCGATGGCCGCCCCTCACGCTCTCAGCCTGCCACGCGACGAAGAGCTCCTCGCGCTCGCAGATCGAGGGCGGGAGCGCGATGGCGTGCGACTTGCCGAGGAGCGTGATGCTCACGACGACGGCGTCCATCCTACGTCCACGCGAGGTAGTCGGTGGAGTGCGGGAACATCTGGCCGGTGATCGTCAGCTTCGCCGGGATGCCCTCGGCGATCTCCGCGGAGATGCGGCAATACTTCGCCGTCACCGTCGAGTCCGCCGTGCCGCCGAAGTCGGTGCGCTCGCCGGTCCACTTGAGCTGCACGCACCACAGGCCCTTGGTGCCGCCGCTGTTCATGCCGCCCGCGGAGGCAGGCAGGGTCGAGAGCGCGGCGGCCCACACTCCGGTACGGCGGACGATGTCGAGGATCGTCGCGCTGGACGCGTCGGTGAAGCCGACGAGGTGACAGGTAAAGGTGAACTCCGGCGTGATGTCGTCGGTCTCGCGGGCGCTGTACCACCGGCCGCGATGCATGAACTCCTGCACCGCCTTCTGGTTGTGAGTGATCGTGCCGAAGGAGAGGTTGCCGTCCTCGTAGGGGACGGTGAAGGAGAGCGGCGTGCCCGTCGCGTCGGTGAACACGAGGACGCCGTCGGAGGGAACAAAAGGGACAGCGGCGAGAGCCATGAGGAAACCTCCGGGGTCGGGCGATTAGCCGACGTTGCGGCTGATGTTCTGACCGTGGACGTGGAGGGCCTTGGCCGCAGCGGCGGCGGTCTTCACGCCGATGTACGGCTTGAGGTCGACGGCGTCGGTGAGTACAGCCGTGGTCAGCACGAGCGTCCCGTTGATCCACACCTTCGCGATGCGGGTGGACGCGATGGCGATGCGGACGACGTACCGGGCGTCTACGGCGACGGTGATGCCGGAGTCGGTGGTGGTGTCGGTGCCGGCGATGCTCGAGAAGACCTGGAACTTGCCCGTGTTGACGCCGGCCTCGTAGCGGACGAAGACCTGGTTGTCGTCGGTGGCGATCGTGGCCGTATTGGTGAGCTTCAGCCCGGCCCACGCGACCATGTCCGCGATGGAGGCGGCGGTCGTGAACGCGCACTCCCACGCCGCCTCCTTGTCGGTGCCCCACGTCACCTGCGTCCACGCGGTCTGATTCGCGTCGAGGTGGGGGAGCAGGATGACCTCGTCGCCCGACGTGGTCTTCGTGGTGAGGGTGACGCCCCCCTCGGCGTAGTAGGTCGTGCAGGTCGAGTCAGCGTTCACGCCGAGGATCTCGAAGTCGGGATCAGCGATCTCGCGAACAGCCTCGGTCGCGGAGTTGATGTCCGCGTTCAGGCCGGGCTTGCCGCGGGAGCCGGCGACCCACCGCAGGGCAAAGCGGTCGTACTCGGGCACGTCGGCAAGGGCCCAATGCGTCCCACCGTCGGCGGTGACGTAGAGGGCCTGGGATGCGGACGTCACATCCTTCCGCAGGTACGCCAGCGTGGTCCCGGCAGCGCGACCGTAGGCCCCCGCGGGAACGCCGTCGCCGACGACAACCTCGGCGTAGTCGGTGGTGTCACGGCCCTCGACGTCGGAGAGCCGGAGGCCCTGCGCCTTGATCGTCGTGCCGCGGAAGTTGGCGCCTACCTGGGGAGTGCTATCGGCCATGATGTTCGAACCCTCGCCGGGTACTACACAAGCGGCGGGTCAATTCAGCGCGAACAGGTGGAGCGCGCGGAGGGTGATCTCGCCCATCATCCAGCCCTGGTCATCGACGGGGCGGATCGAGGAGACGTAGACCACCTTGAGGTTGGCGCTGTTGGTCGCGTCCATCGCGCCCACGATGAGAGCGCCCTCGACGCCGAGGGCCGCGTCGTAGTCGGTGAGCTGATCGAGCGCGGCGAGGTTGTAGGCCCACCGGACGAGCACCGTCGTCTCACACAGGGAGCCTTCGACCACGCGAGCCCGACCGGCGAAGGCGGACGTCGAAGGGCAGCCGACGGCGTAGGACTTGTGGAGCAGGTTATCGCCCTCGCCGGTCCCGAACTGGTCGGCCGGGATCGGGGACTGCTGCCAGCCGTCGCCCGTCATGGCGGCGAGGATGGCCGCGGAGACGCGCTGGCGGATGGTCGCGACCGCTACGGCGCCCGGGGTGCTCACAGGCCCCCGAAGCCGCGCCAGGACGTGCGGGGGCTCGCGTTGACGAAGGTGACGCCCTTACTCGCGGCGTGCCGGGTGTCGTTGTCCGCCTGCCCGTCGCCGTCCGTGCCCTTCACGAACTTCATGCGGCCCATCGCGATCTCGAACTCCTTTTTGTGCTTCTCGGCGAGCTCGCCCCATCGGCCGCCTTGAGCGCGGTGGAAGTCGAGGGCGATCAGGTGGAACGTCAGCTCGAGGTGGACCTCGCGCAGAGACCAGCTCGTGACGACGTGCTCGAGGAGGACGCCCATCTGCTCGAGGCGCCCCACGATGCGCTTCCACGCCTCGTCGATCTTGGTCTGGAAGCTGGTAGCCCCCGAAGCGAGGTGCCGATCCAGGTCGGTGTAAAGCCCCGTCAGATCGGCGTCCGTGATGACGGGGACGGCCGCATGGAGGACGAGGGCAGCGTCACGGCGGAAGGTGCGGGTGACGCTGTCGAGGAGCAGGACCCACTCCTCGCGGTAGCCGCGGCCGAGCGTGAGCGTGGCCGGGATCGAGGCGCCGGGGAGCGCGTAGGTGGCGACGCTGGACGCGACGGTGACGGAGGCCGCCGACACGAGGACCGTGCCGGACGGGCCGTAGAGCGAGAACGTGCCCGAGGTGGGCGCGTAGAGCGAGCCGGAGCGGTAGAGCTCCAGGGAGACGGTCTGGGTCCGCGCCCGCTCGATCATGTCGGGGTAGGCGATGCGGGCGGTGTAGACCGGCTCGGCGTTGCTCACTTGCGGATGCCCTCGTCTCGTTGCTCGTTGCGGATGCGGGCCTCGCGCGCGCGCTTCTGCGCGACCTCGGGGGAGAGCCCGCCCTTGTCGATGAGGTGGCGCGTCGTGCGGTCGATGTGCTCGCGCCCGCCCTGTTGCTCGCCGGTGCCGAGGCCCTTCACGCGACCGCCTTCGCCGGCTTCAGCGCGACCACGGCCTCATCGAACTCGGTGAGGCGCTTGGCGGCCTCGGTGATGCCCTCCTCATCCTTGCGGCGCTGGGCGCGCTGGCGAGCCCTCACCAGGCGGGCGCGCATCTCGGAGAGCACGCCCTCGCGCGGGGGCGCCACGGTGCCGGAGGCGACGAGGGAGGCGCGGAAGGCGTAGTCCACGCCGTGGTCGATCACGACCTCGTAGGCGCCGTCCTCGTAGGTGCGGACCTTCTCGCACTTGAGGAAGAAGCCCTGGGAGCCATCGGCGCCGGGGACGCCGTAGAGGTAGCTGTCCACGTCGCGCAGGACGGTGAAGCCGGCGCGCTCGTTCTTCGCCAGGAGCAGGCTCGGGTCGGGGGTCTGCCCCTTGGGCGCCGTGCGGGTCCAGACGCCGGGCTGGACGATGAGGCGCTTCAGCACGGGGACGATGCGCGGGCCGGCGTCCACGTTGACGAGCTGCCAGCTCGACGGGTGCGCCCCGAGGAAGAACATCCGGGTGCGCTCGCCGAAGCTGGGGAGCTTGCCGCCGCGGGCCGCTGCGCTGATCGGGCGCTGTTCGGCGTAGCCGTCGGGAGTGCGGGCCGGGGCCGGGGAGATGTCCTTCGCCATGTGTGTCTCTCGGGGTGCTACCGCCGAAGGCCCGACCTCTCTCGAGGTACGGGCCGGGCAGAGGCGAGCGGCTCCGGCGCTCCAGCGGACACACACAGGCTGTGCCGCCGGAGTCGCCGCCCAAGCCGCTTAGGTGGTGGACCCGAGGAGCCCGCGGATCCGGGCCTGCTCACGGATGGCGAGCCCGTCGTAGCCGTTGCCGACGATCTTCCATTGATCCTTGCCGGCGTTGCGCTCGACCTCGATGAGCAGCGGCATGTCGGTCGGCTGCATCACGGTGGTGTTGCCGCCGAGGGGCGCCGAGGGCATCGAGATGTCGTAGGCGATGGCCCCGGGCGCCATGACCGCGTTCTCGTAGTAGCCGCCCGCGGAGGTGATCCGGGTGGTCGGGAAGCACAGGATCCCGAGGATGACCTCGGCGCCCTTCGCGAGGAACGCCTGCACGTCCGTCCGCATCTGCTGCGGGCCGACCTCGCTCCGCATGGAGTCGCGGATGGCCGAGAGCGTCTGCGGCCGGAAGGCGCCGATGAGCTGCCCGGGGTCGCCGGTCGAAGCGGTGAAGCTGTCGATCACGTCGTAGAGGTCGTCCAGCGAGCCCATGGTGGCGCTCGTGATGTTGGTGGACGCGCCCGCGAGCGCGGTGCCGAGGAGCCCCATGCGGCCGGCGCGGAAGGACTCCGCGAAGGTCATGCCGAGGGCGATCGGCTCGAAGCCCATCGCGCCGCCGATGGAGCGGGCGAGGCCGGTCTCATCGAGGCGGAGGGCGCGGCGGGCGATGGTGACGTCCACGTCGGCGGCGGTCACGTTGGAGACGGCCACGTCCGTGTCCTCGGCGGCGGTCGCGTCCATCGAGAGGCCCCACCCGAGGGTGAGCATACGGTGACGCGCGACGAGCGAGCCGGAGCCGGTGAGGTTGCCGGCCATGAAGATGGCGGGGGTGTCGAAGAGGTCGGCGCTGTCCTGCATGGAGAGCATGAAGGACTGCTCGGCCATGACCAGGTCGTTGAGCTGGTCCTCGGTGATGAGCTGGCCAGCGGAGAAGAGAGAGATCGCCATGATGGGCACCTGTGGGGGTGTTGGGGGTCATGACGGCCGGTTCGCTGTTCGGGCCCGGTGCGACCGGTGCGGCTGTCGTCGGGTACTACACAGAGAGCCGGAGCTACCGCCCGCGGGCCTTGCGCTGTTCGGCCTGGATGGCGAGGAGCTCGTCCAAGGTCTTGGCGCCCTTGACCTTGTCGGCCCACACGGGCGTCGCGCCGGGGTCGACGCGCTGCTGACCGGCGGTCGAGGAGGCCCACGTCGGGCGGGCCGGGCCGGCGGGGGCGGGGGCTCCCGGAGCGGGGGCGCCGGGGGCGGCCGGGGCCGGAGCGGGGGCGCCGGTGAAGATGCCGCGGAGGTAGGACGGGAGCAGCGTCGGGTCGGCCTTCACGGCGCTGAGGTAGTCGGTGAGGCCTACGCGGGCGGCGGGGTCGACCTTCGCCATCGCCTTCTGATGCGCCGCCTCGAGCGCCTCGAGCGTGTCGGTGTCGGTGATGCCGTAGGCGGTGGCCGCGGTGTAGCGGGTCTCGATCTGCGTCGCCTTGCCCTTCCACGTCTCGGCCTCGGCGGTGAGGGTCGCAACCTTGGCGAGCTCGGGCTCCGCTGCCTTGAACTTCTGCTCCCACGTCGCCGCCGCGGTCGTCGCCTGCGTCACGCGCTCCTCGACGCCACGGACGCGATCCTTGATCTTGTCCTCGAGCTCCTGCTGCGAGAAGTACGCGTTTCCGTCGGTGTGGGTGATCGGCATGTGTGTGTCCTGGGTCAGACGAACGTGGGGAGGGTCGGGGCCGCGGGGCCGGGGAACTGCGCGTTCTCGCGCTGGATGCGCTGGAGCTCGATGACGGCCTGTTCCCGGGTGATGCCGGGGTGCAGCCGCATAAAGGCGTCCACCGTGGAGAGGAGGCCGGCGGCGCGCTTGGCGAGGATGTCCTCGCGCTGCGCCTTGACCTCGCCCTCGGAGAGCGGGAGGCTCGGGTACTCGATCGCGTACCCGCTCTCGGGGTAGCTGCTCCCCGTGGCCGCGTTCAGCACGCGGGCGCTCACCTCGAGCACGGCGAGATCGCCCCGCCGGAGCTGCGGCTCGAAGCGGGCCTGGGCGCCGCGGAGGCCCTCACGCGAGATCGAGAGCGACGCGCCCGAGCGAGGGTCAGCGCCCGTGCGGACGAGGTCGGCGGCGGACACGCCCGCGTACTCGGCGAGCCCGCTCTCGAACATGCCGATCGCGGTCATGAGCTTCTCGGGGTCGAAGCCCGGCTGAAGCTGGATGACTTGGGGCGCGATGTTGCTGTCCTCGGCGGCCTGGACCTCGATGAAGGACCCGGGCTCCGTCGAGATGACGCTCGTCCGCGCGCCGCCCGGCTTCTCGATCTCCAGCCCGACCACCCGGCCGCCCGAGATCACGACCGTGGCGAAGCTGCCGTCCTTCACGCCGTGGACCCAGAAGGTCAGGAGCACGCCGATCGTCAGCGTGCCGAGGACCGCCTCCAGCCCGTAGTAGCTGTCCCACAGCCGGCCGGTGCGCTCGGCGTGGTACATGACCGCCGGGATGAAGGGCTTGCCGGTGGTGTCGCGGTACTGGTAGTTCTCCCCCGACTTGTCGCCGCCGAGCGAGTAGGCCGTCCAGTCCTGTTTCCGGTCGGCGGACAGGATGCGCTGAACGGGGTTGTCGAGGTCGCGCACATCCACGATCTCCCACGCCCACTCCATCGCGCCCGTCTCCGGGTTGCGGCGGGCCTGGATCTCCTCGATGAGCACCGGCACGTCCGGCGCCTCGGGGAGCGCCTCGACGTGGACGAGCTCGCACGGGACGAGCTTGTGGAGCAGCCCGCCGCGGGGGGTCCAGTCGATGCGGACGAGGCCCTCGCGGATGCCGACGAGGTCGGTGCTCGCGCGCTGCTGAAGCTGCCAGAAGCCGGCGTCGTCCACGACCTTGGCGAGCACCTCGGCGGCGGGGACGGCCCCGCGCACCTTGGGCTGGGTCCGGTAGAGCGCCCCGCCGATCTGCGTCGAGAGCGAGCGGAAGGGGTTGCGGCTCATCTCCGCGATGCCCCACGCCTCGCGCCGGTCGGTGCGGATGTGCTTGTTAAGCGCCGCCTCCAGGTCCTCCGCCCACTGGCCGTTGAGGAGCCGCGACCGGAGCGCCTGGTGCAGGGCGCGCTTCCGGTCTTCTTCGGGCAGGAGGGGGCGAGAAGCGACGTCGAGCGCCATGCCGGGTACTACACAGCCGGCGAGGATGTCC
>Ga0181355_1001227_pt1 | contig 11285 bp, 2 predicted proteins | sample Fa13VDMM15DN_FD_130099 | JGI IMG/M metagenome (GOLD analysis project Ga0181355, IMG submission 130099) | Freshwater viral communities from Lake Michigan, USA - Fa13.VD.MM15.D.N | ecosystem: Environmental > Aquatic > Freshwater > Lake | place: USA: Michigan | collected 2013-09-23 | reverse complement strand
GTAACGCGTCAGACGGTCTATAACTGGTTTGCTGGTAAGGAAGTGTTCGTCGCATATCAACAGCGCGTCGAACTGCTTATCAACATTATGTCAACATCACAAACTGCCGACGAGGCATGGAGAAGAATATGTACAGCCTACAACCTCAAACCCTGACGAATTCCGAATTGGAGCGTCTTGCTTACATCACTGGGTACGACAAACTGCCACCGAACTGGGTAGCCGAAATCCTACGCCGCACTGAAAAGGATTGGGAAACCAAACAAGCGCACAACCCCGCGCAGCTAGAACTCGATCTGTCTTAAACCATTTCCCAAGGATACCTATGGAACCGCTTGAGTTTCTAGCGGAGGTACTGCCGCCCCCGGGAAATGGTAAGTACTGTGTTGTTGAACTAACAAAAAACAAGGAGCATTTTTATGTAGACACACTGGAGCAGGCGCAGCCAAAGATAGACGCATGGAAACAGCGAGGGCTGGACGTCTTCTTTGCGCTGGGGACTTTTGGGGATTTGAAGCGCCGCATTGCGACCAATGTGCGGATGGTTCGCTGCATTGCCGTGGACGTAGACTGCAACCACCCCAAGGACATCCCCGACTCAACGGGTGTCATTTCCCCCAAAGCTTATCCATCGGCCAAAGCGGCTGCTCAAGCAATCATGCAGTTTGCCAACGAGGTTGGGCTGTCAGGGTTGGGCGACCCTTGGCTGGTGGCATCGGGCGGCGGGGTACACGCGTACTGGCCTTTCAAAGAGGCCGTGGATATCCACGAGTGGAAACCTGTAGCCGAGGGGTTCAAGCGCCTGTGCTTTCAAAAGAAGTTGGACATTGACCAAACGATTACGGCAGACGCCTCAAGAGTACTGCGCGTCTTTGATACGGTTAACAACGGCATCAAGAACGACAAGCGCGTACGCGAAGTCACCGACGTTAAGTTTAAGAATGCTGGCGACCACTTTGAATTTGAGGACATCCGGGCGCTGGTAACCAAGCATTTGGTGGGCACGGCTTACGAAGTCAGCGCCCCCAAGGGTGGCAATGGCGGTGTTGCGCTTACGCTGCCGGGTAAAAGGCCGAGCAAAGACGCAACGACGATAAAGCTGTTTGAAAATACATCGACAAAGTTTGAGAATATTTACAGGGCCACCAAGGCTGGGCGGGGCTGCGATCAACTTCGATACTACGCTGAGCATGCGTCTGAGGATGGCATGGAGCCGCTATGGCGGGCGCATCTGAGCATTGCCCAAAAGTGTGACGACGGCTCCAAGGCGGCGATATGGCTGAGCAAACTGCATCCGTACGACGAAGACCGGATGCACAGGAAGCTAGCCGAGATCAAAGGCCCGTACCCCTGCACCAAGTTTGACTCCGAGAACCCCGGCGTATGCATAGGGTGCAGCCATTGGGGCAAGATCACCAACCCGCTGGCGCTGGGCAGAGAAACGGCAATAAGTACTGAAGCCAAGGTGCTGGACATCCCCCAAGTAGACGGCTCAAACGCCAAAATACTACGCCCTGAACCACCACGCGGCTATGCCTACGGGCAGCATGGGGGTGTATTTATGGAGCGCGAGGACGAGGATGCTGACGGCAACAAGATAAAGCGCCATATCATGCTGCTCCCGTTTGACCTGTTCCCGATGGACATACTCAACATCAATGGCGACCATACCGTTTACATGGTGGCACTGCGCAAGACCGGCCCGCAGGAAGTCACCCTCCCACAAAAGGCCGTCGTAAGTAAGGATGAAACAATGAAAAGTTTGGCTACGCAAAACATAATCGCTGCCTTTGGCGCAGGCAACGACAAGAACCTGTTCGACTACGTGCGGGCAACGGTGGAGAAGATCAGCAACGAACGCGCACCCCTTGATGTGCCTGACCACTATGGGTGGCAGAGTGACGGTAGCTTTGTCCATGCGGGCATGGTGTACAAGGCCAACGAGGAGCCCAACAGAATCCCGCTGCCGGGGCTGGAGAACATTGTTAAAAACACGCAGATGACAGGCACGATGGAGAACTGGTTGAAGTTTATAAATCTTCTGGTGTCCCGCAAGCTGTGGGATCAGTTAGCCATTATTTTTCTCGGCGGCGGAGCCCCGCTGATGCGCTTTACTGGGCTGTACGGACTGACCATCCACTGCTGCTCTACTGAGTCCGGCACAGGCAAGTCACTGGCGCTGGATGGTGCAGCATCAATATGGGGGCATCCGACACATTACCGCGCTGGATCAGGCACTTCTCCTGTAGCTATGCAGCACCGCCTTGGCCTGCTGCATAGCATGCCAATGATTACGGACGAGATCACAACCACCAATCACAAGGACTTTGAGTGGTTCCCCGGAATGACCATGACCGTCAGCGAAGGCCGAGGCAAGGAACGCATGGAGTCGGGCTCTAACAAAGAGCGTTTGAATCTGTCCACATGGGCCACCTTTGCCCTGCTGTCATCGAACACACACGCCGTGGACTACATGACCGGAGCCCGCAAGCACTCCTCAGAAGGCGAACTGCGCCGCGTGCTGGAATGGATCATGGACGAGAAATTATCTTGGAGCGCCGAAGAAATTGAAATCATCAAGTCGTTGCAAGAAAACTATGCGGTGGCTGGCGCTGTGTGGGCACAGTACATGGTGGACAACGTGGATGCGGTCAAGCAGATGACCAAGGAAACCGTGACGCAGATGTACAAGGTATATACCGCGCCCAACGACGAGCGCTTTTGGATGGCTGGCGTAGGCTGCGCGGTGACCGCAGCAATCTGTTTTGGCAATAAGTACGCTGGCATAGTTGACGTACCGGTTGAACCCCTGATAGAGAGTTACCGCCGCAGTATCAACACGATACGCAAAGCCATGAAAACGGGCAAGCGCAGCGCGGAAGACATCCTCAACGGCTTCATACAGGAGCACTACGGCAAGTTTGTCATCGTGCATTACGGTGATAAGGCTGGGCCTATGGCACGGCTTGGAGACAACACCGTCGTGGACAAGAACACAACGCGGGCCGAAGTCATGGGACGCATTGAACACGGCGTTACTATGGGGCATGTGGACTTCTTTATTGAGGAGCGTGTCCTCAAGTCATACTGCTCCAACCACAGCTTTGGTTATGACACGCTCAAGGCCCACCTTGAGAAACAGTTTGTTGTGTCGTACATTGGTAAGAAAGACATGCTGTCCAAAACCAACGGGCCACCGATGCGTGTAAGCGTAATCAAGATTTCCCGGGAAGAAGATCAACTTGACGAAGAAATTAAAAATCCGCTGGCCTTGGCAGCAGCTTAAAAAAGGGCAGGGGTTTTTTGTCCCTACCCTTGACCCCGAGTCCCTCCGTGTGGAGGGACTTGATAAGGCTTTGGAGTGCCGGATATTTAACGCGCAGTGCGTTGCGTGCGTCAAGAACGGTCGGTTCGGTCTTTGGTTCTTTCGTAGACCGCCATCGAACCACGGGCAATCTTTGTCTTTATCTGATCCAGACGTTCCAGCAACTCATCCTTACGCTCAGTAGAAAGCTTGGGTGCAGCGCGGATCATGCGCTCCTGTTTAGCCAGTTCTCCAAGTTGTTTCTGTACCGAGCCGGACACCGATACTAGGGCCATTTCCGCAACGTGTTCCTGCATGAAAGCGCGGGCTTCGGCAACGCGGCCCTTGGCAACCATATCGTCAAACGTACCCTTAACCTGCTGGATATACTCCATTTGGTTGTAGGCTGCATCCAGCGTACCCCGACCCTCTACAGGCTGGAATAGACCGCCGATAAACGGCTGTTTGCTCATTGGCTTGGTGGGTTGCTGAACGTCTGCCGACGTTTCCGTGTTGAGCAGCGGGTTGGCAAGCTGCACCAAAGCGATACCCAAACTGGATGTGTAGCCACGAATAAGGTGGTCGATACTGATAGCCGATATACCCTCGCGCCCAGTGAGATTACGAATTTCTTCGTTGCCGGTCAATTGGGCCAAAAGCTTGGCAGCTTCCGTAGTGCTATCGCGGGCACGCTCAGACGGAAGGATTTTCTTTTCGCGGGCAGACTCAATGTCACCGCCAAAGAATGACGCCCCCAACACAACTTCCGTGAGCGGTTTGATAGCCGCAGGCAGTTGGAACGGGTTGGATTGGTCAATCAGCGTGAGCATGCCGCCTATTGCGGTCTTGGCCTTCTCATCACTAAAAGCCACGTTAACTATTGCTTCCGGCAAAGACTTAAACAAGTACCCAAGTTCAAACGGGATAGGAATTTTAAGCGGCTCTTTGGAGTCGCCAACATACACAAACCAGTTGCCGTAGCGTTCTTCAGGCTTGGCGCGCTTGTACGCCTCGTCGTCCTGCATCATAAAAGCGTAGGCCATCGTGCCTGCGGCAAGAAAAGCCCCACGGGCTACCAACTTTTGGCGGATTTTTAACTGTTCACTGTAGGGCATGTCGCCCTTGAAGGCCCGGTACAGCACATCCAAGCCTTGAATTTGCGCGTTAAAGAACGGGATCATGGTGTTGAGCCATTGCACGCTAGGAGATAAGCCGCGTCGTCCAAAGTTCATAGACTCCAGCGTGCGCAGCAACGCTGCCTGCTCGGACATCCCTTTGTCCAGCGAATCCTTGTACACCACAGCGCGGGTAGCCGCATCGCCCTGCAAAGCAAACGCATCGGCTTTAGCCATTAACTTTGCCCAGCCCGACTTGCCGGTGCTAATTTGCTTCAAGAACTTGGACATGTCCTGCTGGTCGCCGGTAAAAACGTTGCTGCTGATAGCGCCGGTCTGCATCAACTTGTTTTCGGTTTCGCTGCGCCCGGCTACCATGCTGGCTAATTCTTTCATAGCCGACAGAATCGGTATTGCGTCCGTACCTGTGGTCAACCATGCGGTCATTGGGTCGCGGATAACTTGGCGCACAGCATAGGCTGGGTTGCGTATGATGAAGTTACGTAGCAAGTTAGCAGGCACGCCCAGCATTTGCACAAGCGCAGGCATCGTTGTCTTGATACCCTCCATCCCCTTGACAATTAAATCAGCGGGGATGCCGTACAAGTCGGTGTCGATGCTGACAAAATGCGGCACACCTTTAACTTGGAACCGAACGGTATTGGCGTTGGTCGGGCCTACACCTTTACCCATAGCGCTGGCAATACCCATCTTGTGCAGCATGAAAGCGGACTCCTGCACAGCCTTGTTGCGAAGCGCCATGTTGGTAAGCATGAATGTGTTCTGCACCGCGCTGGTAAAGATTGGCAAAATTTGTTTGTTGTCGCCCACCAATGCATGTAACTGTGGCTCATCTTTGATGTTGCCGATGCGGATAGCGTGTTCCTTGTCAATCATCAACTCAACATTGTTGTTGCTGTTCACGCGGTAGAACGGAATGTACGGCGTACGCTTTAACTCGGCTACTTTTTCTTTAGAAAGGTAGCCAGCCTGTGCAGCAAAATCAAGCTGCCCGTCGTTAAACTCTTTGTAAATGCGTGCAGCTTCTTTGACCGCAGCCATTTTTTCTGGGTTGGCGTTGAGCATCGCCATGATCTGCGCATGCTCTTGCTTGACCTTGGCGGGGTTCTCGTAGTTAAGCTTTTCCCAACCAACGACATCCGCTTTTAGCCCAGCTACATACGCAGTTAAAACTGCTTCACCTTCGGTGTCGTTTTTAAACTTGCCTTTTTCCAACGCCACCGCTGCGTCCATCATGTTGGGGCCTTTGACGCTCTCGTAAATGTAGCCGCAACCTTTGCCTTCGCGTATGCGGATGCTTCCGTTGGTCAGCGCTTGGCCCGCAAGCTGGCTGGTATTTTGCCCAAAACGTAGGAAGTACTCAGCGTTTTGTGCTTCAAGGTCGCTAATTGCTTTTACATCCACGCCTTTTTTCAAGGCTGCGGACAACGCAGCGTCCTTGTCCACAAACTGCACACGCCCAGTAATGCCCATGACGTTGCCAAGAAACGCGTCTTTGGCGCTGGTCTCTTGGGCAATGAAAGAACTGCCCAGCGATGTAGCTTGCGTGCGGGTACGGAAGAAATTGTTCCCGTCCTTGTCCTTGACCACGCCAACTTTGGCGTAACGTGGAGCCTCGGGCGCTTCAGTCAGCCGTTGTACTGGTGGTGTATCGCCAAGTAATTTGGGTGCTTCAAGTTTGCCTTGAACTTCAGTTAACCTATTGCCGCCGTCCAAATTAAAAATATCGTTTACTAGTTTGTGTATAGCAAATATTTCAGCTTGCGTTGGCTTTTCGTTATCAATAGAACGCGTTATTGTGTTTGCCAAATCTAACGCAGTTGAACTACTTGGGTTTGGATGCTCAGCGCGAAATTGTCTTCTTGCGTCTTCTCTAAATTTTTCTGGCAATAATCCAATAAACTCGCGCAAAATTTTTACAACTTCTTTGTCGGACGCTTTTGACTTTTCTAACGCCCTGTTAATTTCTATTGATACGCGGAATTCCTCAAACTCAATAGATTCAGCTTTGGGCGCATACAAAAGGTCGGGGGCTTTAACGTCTAAATGCCCTTTGTTTGCGGTTAACTCTAGCTTACCTATTGTCTCTACACCATTCAACGTTAGTTCGCCCTTACCTCTTTGTATAGTAGAAACACTTACGCGATTAACATTAGCGCCTGCGGCTAAATCCAAGGACATTGGTGTGTCCATGTTTGTTACTAAGTTATCAACTTGTTTAAGCGCGGGGAAACTATGTTCTTTGCCACTAAAAATATACAGTTGTTCTATTTTTTCTAATTTAGGTAAGCTGGGTGTGCCGCTGTGTACGTTGTATGTCCCCAGCCCTTTGACTGTTTCAGGGTCAATAGTGTACGTTTTACCGGCAAATAAAAGTTCAAAAGGTTTATTTACCTTTTTGTTTTTAACAAATTGTTGCGAGAACGATGCCGACACACCAACAAAATTGTTTTGTTCAAACTTGTTACGTATTACATCAACAAATTTATCTGCAAAAAAATCTTTTACGGAATCTGACGGTTCGGGCCTGCCCCCGTACCCATCAATAACGTTAAATCTAAACAAACGTTTGAAATCACTAGCTTTACGGTCAATAGCAAGTTCGTATGGGCTAACGGGGCTGTTACCGCCTACTTTTTCTAATATGTTATTAAAAAAAGATTCTTTAATTTGTGTGTCTGTTTTGCCTTTGGCAAGATCAATTAAACGTGCTTTGCGACCAAATTCAGCAGTGTATTGTGTTGAATTTTGAAAATTTTTGTTTGTTAAAAAATCGGTAGCAATTTTTTGCTGTTCCGCAGTCAAGGACTGTTCTGGCGAATTACCGCGCACTTCACCAATTTTTTCTTGGCCGTCCATACGAACAGCAACTTGCGCTTTACCGTCTTTATAGTAAACGTAAAAATCACCGCCTTCAATTTGGGATTGAGCGTGGCTTTTACTTGCACCTGTACACCAAGGTGTGCCCGCGCATGCCGCGTTAAGTTCTTCCGCTGCGGCGTATGACACTTGACCTTTTGAAACTTGGTCAAATTTTTGCCAACCGTTTTTATTTAAAGCTTTGTTAATTGCTACATTGCGATCAGCGTTTTCTTGCATACCTTCAAAGAAAGCTTGTTTTAACGGCAAACCCTCGCGCAGCTTTTGGATAACAAACGCAGCATCTGCTGAACTAACTATGGCTACGTTGTGCCGGTTGTTAGCGGAAATATTTACAACTTTTAAACGTCCGTTAGCATCAGAAGTAACCGAAAACTTACCGGCAGCTTTTGCAACAAGCGCTCTTTCTGCCGTTGTAAAATCTGTTGAAATTAGTAACTCAAACACTAAGTTTTTTAAATCTTCCGTGCGTTTTTCAGTTATTGCCTTAACTTCTTGGATACGCAACCCCGGATCTACCTGTGCTTTTGCGGTAACTAAATCAATGCCTGTAGCTTCTACGTAATGCAAAGGGTCATCAAGATTTAGTTCTTTGCCGTCAGACATACGCACACGGTAATCCAACGATGTCATGTTTAAATCTTGTTCATTAATTGCTTTTTTTATTTTTTCTTTTTCGTCTTGCTCACGTACTACCGGAGCCGTTCCTATTCTGGGTTTTTGTATTTCTTCAAGTTCTACCATCAACGCTTTTAACTTTGCAACGTCGTCTTTTTGTTCTTTAGTTAACGTGCTTTCGTCGCGTTTTAATAAACTATTTCCTGTGTACGGTGTGGCAACATGGTCTTCGGGCGACGAAATAACGCTTTCTAAGTAGTCTTCCGCAATACGCTCGACGTCATCGGGCGTGCGGTCTTTCTGTTTAATGTCTACGCCAAAGGCCTCCGAGAACTGCTTCATGGAGTTGCTGCCCGTGTGCAGGGCGGCGATGTCTTTCTGTGCGTTGGAGTACGGGACGTTCTGCACCCCCGATATTGCTTTTTCTACGCCACGGTTTAGGCCGCGCACACTGGATGCAACCATGAGCGCATCGACTGCTTGAATGCCAGCGCCCAGCATGGTCTCGGTTTCGGCTTTGCTGAACCCCAGCAAACGCAAGATGATGCTCTTAACGCCTTGCCATGCATCCGACATCTTCCACTTCTTGCTGCGTAGCTGCTCTTGCAAGTTGCGGTTGGACAGTATCTCCGCTGCAAACTCAGACAAGCTGCCCTTGGCATTGGCGCTGGTAATGGATGGGTCTTTTTTAACTGCCGCGTACAAGGCTTGAAGCTCCCGCATTGCTATGCGCTGGGTTTCGGTCAGCTTGCTTGGGTCGCTTTCATACAACTGGATGATGCGTTCAACTGCCGCGTGTGTGCCCTCGTGCAGCAGCACCTCTTGGTTCATACCGCTTTGGCGGTTCAGCACCACTTCGGTGGAGATAGCTCTGCCAAGGATTTCATCGCCGTTGTCCGTAAGGTTGTCCTCGGCACGCACATCCGTGTTATCCAGTACGCTAGCTAAACGCTGCGCAACAGCGCGGTTTAACGGGCTGGCTTTGGGGTCGTTGGCAATGTTAGTGAACGCTGCCTGAATGTCGTTGTTGTCAATGTGCTTGACTTGTTCCGTGGTCAGGTCGGGGCTTTCAACTTCTACACCGCGTGATAATTTTGATCGCTCGTTATACCCTTGTATGTCTGAGCGCATCCCAGTGCTTGGTTTCTCGCTTTGCATACCTTCGGTGAAATCTTTCACCAAGTTTTGCTGCCTTTGCCGGAGTTCTTGTTTAGCCGAACGGCTTGAGATACCACTTTGCTCCCGGGGCGCAACATTTGTTTTACGCGTAACTTGTTGGGTACGTTTGCTGGCAATTTCTTGTTTGCCCGCGCTTTCGTAAGATTCTTGGAGCGCTGCAACTACTTCTTTTAAAGAAGCGATGTATTCAGGCGTAGTGCGACCAAGCTTAAGTGCGTTTTCGCCCAACTGTTTTGTTGCGTTTTGTTTGTATATTTCTACCTGCTTATCATCAGGGCCGTACTTTTCTTTTAACGCTTGGAGACGCCGACGCACTTCGTCAAGTTGCTTTTGGTACTCAGGCATTTGCCGACCCAACTCAATAGCCACTTCTTTAGCCGCCTTACTGTTTTCAATTTCTGGCGCAATCCGGCCTGCGTTAATTCGTTTGGCTTGCCGGGCTTCGGGCGACATCCTAATGTCTTTGCCTTCAACGCGGGACAGTGCTGCCTTCTCTGCCTTTACTTCGCTGACTTTTTTAGCCGGTTCAATCTTGCGGAACTGGGTGTGCAAGTCTTGGATTTTTTTAATTGCTGGGTCTAGGTTTGTTTCCACAATCCCATTGAACTCATTTACCAGCGTGTTCATGCGCCGCAGCGCACCTGTCTTTTGACGGGACGTAGATTTTGGGTCGGCGTAGACTGCTTTCTTTTGCTCGTGTTCCGCAGCAATTACATCAAGCCTGTCACGTACAGAATACTTGGCATTGCCTTGTACCTTCTCAACCTTGTCTTTAATAGCTTGAATATCGGCTACAAGTGCATCGTAGGCTGGGCCTTCGGAAATACGCGTTGACTTAACGCTACTTAAAGGCTCCCCGGTTTTAGTGGCTAGTTCCTCACCCCCAAGACCCAAACGCTCGTCAAGCGAAGCAATCAAGCGGTCGTTTTCAGCTTTCTCCGCTTCGCGCCGCTTGTTGCGACTTATTAAATCTTGTTGCTTGCGTTGCTGAGTTAAGCGGTTTATGGCGTCAATGTCGCCGTTTTGCACAGCGGTTTGCAGCATGTTGGTTGGATCAAACAAATCCAACGCCTTCATTTTGGGTTGCGTTTGCGAGTACTGCTCGGTCAACGTATCAAACTGCCTTTGCAGTTCGTTCATTTGGGCAAACTTGTTTGTAACATCAGTGTTAGGAGCACCTTGGTAGTCGCCAAGGTAACGCCGACTAATCATGTTGTCCGTCTCGCGTTTAAGCTGCGCAATCTGCCCGCCGATATGTTCCGCAGTTTGGATAGCCAGCTTACGTTTTACTTCGTCCGTAGTGGGGCCAGTATCAACAGCAGGCGCAGCGGGGGCTTCAAGGGCTGCAACTTGCTCGGGTTTTAAAGCAGCGCCTTGATCCTGCAAATACTTGGTGACCGGGGCTTGTGGCGTTGTGGGTACAGGCGCTTGGGCTTCGGTGAACAAGTTCTGTGTTTCACCCTTTGGTGTTCCTGCTACTTGAAGTGCTTTAAGGCGCTTGGAGTAGTCCTGTATCTGCTCTTCCCGTTGCGTCTTTGCTACGTCCAACGCTTGGGCGTGTTTGTCTACGTTTTCAAAGTCAGCACTTTTTGTGGCTTCCACCAACTTTTTGTGGGTCGTATTGATCTTGGTGTCCAAATTGGACAGCGCGGCTTGGTGTTTGGTTTCCAGTTCTTCTGGGGTAACCGTAGTGCCGCCAAGGTTCTCAATCAAGTTGGCTGAGTTGGTAACCCTATCTTGCAACTCTTTAATCTGTGGGCCTAGCGCCCGCACTGCCTCGGTGTCTTGCTGCTCAGCGGCAGCGGTGTATTGAGCCAACAGGGGGTTAAGTTGTTGGGTCAGCACGCCATGCTGTTCCATTAAGTCTGGTAAGTTGGGCGTTTCTTGTACGGGCGGCGTTGGAGTCACTTCCCGAATTGGGGGGCGTGGTGGTGGAGGGGCCGTACCTTGGTCATACCCAAGGCGTAGTAAGTCTTCAGTGGGCGGTGCAGGGGGTGCTTCTGCTTCTGTTTGTGTTTGTGCCTGTGGCCCGCGTAACGCGCCTACTGGCCCTGCCGTTAACGCCCCGGTAAGTCCTTCTTGTATCCCCGCACCAAAGACGCCCTGCATTGTTGGAACATCGTAGCCAGCACGTTGTTGGGCTAAGTTTGCAGCAAGACGTTCTTGCC
>Ga0181355_1001224_pt1 | contig 11309 bp, 11 predicted proteins | sample Fa13VDMM15DN_FD_130099 | JGI IMG/M metagenome (GOLD analysis project Ga0181355, IMG submission 130099) | Freshwater viral communities from Lake Michigan, USA - Fa13.VD.MM15.D.N | ecosystem: Environmental > Aquatic > Freshwater > Lake | place: USA: Michigan | collected 2013-09-23 | reverse complement strand
GCCAATGCTCTGAGCCTGGGAACCACAATGAGCGCCACCGGCAATGTCACAGGTGGCAACTTGATCACTGTGGGTGCTGTGAGTGCTGCTGGTGCTGCCATAACCGGCGACATAACAGGCGCCAATATCACTGCCAACGTCACAGGCGGCAACATTGGTGGCGGCAACATAAATGCAACCAATTCAGTCACAGGAACCGTGGTATCAGCTTCGGGCAACATCACAGGTGGTAATATTGTCACCGCAGGACAACTAAGTGCAGCCGGCAATGTTGTTGGCAATATCTTGCTGGGCTTGGTGGGCACAGCAGCACAGACCAGCATCACCAGCCTGGGCACACTGGGCAGTCTTGCTGTCACTGCCAACGTCACTGGCGGCAATATCAACACAGCGGGACAAGTCACTGCTGGAGGCAATGTGAGTGGTAGGAACCTTGGCACCGGAGGTCTTGTTACTGCCACAGGCAATGTCACAGGTGGTAATCTAAACACAGCAGGCTTGGTCAGTGCAGGAACCACAGTCAGTGCTGCGGGCAATATCACAGGTGGCAACATTCGTACTGGTGGTTCTGTATCAGCCACAGGTGCCATAACCGGTGGCAATTTGACAGTGACCAATACTGTAATTACTGGTAATCTAACAGTGAGCGGCACAACTGAATTTATCAATGTGTCAACCATGGCTATTCAAGATCCGATTATCAGCATTGGTCGCGGAGCCAACAACGATCCACTAACAACCAACGACGCCAAGGATCGTGGAGAACAACTGTTCTACTACGACACTTCAGAAAAATCAGCATTTATTGGTTACTTAAATGGCTCTGGAAAATTGGTTGCAGCCAAACAAGCCACAATAACCAACGAACTGGTGACCATAAACACCTATGGTAGTTTTGTGGTGGGACAACTGGAAGGTGCCACAGTCAGTGTCACCGGAAACATCACCGGAGGCAATGTTGTTGGTGGAGCCAATGTCAATGCTACCCTGTTTACAGGTGCCACAGTCAGTGTCACAGGCAATGTCACAGGTGGCAATGTCGGAACTGGTGGACTAGTAAGTGCAACCGGAGCAGTCATTGGTGGTAGTATTGCTACAAACGGAACAACCAGTGCAACTGGTAATATCACAGGTGGAAACGTCACAACTGCTGGCCTGGCATCAGTTGCTAGTTTAAGTGTCACTGGTAATACTGCCACAGTGACCAGCTCAAACTACACAATTGGCTATAGAGATATTCCTCAGTTGACCAGCCTTGGAACACTGGCCACAACTGACGGCGGCAAACACTACTACGGCACAGGTACAATTACCATTCCCACCAATGCCAGTGTGCCGCTGGCAGTTGGAACCACAATCCTGATCATTGCCAGTGCAGCAATCACAGTCAGCACTGGCAGCATAACACTGATTCAAGTAGGAACTGGCACCACAGGATCCAGAACTATTGCACAATATGGTATGGCAACAATTATCAAAGTAGCAACAGACACCTGGTACATCAGCGGAACAGGAGTTTCGTAATGAGTGGTATCATGGCAGCAGTTGCGGGCAATGGACAAAACATTGTTTATGCAACTGGATTATATGGTCCCTTTGGAGTCGATCCATCTCCAATAACTGACAGCGACTCCAACAACGAAACGCCCTTTACTCGTTATTGGATAGGCTATTATCGACCAGCCAGCACCGGATCTGTTCTTTTTGGATTGCAAACAGTATGGAGCAGTGGCCAATTTGAAAGTCAGTATTCAATTGGGTATGTCTGGGTTGGCAACACTGCAAAATCTGGATTTGTTGCTGGCAACGCAGTGTTGGCATCCAATGACAATTATGCCACTGGTTCTGTTTCATTGATTGGGGGACAGTATTATCCCATTCGCATCGAATGGTCTGCTTACCTGCCAGATCCCGGCTTCTTTAGTAGCACCAGTGGCAGCATGACATTTTACGTGAACAGCACTACTACGCTGGGAACCACAATCTTTTACAACAGCTTGACCAATGGATTCTGATATCAAATAAATATCTGAACAAGGCAAAATAATGGCACAACCAATTTGGGACACACCAGCAGGCAACCTAGGAGTCATTCCTGAAAGTGTTTTCTTTCAGCAGACCTTGTTGGCCTACGATCCCGGCGGCAGCGACGTGTACTATGCTGTGATAGCCGGCAGCTTGCCCGAAGGCATACAATGCACGGCCAATGGCTTGATTGTGGGCACACCTAGAGCAGTGGCCAGCCTGCAAGGTGTACCTGTGCCAGTTAACCAAGACGTTACTAGCAAATTCACTGTACGAGCATATACTGAATCTTTGCCGCAGCGCATAAAAGATCGAACCTTCACGCTGACCATTACCGGCAATGATGTGCCAGAATTTACCACACCGGCAGGCAGCCTGGGCTCATTCTACGACGGCGACCAATTGGCCATACAAATTGGATACACCAACACAGACCCCAACGAAACTGTTGTGGTGTCCTTGATAGATGGTCAGTTACCCGGGGGAATCTCGATCAGTACCACTGGCTTGATCTCAGGTTATATCCAACCCGCACCCAATGTTGACGAGCCGCCAGGCTATGATCTAACACCAGAATACACGCTGCCTTATGACTTTTTGGTCAGCGCAATCAGCAAGAACTATCAGTTCACTCTAGAAGTCACTGACGGCAAAAGCAGCAGCCTGAGAACATTTTATTTCTTTGTGTATGACCGTGCTACAATGACTGCAGACACAACTGAAATCACAGCAGATACCACAGCAGTCACAGCTGATGAAACCACAGAGCGTAGACCATTTTTGACCAATGCTGATCCTGCTGATCTTGGCACTGTGCGCGGGGACAACTACTATGCCTATCAGTTCATTGGCAATGACTACGACACACCTGATCTCAAATATGCAATCAATGTAAACCAAGGTTCCGGACTTCCTCCGGGACTCACACTAGATCCTGTGTCGGGCTGGTACTATGGTTATATTCCTGATCAAGGTGTAACCGAAGTTGAGTACAGTTTCAACGTGGTGACTTATCAAGCAGATTTTGCCACACAAAGCGTGGTGATAAATCGAACTCAAGCTGGCAGCAACTATATCTACACATCGGGCACTGGAATACTAACAGCGGGAACTCTGATCCAATTGGCTGACCCGTTTGGCGGCCTGGCGACTGCAACCACATACACAGTTCAAACCATTGTGAGCCAGGACACTGTGACACAGCAGGTGATATTCACAGTGAGTGGAGCCACACTGACCAACGAAATAGGATCAAGTGTGGCCACCTTGATAATATCATGTTCGGCAACCACATTTGGCACCAATCTTATCACATGTAATAGCACTGCTCAACTGGGAGTTGGACAAGCGGTTGTGTTCACTGGCACTGGCTTTGGCGGCATTGCTGCGGCACCCACTCAGGTGTACTATGTGCTGACTGTCAACAGCATCACTCAATTCACGGTCACTGACATTCTTGGCAGTGATGTTGCTGTGGACCTGACCACCTCAGCTGGTACCATGTTGGCCAATCTGATTGTGGCCAGCGATCCTTATCCGTTTGTGATAACAATATCTGGTGCGGTAGCGGCCGAAGTGACCTGGCTCACTCCTGCAGATCTGGGATCAATTGAAAATGGTGACATCAGTCTACTGGTAATTGAAGCCGTGAATCGTGGCGGAAGAGAGTTGTTTTATCGACTGGAATCAGGAGCATTCAACGAGTTGCCACAGGGCCTGGATCTGTTGCCTTCGGGCGAGATATCTGGACAAGTAAGTTTCAACACCTTTGCTGTGGATCTAGGATCTACCACGTTTGATGCAAACCAAACCACCTGGGACAGTTCATTCACGTTCACAGTGAATGCATATGCAGCAGATACTGAGCAAATTGTGTATGACGTGTCATCAGTCACAGTGACCAACGGTGGCTCAGGATACAGCAGCGTCAATACTCCTGTGTTGGTATTTTCATCACCAGTGGGCGCCACAGCGGTACAAGCACAGCCTGGCAATGTCACAGTCACAGGCGGAGCAATAACTTCTGTAGAAGTAGCAGATGCAGGTGCCGGATACAGTGCGCCAGCCACCATAACCATTACCGAAGGCTTTGGCGGTTCAGGCGCAGTGTTAACTCCGGTCATGCGAGCCACAGGAGTTCGTGACGTGGTATCAGTATACAAAACATTTAACATACGCCTGATTCGTACCTATAACAAACCCTATCAGAATCTAAGTGTGCAGGCCATGCCACCAACCAACGATCGTGTGCTGGTGGCCAGTTTGTTGGACAACCCTGACATTTTTGTACCTGACTTTATTTTCCGTCCGGATGATCCTTACTTTGGCAAATCTAGTCGTGTGACATATCAGCATGCGTTTGGACTTGAACCTGATGCACTGGAAACCTATGTCAGTAGCCTGTACGAAAATCACTACTGGAAAAATCTTGTGCTGGGGCAAATAAGCACAGCCCAGGCTGTGGATCCTGTGACTGGTCAAGTGGTCTACGAAGTTGTGTACAGCAGAATTATTGATGATCTTGTGAATGCTGCGGGAGAGAGCGTGGCCAAGATTGTGAACTTGCCTTATGCTATTACAGATCCAGCAGACGGTAGCACACAACTCACACAGGTGTATCCCAACAGTCTAGTAAACATGCGCAATCAAGTGATTGATGTTGTGGGGCAAATATCTACCAAGCTACCGTTATGGATGACATCAAAGCAAACTGACGGACGAGTGCTGGGCTTTGTTCCAGCCTGGGTCATGTGTTATGTCAAGCCCGGCTACAGTCGTCAAATTGCCTATTACATTGCAACAGAATTTGGTAACCAGTTGAACAAGGTGGACTTCAAGGTAGATCGTTACATACTTGATCGCTCACTGAGTCGCAACTGGGACACAGCAACACAGGACTGGACTCCAGAAGCCAGTCTCACCACGTTTGATCGATACGGATCTGGCCTATTCCCATTCCTGGGCTATGTGGACATTGCTACTCAATTGGCCTATGCTGATGTCAATCAACAAACCCTGGCAAGCATAGCGGCCAGTGGTGGCCTTGATGGGCAGATCAGTCAAATCAATGGCAACACCATAATTTTTGTCAAACAAGAATACTATGACACATATCCCACAATTGCGGATGCCTGGCAAGATTATACTATTCTCTACGACGAAGGTGGTTATTCACCAGAGACAGCAGACGCCGGGTTTGATGAAAGTTATACTATACCTGGCGGTACAGAAGTTGAGTGTACCAATACTGCGGCCTCAACCAACTACGTCAAGGCAACAAATACTGTAGGACTACTGGTCAATGATCCTGTGTATTTTGCTGGTGACACATTTGGTGGAATTGACGCCAACAAAGCCAATGGCCTTACACAGATATACTACGTGACCGCAGTGGTCAATTCTGCATGTACTGCAACCGCATCCGGCACAGATCTTATCACTTGCGCCAGCACAACCAATATGGCCACCAATGATCAGATATGGTTTACCGGCGTCACATTTGGCGGTGTCAATACTCTTACAGCCAGCAACACTGTGCAGTTGTACTATGTGACCAAGATTAACGGAACTCAGTTCAAGATCAGTCTTACCCAGGGCGGCGCATTTGTGGCACTGAGCACAGCATCAGGTTCAATGACTGTGAATACTCGTTATTTTACTGTGAGTACTGCGTCAGGCGGGACCAACCAGGTTCTAAGCACAGCATCCGGATCAATGACCCTGAATTATGGTAATCAGCGCATGGCAGTGTTCACCATCTCAGTTAATCCGGTGACCACACTGGTAACACTTACTCCCACCACGCTGTCAACCGAAACACAATATGTACAGATCAACCGTGGCACTCAATTTGCTGGGCAGCAGTTGTATTATCCAACCAGCCCAGCAGAAGGTTACACAGTTGTGAACTGGATTCAAGTACCTGAATCAAATGCGGACGAAACCACATTTGATCAAGGATCAATAGCGTTCGAAGCACCGCTTGATATGTACGATCCAACAGATAGGTATGATAAATATCTAGTATTTCCCAAAGCCAATATATTGGTATAACTAGGACAAAAAAATGGCAAGTAGTATTAATCCCAATGACATTGACGGCTCGTATCCAGTAGCTGGTCAAGACAACAATTCGCAAGGTTTTCGTGATAATTTTACCAACATCAAAACCAACTTCACGTCGGCTGCAAACGAAATCACTGACCTACAAAACAAGGTCATACTCAAGTCAGCATTGACCGGTACAACCTTGGACAACAACATGAGCGGTGCTCTGCTTTATGATGCACTAATCCAGGATTTTGCAGCACAAAAAGTCACAATCAGCACCACCAGCGGCGCAATTGCAGTGAACTATGCCAGCGGACATTATCAGTCAATCACTACCAGCGGCAGCATCAGCCTGAGTTTTACCAACTTTCCCACCAACGGCACCTACGGATATGTCAAACTACAGATCAATATCAGCAACGCTGCTCACACAGTAACACTGCCCAGTTCAGTTAGTCTGGGTGTGGCCGGTATTCAAGGTATCAGCCCCACTCCTCCAGCAGCCGGACCCTACACAATCACATTCACAGCCGGCACATATGAGCTGGCATTTGGCACCTACAACGGTGGCTCAACTGTTACTATATTTGACTTGAATCGTGGCTTGACCAACTTTTCGGGTGCAGACATCACACTGGACGACATCACAGCCACAGGTAATATCATTGCTGGATTTGGTGGCACCAAGTTTATCAGTGCCACAGGCAACGTGCTCGGAGGCGGTAATGTTGTGGCCACAGGCAATGTGATTGGTGCCAACTTGACCACGGCAGGCCTGATCTTGGCCACAGGCAACATCACTGGTGGTAACATCACCAGCGTGGCAGGACAGATCAGCACAGGTGGTAACGTCACTGGTGGCAACGTGGCTGGCTTTGTGCGTCCCACAACAGGCACAGCAGCGCAGGCACCTATTAAATTGACAGCTGGCACCAATATATCCAGTCCACTTGGTGGTGCTATTGAATACGATGGCGTGGTGTTGTACGCAACGGCCACTGATGGTGATCGTGGAGTATTGGCAACTGAACAATTCATTGCTCTTGTGAGTGATTACATTGCCAATGACAGTGCGTCAGCACAAAAAGTATTCAACTCGCCCACAAACGGTGCAATCACTCTGGATGCAGGAACCACCTACATGATGGAAGGTGTTTATTATATCACCAGAGCACTGGGCGCCAACAGTCATACCTTGGCCACGCTGTTTGCCCTAGGAGGCTCGTTGACCAGCATCACATACACTGCTGACACCACCAGCACCGCTACCTATGCCCTGGGCACTGTCAGCAGATTTTACAACACCTCAGCTGGTGCTCTAACAGTCACCGCAGCATCCACCGATACTACTGAAAACATCACTGTGACAATCAAAGGCATGGTGCGTACCAATGCGGCTGGAACATTTACTCCACAAATTCAATACAGTGCTGCACCCGGTGGTGCACCAACTATTTTGAAGAACAGTTATTTTAAAATGACACCAGTTGGAACCAGCACAGTGGCCAGTGTGGGCAACTGGAGTTAACCAAACTGCTTGACCAAGTCCGGGAGTCATAGTATAATACACTATGGAACATCCCTTAATTGGCAATCTTGATCAACTCACTGCTGATGAACTCAGTGGTAAAGTCAACGAACTCAACAACAAACTAAACATTGCCATGAGATCTGGCAACGGGCACATGTGCAATCAACTGCGCATGGCCATAGAAACCTACCAGAACAAATATCAAGACGTTGTTCAACAAACCTACAAAAAACAAATTGGCAATGCCAATTTTGACGACAAGATCAATATCAAATGAGCATTAGACTACAGTATGACCTAGAGTTTCCGGCAGGAATCTACTACGACAATCGACTACAACTAAACACCTATCAGGTCAGTATGCAGTTATGCACTCATGCTGAAAATGATCAAGTGAACATTGCGCTGGAACGGCTCAAGTGTTTTGTCTATACAGAGTTGGCAGACACAGTGTTTATAGATCGAGCCGATGAAGGCCGCGCTGAAATGTTGGCCAGTCTAGGGGTGAATATTACCACTCTGCCTGCGGATCCTGTTGACCAGGTGGTTGGAATCATGTTATACTGCAAACTCAATGCCATCATGGAAGGGCGCATGACTGTGGATTCACTAAACCTGGCCAGTCGCCTGGGTGACCAAGTCTGGTACCTACACGATGCTGAAGACAGTCTGGGCATGTTTGCTGTGGACGGTTGGTGGCATTCGTCCAGTGCTCAGCACCATACCTTGACCCTGGATGCATATCCGGACAACGTGATTCAGGTTGCACCCAGTGCCTGGATCGAACACGAACTGTTGTGGCCCGAAGTCACTGCAGAATCCAGTGGCAACACTGTGGTATTTGGAAACTTCCCAAAAAATGCAAACTGATCACTGCGGTAGAATTATATTTGAAGAAGCGGACCTGGTGGACATGGTCATGCGTGGCCAGCCCTTGGCAGATCTCAACGGCCTGATTGTGCAGCCCTGTATAGATCTGGAAACTGCTGCTCAGATACTAGACAACGTTCCTGGGTTTGTTGACTACGATAAATTGGCACAGGAAACCCAAGCACAGTTTGATCACAGATGCCGCAGTACCTGGTTCATGCCCGAAGAGTACAAACAACTGGACATTGCCGAACTGGTGATAGCTAGATGCAGCACACCCGAACAACTGCAACGCTGCGGACAAGAACTCCTGTTGTATCAGGCTCGCGACCTGTTTGATCTGCTGAGATATCTAGTGTACCTGGTGGACGTGATGAAACAGAATCAGGTGATATGGGGAGTGGGTCGTGGTAGCAGTGTTGCCAGTTATGTGTTATACTTGTTGGGCGTACACAGAATTGACTCTATGTTCTATGATTTAGACGTCACTGAGTTCCTGCGTTAAATATACATTTAGGAGATAAACATGACAAAAGAAGTATACAAATCAGCCAATGGCAAGCCTGTGGACATGGGTGCGCTGAGACTGCAAAACGAAAAAGTCCGTGCTGTGGGCAATATGAAAGTCAACGCTCGCGGTGACGAAATCAACGATCGCAATCAGGTCATTAGAAAAAAGCCCGAACAGGTAAACAGCCAGTACGGTCACCAAACTCAACCCACAATCAAAAAATGATCAAAGCAGCATACGCCGCCCACCGAATTGATCGTGACCAACTGATTCCACTTGGCGAGTCAGTTATTGTGAGTGACATGAACTTTGAAGAACGTATCAGCACAGGCGGCATCATTATCATGACCGACAATGGCAAAAGCACAGGTATCCGCCCACGCTGGGGTCGAGTGTATGCAGTGGGCCCAGATCAGCAGGATATAAAAGTTGACGACTGGATCTGTGTAGAACACGGACGTTGGACTCGTGGCCTGGATATTGAAGATGAGACTGGAAAAATCACTCTACGGCGAGTTGATCCCAAAGACGTCATGATGACTGCGGATGAGAAACCAGATGATCTTACATTCTCCGGCGCCATTCACATAGAAGCCAAACCCAGCCACATGCAACACAATTGATCAACACAGGAAACAAAATGGAAATACAACCCAAGGATACCAGCCGCGGACACTTTTATGTGAGCCTGGCCAAGAGCGTGTTACGCATACTGGCCGGCACTGCATTTTGCTGGGGATTAATCTATGCCGGCGGCATGTTGCTTATTGTTGCAGAATGCCTGGGTATTGTAGAGGAACTGGTATGATTGGCCAAACAAAATCACCTCAATAATGGCAGTGACTAAATATGGTTAAATAGAGGCCATAATGAATTCTTCCAAAAATCTCATTCCATTTATATGGTTGTATACCATAACCGGATTAATCAGCTGGGCATTTATGCCGTTGACTGCGCCCTGGGTGGCAGGATTCTTTTTATTTTTTGCATTTGGTAATGGCACTGTTGGCCATAGATACTTTAGTCACAACAGTTTTCGTGTGGCATCCTGGTTACATTGGCCATTGGCGGCCTGGACCACACTGAGTGCATACAGCCCCATTACATATTGGGTGGTACAACATCGTCATCATCATAGATTTGTGGACACTGACAAAGATGTTCACAGTCCAAAAAACGGACTCTGGAAAAGTTTCTTTTTATGGACAGTGGATGAACAACGCATCAGATCAGTGTTTGATGATCGTAGTTCAAAAGTCAATTATATTCGAGCCATGCAAGATCCGGCCATAAACTTCTTTAGCAAATATTATTTGTGGATCAATGCTGTCTGGCTCTTGAGCCTGGCCTTGATAGATATCAATTTAATCTGGGCAATCTCTGCTGCTTACGTACTAGAGCAATTTAGATTGGGACTGTTGAACACTGTGTCCCATATCCCTGGATTGCCATTTAGTTACAGAAATCATCCGGAAGTTCCTGACAACAGTCAAAACAACTATGTTTTGGGAATATTAAGTCTAGGATTTGGATGGCACAACAACCATCACAAAGACGCTGGCAAACTGATACTGTCCGAACACTGGTGGGAAATTGATCTAGAAGGATATTTTGGTTGGTTGTTAGGCCTCACAGGAAAAAAATCTCAATGATTACTACTTGCATGGCCCATGCAGTTGTCCAATAAACATTGACGCACTCTAAATTATCTGCTATAATACACTATAATGTAGCAAGGAAATAGCATGAGCAAAGGTTCAAGACCACGACCATACAGTGTGGCTCAACATGAATATGACACCAGATGGGATGCCATCTTTGGTAGAGATCTAGAAAATACACAACCCACCCCCACCCCTGAACCAGAACAGAAAGCACAAGATGAAACAACTTTGGGTAGAACAGTACCGCCCCAGCACAATTGATGGTTATGTATTTGTTGACGATGCTCAACGAGAACAAGTAGAAACCTGGATTCGCGAAGGATCAATTCCACATTTGTTACTGAGTGGCCCTGCAGGCACAGGCAAAACAACTCTGGCCAAATTGCTGATCAACGAGCTGGGCATTGACCAATACGATGTGATGTACGCAAACGGATCCAAGGAAGCTAGAAAGGTTGAATGGGTAGACAAACTGATCAGCTTTTGTCAGACCATGCCGTTTGGCCGATTCAAAGTGGTCTTGATTGACGAAGCCGACTACATGAATCCTAATAGTGTACAGCCTGCACTGCGCAACTTGATGGAAGACTATTCGGGCAGTGTGCGATTCATTCTTACCTGCAACTTTCCCAACAAGATCATTGCACCCTTGCACAGT
>Ga0181355_1001223_pt1 | contig 11319 bp, 23 predicted proteins | sample Fa13VDMM15DN_FD_130099 | JGI IMG/M metagenome (GOLD analysis project Ga0181355, IMG submission 130099) | Freshwater viral communities from Lake Michigan, USA - Fa13.VD.MM15.D.N | ecosystem: Environmental > Aquatic > Freshwater > Lake | place: USA: Michigan | collected 2013-09-23 | reverse complement strand
GAATATTTACAAACTTAGATTTACAGACAAAGAAACTGCAATAGCTGATTTAAAATCAAAAGGCTTACTTCTTGAAGAAGGTTACGGAGTAGGTGTTCACGCAATAGTTGACCTTGGTAAGATTGTTTTAAACCAACCTACAGAAGAAATAGAGCCAATATTTGCAGATGGCTATCATTACGATATTATGTGTGAGCAAGATGTTGACTTTGGCGAAAATTCGCTAATTGTAAATAATCCTAAACACGGTTTTTTAGGATATAATTAATTTAAAAATGCAAAATAATTTACTAATTACGTTATACTATTATTAACACAGAAAAACAAATGAAAAACACAGACATTTTAAATCGAATCAACGCTTTACTTCAAAGAAATGTAAAGTTAGAACAAGCGACATTAGACAATGGTACAGTTATCGAAGCGGATAGTTTTGAAACTGGTTCTCCTATTTTTTCAATTGATGGAGAAAACAAAAATCCATTAGAAGTAGGAACGTACACATTAGATGACGGTCACGTTATTGAGGTTACAGAAATTGGAGTTATTGCTGATGTGAAAATGCCAATAGGCGAAGAAGAAGTGGAAGCTAATTATGACAAAGAAAAAGAGGAAATGTCAGAAACAGAAACACAAGAAACAGAATTAGCAGAAACACCAGCTACATTAGAAGAAATCTTAACAGCGGTAGTAGATGCTATGCAACCAAAATTAGACGAACTACAAGCAAAAATTGATGCTTTAAGCGGTGCTGCAACTGAAATGAAAGCAACTCTTTCAACTCAAAAAGCTGTAAAGCCGTTAACTCACAAACCAACTGAAAAGGTAGAATTGAAATCAAAATCATTTGATCCTCAATCATTAATCTTTGCAAAATTAGCTAACTTTAATAACTAAAAAATGGCAATAACTGTAAACGGAGTTTTAAACGCATTACCAGTGGATATGTTACCTATTGGTTATATTTTGCCAAATCCATCAACTTTTGCAGATTATCAATACCGTTATGATGTTGTAATACCATTAACTGTTAGCGGTGAAGTTGATAATACTGCGAACGGTACAATGGTAAATATCTTTCAAAGTTTAAATGGTGAAATTCAAAGTATTTTAGCAGCAGATTTTTTAGCAAGTGCAACAGTAACAGCTTACGGAGTAGCAACAGATATTAGCACAAGATATACACCATCTAACAATGATACATCAATGGCTTATCTATTAAGTGGAACGACAAATCAGTATTTACTAACGACGACAATTTTTGTAAAATCAGTATAAATAGAAAACAATGGCAATAGTAAACAACGGAACATTAAACGGGTTACCATCAGAAAGACTGCCGATTGGTTATACTTTACCAACTGTGACTTTAGTATCAGATTTTCAATATAAATTTAATACAACAGTTACTTTGGCAGTTAGCACTACGGTATTATCAACAGCAGTAACAACAATGGCGGCGATAGTAACGGCAACTAATTCGGCAGTATCGGCAATTTTAGCAGCGGATTTTTTATCAAGTGCAACGGTAACAGCGTATGCAGTTATTAATAATTTGACAACTAATTTTGCACCAACTAAAAATAACACATCACAAACCTTTTTATTAGACAGTACAACAAATTCTTATTTGGTTTCTGTTAGCATTTACGTAAAAGCAATTTAAAAAAAACAATTAAAAATAAAAAAAAATGGCAACAACAATTTCAATTTCAAATCAAGTATTAAGAGAGAGAGCAAAAGTTCTTACTCCAACAGTATCAACAACATTATTAGAGAATGATTCATTTCAAGAAATCAATGTAGGAACAGATGCTTTAACATTTACCTTACCAAAAATTACTGCTGAAAATTTAGGCACAACGTACACATTTAGAAACATCGGTGCTGATGCAAATAATATCATTACAATTGCACCAAATGCCGTTGATGGTTTTAACGGTGCATTTTCATTTGTAACTGGTTCAACTGCTTCTGTAAATAGAGCAACAGGAACAGTGAACAAAAGTTGGATTAATACAAAAGCAACTTCAAAAAAAGGCGATTGGGTAACAGTAAAAGCAATTGCTTTGACAACTTGGTACATTCAAGGTGGACAAGGAGTTTGGGTATCACAAGCATAATTAACAACAAAAAAAACATAAAATAAAATGAGAAATTTAAGAAATACAAAATTAAGTACAGTAACCACAATCAACTCAACATACGCTGGGGAGTTCGCTGGTAATTATATTGCGGCGGCAATTTTATCTGCAAACACTATTGCAAATGGTGGTGTAACAGTTAGAGCAAATATCAAATTTAAAGAGGTAGTAAAGACAGTTACTTCAAGTAACATAATTCAAGATGCAACTTGTGATTTTGACGATACTGGAGTAGTAACATTGTCTGAAAAAGTTTTAACATTGGCGGAAAAACAAGTAAATTTACAAATTTGTAAAACTCCTTTTCAATCTGATTGGGATGCAGTACAAATGGGATATAGCGCATTTGATGTTATTCCTTCAAGTTTTTCTGATTTTTTTATTGGAAAGATTTTAAAAGATGTTGCTTTAAACACTGAAAATTTCTTATGGAATACTACTAACGGATTTACAAAATTGTTAGTTGATGACGGAGCAGCAAAAGAAACTTCAGCATCAGTAGATTCAACAACTGTAATAGCACAAATGAAAGCGGTAGTTGCAAAATTACCTTCTGCACTTTATGGTCGTGAAGATTTAAGATTGTATGTTAGTCAAAAAGTAGCAAAAGCCTACATCTCTGCATTAGGTGGATTTGGAGCAAGTGGATTGGGTTCTAACGGTTTTGCAAATCAAGGTACAACTTGGTACACAAACGGAACATCACTTACTTTTGAAGGTATCCAAATTTTTGTAGCAAACGGATTAAATTTAATTGATTCTGGAAACTCTATGGTATTGACAACAGTTGAAAATTTATACTTTGGAACTGGACTTTTGGATGACTACAATCTTGTTAAGACAATCGATATGCAAGATATTGACGGATCTAAAAATGTTAGATTTATTATGAGATGGACACAAGGACTTCAAGTAGGTTTTGGTGCTGATTCAGTAGTATTCTCATCATTGTAATTTAAGAGGGCAGAAATGCCCTTTTTATCAATTAATTTTAAAAATATATAGAGATGGCTTGTACATTAACAACTGGGCGGAAATTAGCGTGTAAAGATGCGGTAGGCGGCATCAAGGCAATTTATTTGGCAGAATATGGAACTTTAGGAACTGCAACAATAGCAAACACTGGATATGTAACTGGATTTTCAAATGCTGGATATTCTTTGTATCAATATGATGTGAAGAGTGCTTCGGGATTAGAGCAAACAATTAACTCAAGTGATGACAATGGCACGACTTTTTACGAGCAAGTGTTAACTTTAGCATTGACTAAACTTGATCCTTTAACTCAATTAGAATTACAAAAAGTAATTGCAAATAGACCTCACGTATTTATACAAGATAATAATGGAAATTATTTGGCTGTAGGAATGACAAGAGGAACAACTACAACTGGAACAATATCAAGCGGAGTGGCTTTAGGCGATATGAATGGTTATAACTTAACAATTAGTGCGCAAGAGCCTTTAATGGCGCAGTTTGTAACTGCATCGTTAGTAACGAGTAAAATAGCTGGAGGAGCAACACCTACACAAATTACACCAGTATAGGGATGTACTGATAAAATGGGATTGGGGTGTCTCTCGGTCGAAAAATGGTAGTATTAATTTGCTACCATTTTTTTTTATGCAAAATTTAAAATAATCACGTTATACTATTATGATTATACTAACAACATCAGCAAGTCAAACATTTCCAATAATACCAATTAGTCAAACTGATTCGAGTGCTAATAGTATTATTTTGGAATTTACAAATGAGACAACAAAAGAAGTAACGACAAAAACAGTAACTACGAGGGTATCTGTAAATGATGTGTACTATGTTACTAATACTGCTTTATCTTTTTTAAAAGAGAATACTTTTTACGTTTTAAAGGTCTATTTTAACGTGACTAATGTAATTATATACAAAGATCGAGTTTTTGTCACAAATCAAGCGCAAAGCACGTATTCGATTAATAACAGTCAATATGTTACACCAACAATAAACAATAACAGTTATATTACGATATGAGAAAAATACCTTTAAAAGTTGCGCAGCCAAAAAAATCATCGATTGGATTTGTGCAATTATCAACTTATACAAGTCCAAAGATAGTTGAGATAAAAAATCAAGATTGGATTGCATACGGTGATGACAATAATTATTTTGGCTATTTACAAGACAGAATTAACGGAAGTCCTACCAACAATGCTATTGTTAATGGAATCAGTCAAATGATATTTGGGCAAGGTTTAGATTCAACGGAAAAATTAATAAAGCCAGAGGATTATGCTCAAACTATGTTGTTGTTTGACGATGACACTATTGAACGTTTGTGTTATGATTTAAAGGCTATGGGTAATTGTGCTGTTCAAGTTGTTTATTCTATTGACAGAACACGAATTGTAGAATGTAATCATTTTCCAGTTGAGACTTTAAGAAGTGGAAAATGTAACGAGGATGGCGATGTTGAGTTTTATTATTATGCTGAAAATTGGAAAGAAATAAACGCTCGTAAATTACCGTTAGCTATTCCTGCTTTTGGTACAAGTCAAGAAAGCGAAGAAATCTTATTTATAAAGCCATACAAAACTGGGTTCTACTACTATTCTCCAGTTGATTATCAAGGAGGGTTACAATATTCAGAACTTGAAGAAGAAATAAGCAACTACCATTTAAACAATGTTATGAATGGTTTAGCGCCATCGATGTTAATCAACTTCAATAACGGAACACCAACAGAGGACGAGCAAAAGCAAATTGAAAGAGACATACAAGCTAAATTTAGTGGAACTTCAAACGCTGGTAGGTTTATTTTATCTTTCAATGATTCTAATAATTACGGTGCTACAATAGAGCCAGTTCAATTAAGCGATGCTCACAATCAATATCAATTTTTGAGTGATGAATCAATGCGTAAAATTATGGTATCACATCGAGTTATTAGTCCAATGCTTTTGGGAATTAAAGATAACAGCGGATTTGGTAACAATTCAGACGAATTACAGACTGCAACTATTTTAATGCAAAATACCGTTATCAAACCTTTTCAAAATTTACTTATAAAAAATTTAGATAAAATTTTAGCATTTAATCAAATTTCTTTAAAGTTATATTTTAAGAATTTACAGCCTTTAGATGCTGATAATGAGTTGACGATTGAAGCACAGCCTAAACAGATAACTGAAACGTTAAGCAGTAATAGTATTGACCTTTCAGAATATGGTGAAGAAATAGATTTAGAACAATATGAATTAATTGATTCAAGAGTAGTTAATTACGAAGAAGAAAATGATTTAGATTTTAAATTAAGTGTTCATTTAAGTACTGGCACAGCTTATCCTAACGCTAAAAGTAGAGAGGATAGTCCTATTTATAAAGTAAGATACCGTTATGACGGCAATAAATCGCCAGAACGACAATTTTGCAAACAAATGATGTCATCAAATAAAATATATCGTAAAGAAGATATTGAAAAAATGAGCACTCAAAATGTTAATCCTGGTTTTGGAATGAGACCAAATCCAAATGCTGCTTATGATATTTTTCTTTGGAAGGGCGGTGGCTTACTTTCTGACGAATTTCCCAACGGAACTTGCCGACATTTTTGGATTCGTGAAACTTATGCTTCAAAAGACAGAAAAACAAAAGTAGATGTTTATTCCCCAAATGCTGATATAGTAAGTCCAAGTAAGTCAATAGCAGAAAATGGATTTATACCAACCGTAAATGATTCAAGAGCGTATATTGCTCCTCACGATATGAAATAAAATATATGACAACACTTTTTATAACACCGAACGATTTAAAACAAAACTCAATTCTTAACGGAAATGTTGACACAGATGCTTTCATTCAGTTCATCAAAATTTCACAACAGATGCACGTTCAGAATTATCTGGGTACACAACTTTATAATACAATTACTACCAAAATAACAACTTCAACTTTGACTGGCGATTATTTGGATTTAGTAACAGATTACGTTCAACCGATGTTAATTCATTATGCTATGGTTGATTATTTACCATTTGCTAATTATCAAGTTAGAAATGGCGGAGTATTTAAACATAAAAGCGAAAATTCAGAAAGCACTACCAAAGATGAATTAGATATTTTAGTACAAAAGCATCGTACTTTTGCAGATTTTTACGCTAAAAGATTTGTAGATTATATGGGAATATATGCTTCGAGTTTGTTTCCAGATTATTGGTTAAATAAAAATGACGATATGTTCCCAGATAGAAATCCAAGTCCAGTAAGTTGGGTGTTGTAAATTAGCTATTTTAAGCAACGATAAATTAATAAACATATAAACTTACTACAAAATGATAAAAGAGCCTAAAAAGGATAAAAAAGCACCTTTAAAAGACATTTATCCAGTAAAGGAAAAGAATATAAAAAAAATGATAGAGTATTTAAAAAAACAAATTAAAAAATGAATACAAAAAATATAGAAGTATATGCAGTTAACGGAGCGATATTTGGATTATCATTTACCAATATTGAAAACACTATGAAATTATTTTTATTAGGTCTTTCAATAATTTACACAACAATAATGATTTATAAACTATTAACAAAAAAAGATGCAAATAAGTAAAAACCTTACATTAGACGAATGTACGCATTCAAACACAGCTATTAAATTAGGAATAGTAAACAATAATCCTACTTTAGATGCAATAGAGAATATGAAACTATTGGCAGAAAAGGTATTTGAACCAATTAGAGATCATTTTAAAGCACCAATTTACGTTTCAAGTGTATATAGAGGGATTCCTTTAAATGTTGCAATAGGAGGCTCTAAAACAAGTCAACACGTAGCTGGTCAAGCTATGGATATTGATATGGGAGACAAACAAAAGCCGAGTAACTTTGAAATTTTTCAGTACATCAAAAAGAATTTAGTTTTTGATCAGCTGATATGGGAGCTGGGAACAGATAAAAATCCATCTTGGGTACACGTTTCATATTCTAAAACGCATAACAGAAAACAAGTATTAAAAGCAAAGAAAAACCAATTAGGAAAAACATTTTATGAAAATTTTTAACAAATTAGATATGTCAGATTTAGATAAAATTCCAGAACCTATAAAAAACTTATTAGACGGTGCAGCAGATGAATATTCCAACAGTCACGCAACAACAAACGCTGGTAGGATATTAAGATTTATTTGCAGATTTATAAAACCAAGTACAATTATAAAAATGTTTGCTCATAAATTAAGTACATAAATGTCAAAGTATGACTATTTGAAATTTGATATTGTAAAGCATTTTAAAATTAATAATGCTTCATCAAAAATTGCAAAATTAATTTTAAATGATTATGACGGTATTAATTATGAAGCATTAATAAAGCATATAGATCGTTTAAAAAGGAAAAATGATTTAGATAGTGAAATACAACCTTATACAAGTGGTAATGCAAGCAACGTACTTATAATAGGTGATTTGCACGCTCCTTTTAATTTAAAAGATTATCTTTTATTTTGTCGCATTCAGCAAGAAAAGTTTAAATGTGGTACAGTTATTTTCATTGGTGATTTAGTAGATAATCATTTTTCAAGTTATCACGAAACAAATCCCGACGGATTAAGCGCTGGAGATGAATTATATTTAGCGATTAAAGAAATACAAAAATATTACAAAGTATTTCCTAAAGCCAATGTTATAATTGGCAATCACGATAGATTGGTATATAGAAAAGCATTTAGCGGAGGTGTTTCGAGAAGATGGGTAAAAGAATACAAAGATGTTTTAGAAACTCCGAACTGGAACTTTGTAGAAAACCTAGAAATTTACGATGTAAACATTAATCACGGTGAGGGGGGTACTGCAAGAGTTAAGATGAAAAAAGAATTGCAGAGCCAAATTCAAGGACATTTGCATTCTGATTTATATGTTGAGTATATTGTTGGAAAGAATTTTAGAATCTTTGGAATGCAAGTTGGTTGTGGAATAGACCATAAAAGTTATGCGATGGAATACGGAAAGAACTTTAAAAAGCCAGCCATCGGGTGTGGTGTGTTGCTTAACAAAGGTACATTGCCAATAGTAATTCCAATGATTTTATAATTATTTTGTCCAGTTTTTAATGCCAAAAACTTGACATTTGTAAAATAAATTAAAAAAAGTTTTTTTTATTAGAAATTAAATTTTATCTTTGGATCATCAATTGGACTGAACCTATTGATTTAGGTTTTGACTAATTAACGCCACAACCCTAATAAGCTTCAGTCCCTTGTTAGGGTTTTTTGTTACCTAAACAAATCGACACAAGAATTTAAGAGGGCAAAACAACAATTTGGCTTGTGTTTAAAGTACTAAAATGGGCTTCTAATGGTACAACTGTAAACGAAACTGCGACGGTCTAACTAAGTAGAATCAAACAGATAGTAAAGGAATGATTGAAAAATTATCATTTCTGGATTAACACGAAAGTAGTTAGTTCCTTAGGCTTCCTCTGTTTACTCACCAGCTTTAATCTTCAAAGTAGTATATTAATTAATTAATTAAATAAGTAAATTATGAATTATATTTTAATGATTTTATTTTATGAATTTATAAGAGCAAAAATTATTTTGTTATGGTATTACATTGTAACTTTTAAAGAAAAAAGATGAAAGATAAAAATTGCAAAATTTGTAAAATACTTTTCACTCCAGTTCAATTTGCCCAAGCTGTTTGCAATTATAAATGTGCAATAGAGCATTCTAAGAACTTAAAAAAAGAAAAGGATATAAGAGACTGGCGAGTAGAAAAAAAGACGTTAAAAGACAAATTAAAAACGCTTTCAGAATATGAAGCAGATGCAAAAAAAAGTTTTCAGCATTGGATCAGATTAAGAGACAAAAATTTACCTTGCATAAGTTGTAATAATTCAAATACTAATGATTGGGCTGGAGGTCATTATTATTCAGCTGGTATGTATAGCGGTTTTATGTTTGATGAAAGGAACTGCCACAAACAATGCAATACACATTGTAATAAACATCTCTCGGGTAATTTATTAGAATACAGAAAAGGATTGATTAAAAGATACGGCATTGACTTTGTGAATCAGTTAGAATCAGAATCAGACAGTAAAAGAAATTACAAATTTACAAAAGAGGAATTAATAGCAAAAAAAATGCAGTACGATATTAAAATTAAAGAAATAAATAAACTATCTTTGTGATGATTAATAGTTTCATAATTTATAAGTTTTAGTGGACTTTGGAATCCTCATCAGAAATGGTGGGGATTTTTTTTTTAAAAATAATTCACTTTTTATTTTGTTATTAAAAAAATGTTTATATCTTTGCTAAATATTAATCACTAAAACACTAAAAATGGAAGCATCAAATTTAAAAAACGGAAGTGTAATTGCTTACTCAAATGGAATTGAATTTCAAGAAAGCATTGTCACAAGAGTATCTGAAAAATTTGTTTGGTTTAAAGGTTCTGGATTTGACAGAATAGCAAAGCAAACATTTATTAATCATCCACAACTTTACAAAATCATCTCACTATGAAAGCACAAACACAAATCAAGATAGGCATAATTATAGCAGCCTATTTTATAATTAGAACATTAATTAATATTTAACCACTAAAACAAAAATTATGTACGATTTGCAAAAAATACTATTAGATAATTATTTCAAAAAATTTAATATTGAAATTTCAAAAAAAGAATTTATAAATGGAATTTGGTATTATTTTACAAAAATGGTTTGGGATTCTGAATATAAAGAATTTCAGTATGATGGTTATCAAACTGCTTTTTTACTTTTCCCAGAAAGATTTGGAATCATACAAGAAGAAACTGGAAAATATACAGAATATTCAAATTAAATATTAACCACTAAAACAAAAATTATGAGAAATTTATTAGAAAGATTGAAACCCGAAGTATTGGAATCGTTACAAAGAGATAAATTACTATATCCCTTTTCAATGCAATGTTTAGAAGATGATTTAAGAAACAACGTAATTTGCACTTATTTAACAGTTGACGCTGCATATAGGGTTGTAAGTTTAACGGGTAGTTTAACATTTGGAATCAGTGAATTAGTAAACTGTTTTAATGAACTGTGATGACTTTAAAGAAATATACAACCAAATGGTTGCAGTATTTCAAAGAGACAAAGAATTGACACATATTGAAATAACATTTCATATACAACCAGTTAAAACAGAAAAGAAAGTAGCAAAAATTAACATTAAAACATTTCACAATGAGCAAAAAAAGTAGCGTTTACTACAAAGGATTTACATTTGATTTTGAATATAATTATTCAGCTGGTAATTTAGGAACTTATGAAACACCTCCCGAAGCAGAAGAATACGAAATTTACAATATCACATTAAACGGTATTGATGCTTATGATTTTTTAGATCGACAAATAGACGATTTTGAAGAAGAAGTAATTAATCATTTAAAAGAGTATTAAGATGGAAAGTGACTGCTGCGGAGCATCCGAATGGTTAGAAGACACTGGTATATGTTCAGAATGCAAAGAACACGCTGACTGGAACGAAGAAGAAATAGACACCCGATGGGTATTATTAGAAGAAGGCTATGCACATACGGTACTGCTTACAAAAGATGAAGCGGAAGCAATCAAACAAAAAAATAGTATTATATTTCCACATTTAAGTTATGAATTATATTACGACGAATATTACGAATTTTCAGAAATCACTAAAAAAAATTAATTATGAGCAAACAAAATGAATCTTGGAGCGACAAGGAACTTGTGAACTATCTTACACAGTCAAACTATGCATTGAGAATGGAAAACTCCAGACTTATGGATGAGAACGAAAGGCTAACGATGAACATTGAAGTTGTCGATGCCGAAGTAGTATCTAACGGAATGAATCACTATTACCAATTTATGAACAATTTTAATTATACACTTAAAAAATCCTAACAATGAGCAAATTATTAGAACAGTTACCACAATTACAGCCGATGCACTTATCGGAAAAGTTAAGCAAAATTCAAATCGAATTTAAAGCAGTAAAATCCAAGTTTAATAAATTTGGTAATTACAAATTCAGAAGTGCAGAGGACATTCTGGAGGCAATTAAACCGATGAATGAAAAGTACAAAGTATATTTCACAATCAATGAAACTTTAATCAATGCAAATCCTCCTATTATGGCATCAGTTGCTACGATATTTGATTGCGAAAGTGGT
>Ga0181355_1001222_pt1 | contig 11324 bp, 14 predicted proteins | sample Fa13VDMM15DN_FD_130099 | JGI IMG/M metagenome (GOLD analysis project Ga0181355, IMG submission 130099) | Freshwater viral communities from Lake Michigan, USA - Fa13.VD.MM15.D.N | ecosystem: Environmental > Aquatic > Freshwater > Lake | place: USA: Michigan | collected 2013-09-23 | reverse complement strand
TGCCTCCGTTGGACCAACCGTCGTTTTCTTTTTCGCTGGTACAAAGAAGACGGTCGAACTCTCCCGCATTGATACGCGAGACGGCGTAGCGAACGGTGTAGGTCTGTGGGCTGTTGACGTTGCCATAACCTTTTACAGCATAAGTCGGGTCAAAATTATGGACGACCAAAGTAAAATTGCGAACATTGGCTTTCAGCCAATTTGCAGCCTCTACGGTCTCAGCAACATCAACGCCTTGAAAAGACCGAAGGTCAAACCGCAAACGCATAGCTTCGGTGAGCGTTTCAGTGCTCAACGCAAGTGCGGTCACTTCGTCTTGGGTTTCCGTCAGAAGTTTCCAAAGAGCATAGGTGCTATCTATCCCACCGGAAAACGTAATGAGGGTTTTCATATTGCCGCTCCGGGGTTCAAGATTACATCCCACTCTAGATAGTCTTCGTTCCAGACAGCTATATAATTAGCTGGTACATACGGAATTGGGACAGGAGCTTGCCAAGTAGCATCTGATGTTTGAAAAAACCAAGAAGGATATGGGCAGGGGCCAACAAAAACATCTAAAGGAGGGTAATAAAACCCTTCAAGGGCGGCATACTGCCTACGGAAGTTTCCATTGTAGCTTGTTTGCAGCCAGTTTGTGTCCTCACCAAAAAGCGAACGGCAAAAGGCAATTCCAACAGGTTCACTTTGCGGGAAAGGCAAATTATTAATGTCGCTGTTATTTATAACAACAACATCCAAGATGGTGTTTTGAGCATTTATTTTTGCAAAGTGGGCCATCTTGTCTCTCACTGGAATTGATAACGGATAATGACAATGCCGGAGCCTCCAGCGCCGCCCGCATAAGCCTGACCGCCGCCACCACCACCACCTGTATTTGCAGAACCCGCCGACCCATAATTGCCTCCGGCGTTACCTCCGCCGCCGCTCCCCCCGTTAGCTACAAAATACCCCGCGCCGCCGCCGCCGCCCGCGTAAGTCACACTAGAGCCGGAGATAGACGAAGATAAACCGCTGCCGCCAGTGCCGCCGCTAGAGTTACTACCTCCATCAGAGGCACTTCCACCAACTGCCCCAGCGCCACCCCCGCCGCCACCCGCATTGTTATTTTTAGACGATGCCGCAGCGCCGCCATTGTTGCCTTGCCCAGCAACCCCTTGTCCGGGAGTAGCACTGTTTCCTCTACCCGTTCCGCCGCCAGACCCACCGTTTGCGCCTTGTGGAACATTGTTTCCGCCGCCACCACCGCCGCCGGTAGACGTAACCCCAAGTGCAGAACTGTCACTACCGTTCCCACCCCGCACAAAATTACTAGGGGTAGCCGCCCCTCCACCAACGGTAATCGTGTAAGAAGTTACTGATACACTCGCGCTGCCGGTTCTCATGCCACCCGCACCGCCGCCACCGCCTTGATTGCCGCCGCCAGCGCCGCCGCCTGCGACAATCAGGTAATCTGCGCTTTGATTGCGCGGATTGGATGTGACGGTAAAGGTTCCGCTGCCCGTGAACGTGTGAACCTTGAAGTTTCCGTCAGTCGTGACAGTGCCGCCCGTTGCTTCGAGGTAGCCCAAAGACCCCCCTGCACCAAGGAGCATTGCATAAGCAGTCATTAGGTTAGCCCCCCGCCTGTAATGACAAATGTATTGGACGCCACGCAAATAACAGTAGCAAGACCACGCTGAGCAAGCGTTCTATTGCCAGTATTTGCAGTTCCAACCTGATACATTGTTACAGATGTACCCTGAGTAACAGTTTGGTCTGAAGACGAATTATTATAAATAGTTACTGTTTCTCCAGCAGAAAATACACCGGACGGTACAGTTACTCCACCAGTTGTAATGGAGATATATTTACCAGAATCAGTAGCAACGAGGACGTACGCTGATGTTTGTGTATTTTGCGGAACAGAGCGAAGCTCGCCTTTGCTATCTGTGACTGTAGTAAAAGTTCCGGCAGCGGGGGTAGACCCACCAATCACAGCATTATTGATCGTGCCACCGCTGATAACAGGACTCGTCAATGTCTTATTCGTCAGCGTATCTGTAGTAGCACGGCCAACAATAGTATCATTGCTTGTTGGGAGCGTCAGAGTACCAGTATTGCTGATCGTTGAAATGACCGGAGCTGTCAGCGTCTTGTTCGTCAGCGTCTGGGCTGTGGTCGTATCGACCATCACCTTGCGGGACGAGCCATCACCAACGGTCAGAAGATTGTCATCGCTGTCCCAGACTACGGAGCCGTCAGCCGTCTGGGCAGGGGAAGCAGCAGCCGGAAGCAGGACAGTACCGTCTGTGGCATTGAGCGTTTTACCCGTACCGACTTTCAGGCCTACCGAAGTCCCACTACCGTTCGCTGTGAAAAGCGCGTCGAGCGTATCCAAGTCGGTGTTGAGCTTGCCGCCCCACGTATCACGACTGGCTCCAACCTCTGGTTTTGTGAGGTTCAGGTTGGTGGTAAAGGTATCGGCCATTTATGGCTCCTAAGCGGCTTGCTGCCAGTTTGAGGATGATGTTGGCTGAGGAACCCAAATGTCTTCTGAAACGGGCTGCGGAACCCAAGTGTCAGGATCGACAGACTCTGGCGTCCAGCCAACATTTTTAATTATACCGGATACTACAGCAAACCCTTCGGCACTTCCAGTAAAGGTGGCTGTGGCGCGCAGGATACCAGAGACGTTTGCCGTACCCTCTGCATTGCCGACAAAGGCCCCTGTGGCGCGCAGGACACCAGAAACTGTGGCAGTTCCAGTGGCAGAGCCGACAGCCGCAATAATGACAACCGTGGCACCATCGCCGGAGACAACAGCCGTGCCGGTTGCAGAGCCTACGCCCGCAAAAGTGCTGGCACCAATGCCCGTGACAACCGCTGTCCCGCTGGCTAATCCGAAGATGGCCGTAACTGCGTTTCCGTAGGCAATGACCGTGCAAGAGCCAGCCGCAGAGCCGACGCCAGCAAATGTGCTTGCCCCAATGCCTGATACGGTCGCAGAACCGGAGGCCGAAGCAGCAGATTGGACAATTGCAACGCCCACTCCAGAAACAGTTGAATCTGCTGAAGCACTACCAATGGCAGCAGCCGTAGATGCACCAACCGCCTGTACCGTGCAGGAACCCTGTGCGTCGCCAACAGCAGAAGCAATAGGCTCAACCAACGCAGCCGAGATCGGACCCGCTGCGATTGGCTGAGAGGCTATGCTTATCCAGTCTTGCATATTAGCTTATACCGCCGCCCGTTATTACATATGTATTAGATGCAACACAGAGAATGGTGCAAAGCCCGTATTGAGCTAATGTTCTATTACCAGTGTTAGCAGTTCCAACTTGCCTCATGGTAACGCTTGCACCCTGCGTGATCGTCTGATTGCTACCGCTGTTGTTGTATATTGAAACAGACTGACCAACTGAAAAACCAGTCGTTGTAGCAATTGTCACCCCGCCCGTCGTGATGCTAATAAATTTACCAGCATCTGAAGATGCGGCTGTATATGCACCAGTCTGGCTATTCACCGGGACAGATCGAACCTCTCCAATTACGTCAGCTATCTTCCCAACACCTGGGTCAGTTGTCGTGCCGACTACCAGCCCCCCAGAGGATGTAAGACGAGCCGCCTCAGCCCCGCCTTCGGAAAAAGCAATCGTGTCGGCGGCAGGGAAGAAGATTCCAGTGTTGGTGTCGCCGGTAGTTGTGATTGCAGGAAGAGATGCAGTACCAGCGGTCGTAACAATTTGGCCACTGCTATTAAGCCTAAATCCTTCTGTGCCGCCCTCCGCAAAAGCAATCGTGTCGGCAGCAGGAAAGAAGATTCCAGTATTGGTATCTCCAACAGTTGTGATCCCTGGCGCTGAAACCGTCCCAGCCGCAAACTGAACAGTTCCAACAGAACCAGAAGCATCACTTTGAACTGTTCTAGCCGCAGTAAGCGTTAGAAATACATCCTTCGTGCCAGCCGAGAAGTTTACAGCAGATCCAGCATTGGACGACGACAGAACAGTTGTTCTGGCAAACACATTCGTAGATGAATATGTGCCTACACCAACTTCCCACTCATTTAATGTTTGCGACTGAATTGCGTAATAGAATGTATCAGCCGCAGACAGAACAGCAGAAAGGGTACGGAACCCCATTGGAGCCGTACCCGAAACTGTGAAGTTTCCAGTGCTGGTCGATGTTGAGGTATCCCTGACGCGATCAGCGGTAATGTGCGCCATAAGGATTAATCCTCAGTGATAGTCGAAGCCGTTGTGAGACGAGGTGTCACGCCAGAAGTCACAGAGATGCTCGGTGATACTGTACCGCTGTAGTAAAGGACACCAGAACCAGAAGATGCCGATCCAACACCGAAGTAAGTCACTGTGCCGGAGCCGCCTGTAGCAGCAGGGAAGTCGATGTTAGCTACAGGCGAAACCGAGTTATTGGTAACTGTCCAGCCACCAGAAGTACGAGCCACGGCAACCCGGGCATAGCTCGTATAGGCGACTTCGTTCGTGGACTGGTTGCCAGCTTCGCCAGGATCAGCCGTATGCAAAGACACGTACAGGTTCGTCAAAGGAGACGAAGCAGCGTTGTCGGCGAGGTTGGCGATGGCAGTCGCATTGAAGATCAGCTTGAGGAGGTCATTCTCAAAGGCGTTCGACTTGGACATTCTTATCTCCTATTCAGTAGACCCTGCGGGTTCTCGCAACGAGAGGAGAGCCGCTATGCAGGGACTTCTGCGACTCGTCGTTCAAAGCCTCGATCCTCTGAGAGTAGAACGAGCCAAAAACCGAAATGCGCTGGTCGTCCATCAGGAACGGGGCAGCATGGACAAGAGCGCCATACAAGTAAACGTCAGGCGCTTTGAGCAGCAACCAGTTCGACGTATTGCCGTCAGACAGTGCCGTGATTTTCCCGTAGTACACCATCTCGATCTCTACGTCAGCGCCCGTAGCTGGAGGCGGCACAAGCTCAATCGCACCGTTCATCAGCGAGTAGAAGGTAGGGGCATTATATCCCTGCCGCTTGTTGATGATGTCAGCCTCATCCAGCGTGACGAAGCGCAGAGGGCTCTGCCCGTCCGTCAACTGGAGGTTGATCGACTCAAGGAAGTCGAGAGGCAGGCGCACAAACTCATCATCATTGGTGGTCGTAGCGCGGACGATCATTTCACGGGTGCGAAGACGCGTATTCATGTCAGCTTCAGCAAGCTGAATGAACGTAGGAATATAAGCAGACAAGTCCTGCCTATTCAGGTAGTCGGCAACCGTGCTTTGCAGAGTTGCGTAATTCGTGATCGTCGCCATCAGCTTGCCACCCAGTGCGTCCTGAAGGGACGGGCCTCTTCGGTTTGAAGCCACTTACGGAGAGCGGCCTTGTCGTCCAGAATACCACGTTTCTTGAGGTCTTGGTAGATCAGCATGGGAAGACTAGCCACACGAACCATGCCATCAGGCAGCTTTTCATTACGAGACAGATTATCTCGGTCAAATTTGTTGCGCTCTGCAAGATCGTCAATCTGTACGGTTGATTCGAAAATCAATTTCTGGTCGTTCGTTATGTGCATCTTCTGGAGCGTTCCAGAGTGCGAGTCATAGGACAGGTCAAACGAACCGGGAAGGTATTCTTCAGCCATTCTATTCCCCTAGAAGTTGGAGGGACGGGAAGACCCGCCCCTCCTTTTTTTGCTTACGAAGCGATGAGGTTCGCAATGACCGCGTGAGCGTTCTGGCTCTTGATACGCAGGCCGTATTCCACAACCAGTTCCTTCTTATCGAAGTCGCCGGTCTTGGCGATGTCGATGGTGCGGAACGGACGGAGGTACGAGACCGAAGCGTACTCAGGGTCGAGAACGAACGCGAAGTTACCCGGCTGGAAGCGGTTCGGGACGATAGCCACCTCACCGAAGTCACCGAGGTAAACGTCAGCCGTCGCGATGATCTTGAGCGGCGTAGCGGTCGTGTAGTTGATGCGCTGCTGGGCGAGGCCAGAGAACGCAGAAGCAACCGTCTTGTTGTAGGCGTTGACCATGAACACCTTCGGGTCGCCACCGTCTTCCCAAACCTGCTGGATAGCAGTCTTGAGCATCGTCTCCGTCAGAGCAACGTCCGTCGAAGTCGAGAGCGAGGTCCAAGCTGTGCTCGGATAGCCGTTGCCAGAAGCGCCGGACATAGCCGAAACAGTTGCACCGTTGGCCTGGTAGTTGTTGCAGAGCCAAGTCGGAAGACCAGCGGTCTTACGAGCCGTCGAGTTGTTGCCAGCAACGCCAGCCTGGTTCGACGTAAGAATGGCTTCCATATCGCGCTTCAGCTCTTTGGCCTTCTTCGCGGTTTCGTAAGCCATCAGAGTGCGCATGCCTGCGTTGTTCGTCGCATCGGCAGTACCCGAGACAGACACGATTGCCGTGCTGATCTGGGTGTAGTTGGCCGTGCGAACGGTAGCAACGAAGTCCATGTCACCAGCCGCTGCGCCTTCGATGGCTGCGTTGGCAGTGTTCGCAGCGGCAAGCGAATCCTGCTGCCACTCGAAGTAGGTGTTGGACGCAGTGTCACGGCCAATGTTGGACATGAAGGGCGTGTCAACGGGCGAGATGTCGTAGATGATGTTGGCAAGGTCTTCGCGGATCGCGTTGACGTTGTCGTAGGTTGAAGCCTTAGTAACCGAAGCCATTTGCTATCTCCTATCAAGCATTGCAAAGAGTGCAGCCGCGTCATTAACGTGGCCTGACGATTTGAGACGCTGTTTCACCTTCGTAATATCGTTATCACGACGCGGAGATTGAGCAGGGGTTCCTTGCTTCAACGGCTTCGGGCTCGCCTTTTGGGTTGGTTTGGGCGAATTTGCCTGAAGTGCGTCGTAGCGACGGGCCTTCTCAAGTACAAGGATGGCGCGAGGGTCGTAAGCCATAGCCAGCTCTTCATCCGTATAGCCGATTGTTTTGCCATACTCGCGAAGCTGCCCACGGGCAGAGTTCCATTTCGCTTCATCTTTCCACTCTGGCATTTTCTCGATGATGAACTTGCGTCCTTCTTCGACAACTTGCTGGAGCTTGTACTGTTCTTCCTGATAAGCGATCTGTTTGAGACGGGCTTCTTCCTGCTGAACTGCCTGAAGATTGGCCTTATAGTCTCGCCACTGTTTCTCGATTATCGGGAAGTTAATCGGGTCTTCTTGATGCAGTCTATTCCAGTCAGGCTCTTGGGGTGCGAGACCCTCAAGTTGGCTCCGAAGCTGGGAGACGGTTTGTGCATAATAAGCCCGTTCCGCTTCCGTTTGCTGGCGTACCGACTCAACAGCTTTACGCTCTTCAGCCAGGGCCTGCGTCTTACGTTGGTAATCGGCCTGTCTTTGATAGCCTTCTGCTGCTTCCTTTACCGTGATCTTCTCGACCTTGCCGTCAATCTTGACGGTGACGAGAGCATCAGGATCGGTGTCAGCGTCCTTGCCATCTTCAACAGCCTCGACTTCTTCGCCCTCTTCGGCGTCTGACGGAACCTGATCGGTTGCCTCTCCGTCATCTGCTAAAGTCTCTTCGGACGAATAAGCCGACGCCTCTGTCTCTTCGACTTCGGCAGTATTAACCTCTTCTTTCGGCGCTGGTTGCGGAGGTCCGTCCAGAAAAGCCGAAATACGAGAATCAATACTTGCTTGACCGAGTTCGCTTGGCTGCGATTGTTCGGCAGTATTCATAGTATTACCCCTTTATTACTTCCGCTTCAAGCGGCTGTTAAACTTCACTACTTCCGGTTCTGCCGCCAAGGCAGTTAGCTCGGTCTTGAGTGAAGCTATGGCTCTCACCATGAAGTAAGAGTCATTCCTTGTTTTCTCGTCATCTGGGGCAGAGGCTGCCCATGACTGGGTGTACTTCTCAGTCATGCGCTCGAACAAAACAGCCAGAACCCTATCCTCGGCAAAGCCCCTGGCTGATCGCCAGAGGTCTTCCTGTTCAAAATGCGACATTACATCCCCATCGGTGCGGAAGATGCGGCGAATGTGGTCTGAAGCTCCGCACGTTGACGGTCGAGTTCAGCCTTAATCATCGCAACATCAACCTGTGTTCCGTACTTGGCCTGTATCTCATAAGCACGAAGCATGAAGTCGGCCATCAACTGATCGCGCTTGAGGTCGGCATCGGCAATGGCCTTCTGACGATCAAGCTCTTGCTTCGCAGCATTGATGATGATGTCGGCCTTTGTCTTGTCAGCCTCGACCTGTGCCAGCATCTCAGCAGGGTCAGGCGTCTTGTTACCCGACATCTGCTGCATGAACTGCTGGACAGCCTCTGGCGTGACCTCTTGGACGAACTGAGACGGGTCTTGGAAGCCAGAGAGCTGGATGATCTGAGCCAGAGTGGCGCGATACTGCTCCAGCGACACCAGAGGATTGTACGGGCCGTACTTCTCGATGACCTGTTCCTGCTTCTGAGCCAACTGGGTCAGGAACATCATCTTCTGATCGTCAGAACCACGCCCAAGGGCGATGTTGACGACCATGTCCATGGACGAATCCCAGCCACGAGGGTCAATCGGGACGAACTTGCCACGAAGACGGATAACTTTTGCCTTATCTTGGTGCATCGAGACCAGTTTAAGGAGCCCTTGAAAGCACCTTTTAAGGCCATCGGCAAAGATACGGGCGATCATCTCAATGCGGTCCTGAGAGGCCGACAACTGAGCCTGAACAGCCGCACGGGTCGTGGACTGGAGGACATCAGCATCAAGACCCTGAGAGGTACGCGAGATTCCTGTCCTCTGGGTCTTGATCTCGTCCATGTAGGACATGACGCCAAGCGCCTGTGCGCCCACAAACGGGGTCGAGAAGGGCACGATAGCCCCAGGCGAGCGCATACGGATCAGAGCACCCGTCTCATTGTTCATGAGATCGTCAATGTTAACCTGACCCTCGACAAAGCCAGTACGGGGGTGGATCGACTGCGCCAAGCTGTCCAGCGTATTACGCATAATGGACGACTTGATAAGCTGGAGGTCCATCGTCTGATCGGCTATGGACTGCCCGAAGATCGTGTGGGGAGTTGGGTCTGGCGCAAGGATCGCAAACGGAATATCCTGAACGATCTCGTCATGCAGGATGTAGGCTCCGTTGCCCACAGTGCAGACCTTGTGAAGCTCGGCAATGCCGTCCCCATCTGTGTCGCAGCGGATGTACGATTCGACGTAGAAAACCTTGTCGGTCGTCTCATCATTGCCCAGAGCAAGGCCGAAGAACGACTGGTCAGCCGGATTACGGGTAATGACCTCGTTGTTCATCTCAAAGCCGCCAGTACCGGCGTTCTGTTCGATGATGTCACGCGGATAACCCATCGCAACAAGCTCTGAAATCGTCGCCAACTTGCGACGACCCGCATAGATGCAGTCATCAAAGCTCGTGGCTTCGTTGTCGATCAGGAACTGTTCGGGCGGGATGCACTCAACGACAAAGCGAGGAGACACAACCTTGCGACGGATGGACATGGAGACGCGAACCTCACCCGTCATCATGTCCACGACCTCTTCGAACGAATCCATCTCGACGGTCGGATCGTTCAGAATGAAGTTGGCCTCGTCTTGGGTCAGGTTGGAGTAGGAATAGTACTCAACCTTCTCGTCATCCAGCTTGTACCAAGTCAGGACGCCGGTCTTGAGGAGCAAGCCATCCTTCATCGCATCGTGCAGGACACGGAAACCGTTGTTCTCCTGCATGAAGATGTAGTCGATCATGTCGGTGGCCTGCTGGGCCGCTTCGACATCCTCTGGCCCCTTAGGCACGAACTCAAGTATCTTGTCGCCGCCGGTAAAGATACGCAGCAAGGACGGGAGCATGGCGAGAATGGTGTCGCGGACCTCGGTCAGGATGACCTGAGAGCGACCGTCCTCTTCATTCCCGAACGGGTCAGCCAAGTAGTAGGCCATAGCCTGTTCGCGCTGGGGCGCAATATAGCTATCAATATAGGTCTGGGCGTCCTCGATGGCTTGGAAGACCGTATAACGGAACTCTTCCTCGTCCATGGGCTCGTTCAACTGGGCAACAAAGCCAGTCTCGGGGTTGTAGGACACATCATCATACCCGTCTGCCGACATAGGGATCAGATCGGGATTGTAGTTTGACCGTTCAATGCCCCGCATGGACTTTTAGCCTTTCTTGCGTACCCGCCACCATGACCACCCATTCTCAGAGCCGGTCTCAAAGGACGGGAAAAACTCTTTGACTGCCGATTCAACACCGAACATCGGAAAGTCGTCGCCGCCTATAATACCCTGCACTTTAAGTTTAGGCCACCACGCCTCAAGATCAGCGATAACATCTTCATACTCATGACCAGCATCGACCCAGATGAAGTCTACTGAACAGTCGTCAAACTTCTTTGCCGCTTCAACTGTAGGGAGCCTGTGTATAGACGTTTTTACACCACTTTTAGCGACATTGCTCTTAAAAAGATCAAAAACTCCCTCAAGTTCCGGGTCTGTTTTATGAGCTTCTTCATCTGAACCACCCCAGTGGTCAACGAAGTTGAGGCTAATTTCCTTGCCGCTGTTAGCCACTTCGACACAAAGGAACGACGCGGACTTACCTTTCCAGCAGCCAAGCTCAACGAAGACGGAGCCGTCTGGGAACTCTCTGACTGCCTGCCGATAGGGCTCTTTAAAGTTAAACCAGCCCTGTATTGACTCAAAGTAATGTTCCATTTGGGAGCCTCAAAGAATAGATCGGCCTCGGAAGGCGGTGGCATATTGCTTTTTCTGGTATTTTCAGCAGCAGACAACACCTGAAGGTTCCACGGAACGTGCAATCCGCAGAAATTCTCGCCTACTAGCGGGTGTATATGGTCTACATGATGCTCTTTGCCAGTATATTTCTGTAATCCACGCGCCAAATCATACAATTCGTCGACTTTATACTTCATATTCTTGTCGAACCAAGGCGGTGTTGCAGACATCTTGTCTGATCTTCTCTTGGCATACTTGGCATTTATCTTGTGGCCGTTCTTCACGTACCACTTTTTATAGTTCTTTTTATTTACTGCCCTGGCCCTATCAAGGTTCTTCGCTCGCCACTCTTTTTTATGGACAAGAACCTTCTCTCTGTTCTCATTGTTCCAGTGATTTGCGTGTTTTTTCGAGCAGGGGATGCAGAGAGACGACAGCCCGTCTGTTCTGGACTTGGCAGAGTAAAAAAAGCTGGACGACAAATGAAGACCGCACTGCGGACACCGCTTTGTCGCCCTAGCCTCAGTCATTTCTTCTTGGACTTACCAGCCTCAGACAGAGCAATGGCCACTGCCTGCTTCTTGGACTTAACGACAGGGCCACCCTTGCCAGAGTGAAGGCCACCGGCCTTGTACTCTTTCATGACCTTAC
>Ga0181355_1001220_pt1 | contig 11336 bp, 20 predicted proteins | sample Fa13VDMM15DN_FD_130099 | JGI IMG/M metagenome (GOLD analysis project Ga0181355, IMG submission 130099) | Freshwater viral communities from Lake Michigan, USA - Fa13.VD.MM15.D.N | ecosystem: Environmental > Aquatic > Freshwater > Lake | place: USA: Michigan | collected 2013-09-23 | reverse complement strand
TAGTTCTTCTTTCTTGTCTTTCATGCCCATCATTACTTCTTCTTCATCGTCATCAACTTCAACTTCAATACCGTAAGCATTCATAACTTTCTTTTTCTTACCAGCACGATAAAGATTTATCAAAACTGCTGGATTATCTTTCTCGGCTTTAATCTTAAACTTTGAATCAGGAACATCGATAACGCCTTCGGCTACGATGCGTGTAACTTTACCTGTGGCTGGACCACCTGAAGAATTCCAGCGAACCATGTCACCCTGTTTGATAGGTGCTTTTGCTTTGACAAGGCTTTCCGATTTGTTTATCGGCGAATCAAAATACATTGATGAAGTGTTGATTGTTGAATCTTGCTTTTCCATAAAAATACCCATGGGATTTATTCTACCTTCTTTTTAGGCTACTAGAGCGAAATTGAGCAAACCGAAAACTGTATCATCCAACTCTAGGTCAGGGAATGCTTCAAATGGTTCATCTAACGGTGGCACAAAATCATCGACTGGGATTTCCCCTGACAACCATTGTGTTGGTCGGGTATCGGTTGGGCGAACATTTGTTTGAACTGCTAAAACAATTGTTGCTTTACCAAAGTTTCCAATACGAACCTCAACTTCGTTGCTGTCCACATCGTTAACTTTTTGGATTATTGCATGATGATATGTGTCATCACGAAATATTCTTAATTCCCGACCAGGGCGAATATATTTAGGCATTTACCCAAGCATGGCGAACTCTTTTAGCACCTGCTGATAATGCTGGTGTTGTTGCTGTGCTTTTAGGTACTGCTGAAATGTTTGCCTTGCCATTCATCGCATCTAAAGTCACGGCTGATTGGCTTGTCACTGAAGTGATTCGCAAATATGTTACTGTGCCTGTTGGGTTTTCATAACGAACAGTTTGGTTCTTTCTTACATGGTATTTTGCTGACATTTAATTGACTCCTTTTTTATCTACTTTTGCAAAAACATCATTTATTTCACTTGCAGAAAGTTTTCCATCATTCAGGAAACTTCTAGCAAGCCCTTCGACTACGGTGGCAACTCCGAGACCACCTGCAAGCATCACTGCACTCATTGTATCAATTCCGATGATTGCACCTGCCCCAATCACACCTAAACCTTGTGCTGCGAACACTGCAACAATTCTCATTACCACGTTTTGTAAACTTTTCATCTATTTCCTAAAATGTTATTACTGCTAATCCTTTGACAAGTTTACTAGACTTTCCAAGGGTTAGACTGACCAAACGATAACGGAATTGTTGGCACAAGTTCTTTCAATTTCTTAGGCTCATAAATTGCTAAAAGAACTGCCTCAGCCCTATCAGGTGAATGGACACCACGTTTCTTCATATCTGCTTTAGCCTCAATTTGGATACGACCTGATGAATCGGATTTGTATAAAGGTCCTGCAAGTTGTGTCAAAGTTTGTCTGTCAATATCTAAATGAACTGATTGTTTCTCATCAATAGGTTGGACAAGGGTTCTACCATTCCACCACATCTCGGCACGAACGTTTCTAAACTTTGCTTCATCCTGTGCACGTTCGGCAACGTTGATAGGAACTATTTGACCGTTGTGGCGTTTCTCTTCCCCCCACTTTTGCATCAAAGAAACAACACCCCAACCAACACCAATCGTGTCAATCTTCACCCGAACCTTTTTCTCAATACCACGTTCCTTATGTTTCTTATCAGCATTATCTATGTGCATTTGGATTACCTGTGCCACATCAACAGCGTTAGCGTTTGCTTGACCTGAAGAACGGTGAACAACTTTCACACTGTAACCATCGGCTTCGGCGATAACAAATTCGTCACCACCATCGGAAGCAATATCAACACCTAAACGAATCTCATCGGATTTGATAAAGTCATCGTTTTGTGTTGCCATCTCAGCCCAAGTAAACGGAATAACTTTCCCTGCACTGCTCTTAGGAAACCTTGCATGAACACGGGCTTCAACGAAAGGTGAATCGTCACCAAATTCTGAGATAACATCATCAACCCAACTTTTGTCAACAAGATGGGATGCAACGTTATGTGTTTCAACATGTGCTGGGCATGAACGGCAACGCTCAGTTTTCTCACCCGTGAAGTTTGGTGTGTCCATGGCTGAGATAGGAATAATGTTGTAAAGAGGTGAATTGCAGATTCTTTCAAACCATGTGTCCTCTAAATCTGTTGGAGGGTTTCCCAAAACCAACAAACGTGTGTGTCCACCTGTCATCAAAGATTCCAACGCTTTACCAATTGTGTCCGAAATACCACCTGCCTCATCAACGACCACAAGAAGATTCGGTGCATGTATTCCTTGAACTGCTGTCTCATCATGTGCAGCAGGACTAAACCCGTAACCAACAACGGTGTTGTTTAATTTCCATTGAACTGTTAAAACATCGCCAGGTAAATTGTTTTGTGCAGCCAATTGTCGAATGTTCTTCCACAAAATGTTTCGCACTTGTCTATGCGTGGTCGCTGTGGTCACTGCAACAGCCGTACCAGGAGGATGCGAACTTATCCACCAAGCAACAGCACGGGCAGCCAAATGTGATTTACCAGGAGCATGGCATGCAGGAACAACTGTTCTTTTGTTTTCCTTTAACGATTCTAAAATCTCAATCTGTTTTGACCATAAAGATTCACCTAAACCTTCGGTGATGAAACCAACTGGGTCACGCTCATACTTAGCCCAAGGGTTATCAATCTCAGCATCCAACATTGATGCAATCATCATTTTTTCGTCAGCCGATAATTGTGAAATGAATTCAACTCTTTGAGCAGGTTCTAACTGGATAATCTTGTCAACTAGACGAGTATCCAAAACTATTCACCCTTACGAGTATTTAAGACCCTTGTAATCTTGTCTTCAATTTCCTGTGTGGAAACTTCAAGTCTAATAGGTTGACCCTCTGCACCTGTGTGCTCAAGTTGTTGTTTCCTACCAAAAACTGTTTGCTGTGTTCTTTCCAACCACCATGCTGCTGCTTGCCATGTTCCGTGGTGTGCAGACTTTTGGATGATGGCAACGTTACGGGAAACGGCTTCAGCCTTTGCTTTTTCTACTGAGTTGAAAAATTCCATAAATATTGTTTCGTCTTCAAGTGGTTCAAGGTTGTGGTTGATTCGGTCTTGCTCATTTTTGCCACGTTCCATCCAATTGTAGAACGTGCCTTTGTTAATTCCAACTGCTTGCGCTGCGTGCTCTTGATAGTTTCCGAGTCGCAAATTTTCTATAATCGCATCAGCGATTTCTTTTGATAACTTTGTTGGTCTGCCAGCCATAATATTTAATTATACCCCTGTTGATATTCGTCACATGATTCTATAGGCATTATTAAAAGTTGTGCCACATCTTGCCATGTTTGTATTTTGTTTGCCCATTTGTTCAACTCATCGGCTGAAGCACGAAACTTGTATTCCCCAACCTTGCATGTGGTTCTACCAATAGGTTGATTACCAGGTTTTGTTTGACCACCTGACAAAATATCTGAAACATCCTCCGACTGAAAACCTGTTCCCTTAAAATGTCCAGCAGAACTAATCAGATGCGATTTCAACTCGTTGCTGTCATAGGTTGCAAGGTCAGAAGTTCTGTTATCAATCAACACAATTTTAAGTTCTTGGTCTTCATCAACATCAACCCAACTCACAGCGATTTCAAACCAACCCAACGCTTTTGCTGCCTGAAAGGTGTGGTTGCCTGTCAGAATGTGACCTGTGCGCTTGTTTGCCACTATGGGACGGTATTGACCGTTTGCTTCCAATGATTCAATGATTGCCCCAATGTCACCTTCCCTTGGATTAGCAGGATACAAAGTGAGGTTTGCGATTTGAACTGTTTCACATTGTACAAAGTTATTATCCGTTGAAGGGTTAGTTGGTTGTTCCCTTTTTACTATTTGAGGTTTAGGGATTCCCAATCGTTCTCGAATAATGACGGTGGCTTTCGGTTTCGACTGCTCGGCTTCATGCGATAACTGGTCTTTCCAAGCAGAGTAAGCAATCGGATTGATAGTGAAACGCCATGCAGAGATTTTGATTTCTGGGTCTTCCTGAAGATTCTCATTAGGTTCTTTATCAGATTTAGGGTTCTCGCCATCATTTATTATTTTCTCCAAAGCCTCAATATCACCATCGGTGAAACCTGTACCATTCAAATCATCAAACGTTTTTAGAACTGTTTCCAATAAACCTTCGTTGTAACTGGCAAGGTCATTGATTCGGTTATCAGCCAACATGATTCGTCTAGCCTCAATAGGTTCAACATCCACATAAACAACTGAAATCTGTTTCCATCCTAAACGCTTAGCAGCCTTGAAAGTATGATTACCAGCCAAAATCATATTATTTTTTTTGTTCACCACAATAGGTTTGAACTGACCATGATAGGACAATGATTCGGCGATAGCCTGAATATCACCACGCCTAGGGTTCTGTGGGTAAGGGTTTAAGTCGTTGATGCGAACCTGAACTGCTTGCCCAACTTTAATGTTTGCTTCCAACTACTTCTCCCTTAAAGATTGAATAAAAATTTCTAATTGCTTTTCGGATGTTAATAAAGATAATTTTTTAACCATTACTTCAACCGAATCAGGTAACTCTTTCAAAACTGAAACCAAACGGTTTTCTAAATCAAGCCGTCTTTCGTTACACATCCTTAAAAGTTTTACCTTCACGGGCATCATTCATAGCATCAATAGTTATTTGATTGGGAACATGGGGTTGCATACGTTTCAACTCACGTAACCTAATCTTCTCAGGAGAATACCCATCCACGGTGCGACCAGTTTTATTTGGTGTCTTCGGGCTTTTCTTCCGTGCTTTACCATTAGGTCTGTCACCAATTGAACTCTTAGATGACGGTTTCAATCCTTTACCCATTAACGAATCTTCTTAACCTTCGGTGGTCTGCCAGGTTTCTTCAACAAATTACCGTTTTTATCATATTTTGGTTCACGAACAATGTTGTTTCTCAAAATTTTGTAAATGTTTTGCTCAGTCACATTCATAATCTCAGCAATCTCACGATAAGTAACATTGTTTTTACGCAAACGAAGAATGGTTAATTTACGGCGTTTACCTAAATCTTTAATCTGTTTCTGATGCTCAGCAATCATCACCGTCATCATCTGAACCTCTTCCAAATCTTTTTGGCTTTGGTCTTTCAACTCATCCATCATTACCCCCATCATTTGTTCTTCGATTCGTTCAGGAACTGTGCCAACGTGTAATCCTCATCCTGCTGTTTAGCCAAGTTGTGCATCAACACAATTGTGGTTTGCTCAGACTTCTCACGTTTCTCTTTGTAATTGTTAAGCAACATAAAAAATGGTGCAAAAATAAAAGTTAAAGCAAACAACAAAACAAAACTTGCCACAAAAACTTGTGCAAGAATCATCCAATAGTTTTCAATCATTCTCATCATCCCTAATCTCGATAATAACCAGTCGTAATGCTTCCCTACCCTTTTCAGGAGCACAGAACAAAATCTTGGGCAAGAACTCTGGGGTGTCATCCTTAATTACCCCAGCATCAACTAATCCGTCAATCGCTGCTTTCACAGCAGGATTACATGAAGCCGTGTCCTGTAATTTTCCTTTTAACTGGAAAGGTTCAACTCTGATAAAAACTTTTCCCAGTCTCGGAATCTTTGCTTGCTTCGCCAACAACATGAAGGCTTGTCGCCATTCTTTTGTTAACTCTGCACGCTTCCAACGATTCCCTGCACGTTCTGAATTCGTTGTCCAAGGTCGTTTCGGATATTCCAGAACGAACTCTTTTAGTTGCTCATCCTGATATATACGCACTTAAAATATCCTACCTCAACTGGGGTTAAGGAGTGTACTTGACCTTCCCAAAATCGGAACTTAATTTCCAAAGATTACCGAAAGAATCTTCAAAAGGAATATCAGACGGATTCTCTGACTGTCGAACTAACAAACCTTTTTCAAAACCTAATTTACGATTCGACTCAATCCAGCCATGGCATCCTGTTGTTCCACTTCCACAAAGGAAGATAAGATTCGTGGGGTCATTGATTTCCTGTTTTTTTGTTCCACCCATTCCCCTAGGTTTACGATGGTGGATTGAAGTCCCAAAAGTAAATCTTGTTTCCAAGCATCTTTCACAACTGAAGTTGGCTCTAAGAAAAATTTGTTGTCTAACTTCATCGGTTGCACCTGTTCTCTTACGCATAAAGCCTCAAGTTGAACTCTGGCAATCGCATACATTTCTAAACATGTTCGACAAATACTATTCCCTAAATCTTCTAAAGTTTTACATAGTGAAACACTATCAACTACTAGATGTAGTAACCCATTCCTTTTTTCCCACAACATATTCAAATCCAGCCTTTTCTTCTCTCGAAGGATGAGCAAACCTATTTTCTAATCTTTTTTTAGAACCAGATTCCTTGCAACCTTCTGCAATTTTTGCTTTGCAGAAAGGACATGGTATCAAAAGTATCTTGTTTGCAATAGCAGTTTTAACTCCCGTTGTTTTTTCAAGCAAGTCTGTAAAATCTTGTGGGGGTAAAGATTTTGATTCCTCCAACTCAACAAGCATCCGATTAACATATTCCATGTTTCGTGATTCCTGTGACTTAGATTTAATGTCTTTCCAAATCTTGTTAACGTGTGCTGGCATAATCATTTCAGTGCTTGAGGAGTAATGTCTTGTCACACATTCGTAAGCATCGGTGAGAGTCAAGGCAGAATCTAAAACTTCAAACCACGCCAAAACTTTGAACTCATCAACAATAAAACGGTAATCGTGTAAAGATATTTTTGCGTGAAGTGTGCTAACTTCTGACTTATCCATTACTCTCCCTGAACTTCTCCGATAATGCCATAGCCTTCTTCGCTTGTAAAGTATTTGATGAGACACGTTCAGGTCTAAAAGATTTCAACTCAATGTCCATTCTTGACAAAGACGGCACTGTTCCAACTTTGTTCAGAGCGTTTAATATCTGTGAATCCGAATATCCTCTTTCAACTGAGGCTTCCACAACTGACAACAAAGCATGCCAAGCAGATTTACCAATCGGTCTAGGATTTTGTTCCTTCCACCATTGGTCGGCAACTGTTCTAGCCAAATTTATTGGAGCAATTTCTTTAACTTTTACAACCTCTAATTGAACTGACGAATCGTTAGATTCGTTCTTGGATGTAAGGATGGATGTATAAGACGGATGTACCCCTACAGAGTTAGGGTCAAACGTGTTGGAGTTAGGGTTAAACGAGTTAGAGTTAGGGTTATCGGTCTGTATGTTGTGGCTAACTTTGTTAGGGTTATCTTTCAAAAGTTGATAAGTTGTGGCACGACCACGATGACCTTTTTGGGTAACTTCAATCCAACCATCTTCTTGCATCTGTTTCATAAATTGCCAAACCCAATTTTCGGAACAACGAACCTTTTTAGCCAAATGTGCTTGGGTCATCCACAAAGAACCGTTGTCGTGGGCAGTGTCAGCCAGAGCAAGGTGCATCAAAAGTTTGTCCCCAGTGTAGGGAGAGTTATCCCACACCCAAGTCATAATTTTGATACTCACTACGTCTCCCTGTCAGATACCCCTAGAAAGCCCTACAAGCCTGTTTTCAGAGCCGTTTAGCCTAGGGTGAATGGTGGTTCTAGACTAAACGGTGGTCTTTGTTTTTTGTGCTTTCCAGACCTCTTGCAAAAGACTGCGTTGGTCAGCACTTATGCTACCTGATTTGTGTGAGTCAATAATTTCTTGAGCAACGTAAGTTAAGACTGCTTCATCGTTTGCATCTTGAATCTTTGCCAAGAAATCAAAATACAATTTGTCAGAATCAACTACAACATTTGATTTTGTGTTTTTACTATTTTGAACTTCCTGTTTCGAGGCAACACCACGTTTTGTATCTGCTGCCAAAACTGCAACAATGGCTCTTCCCCACGCTGCTGTCTCGGCATTCATCGCCTCAGAGCCACGCGTAAAAGAAGTTGCGCCTGGAACTAATTCCCAAGCAATTCCAACTCCAGGGCGAACATCATCTGCTGTTCGATAAGCGCATGCTGTGTACAAAATATAGTTTTTACCATCCAACAAGTAAGTCAACAGTGGTTGGTTTAAGTTCGCTGGTTGCAGTGAACCGTTTGGATACTTCTCTCTAAAGATTGCGATGCGTTCGGCAACATCAACATAATCTTTTAATCCGTCTTGAAAGTTTGCCATTTTGTTTCTCCCTTATTCGGTTTCTATCTTCAATGATAATTTACCCTCTTTGACTGACACTCCTTGCACTATCTCACCTGTGTCTTGCCAAATAACTTTTTCACCTTGAACAGCAACATGTTTTTTCAACTCAGCCAAATCAATTTTGATTTCAGTTTTCAAATGTTCTTCATGATTGTTGGCTTGAGACCATTTGATGAACTCAGTCTTATCCTCAACGACTGGTAAATCGTTTGTTACCCTTGTTGAAACTTTACCGTTGGGTAAACTTATAGTTTTTCTGTCATGTTCGTTTCTTTCACGAATCGCGTAATCTAAAAGATGGGCTTCAAAAAATTCTTGTTTCTGAACTATTTTAAGATTTTCTTGTTGCAACCATTCTTTGATTCTTTTAACTTCTTTATCAGCCAACTCTTCATTTAACTGAATGCGTTGCTGGAGTGCGCGAAACTTTCGTAACGCCCAATCTGCTTTGAAATCATCTGTGACCTTGAAACCCTCAGACTGATTGGATTCTTCTTCAGGTAAGTCGTGTTCTAATATTTCTCCCATGCCCACAACTATACAACTAGGGTTTAGAAAAGCAAGGGTTAGGGTATGTGTGTCAAAATATAGATGTGCTTGGCTCTTCTCTCTCCCTAGAGATGTCCATAGCGTTACGCCTAGGGGTTATCTTCGTCAGATAGCCTCTAGGCTTCTAATTTTTAGGTTTAACTGATTCTTGAATTTCTTTTTGACGGTCTTCAATACCATCAATACGTTTAACTAATTTATCTAACTTTGACTCAAGGCGAACCACATAATCCTTCAATGACTTACCAGAATTACGGCTCAACTCACCATCCAAAACATTTAATCTTTGCATCACACTAGGAACTGCATCCCGACCATTATCTGCCTCTTCGCCCTCCCAATCCCTACGAAACTTATTAACCCAACTAAAAAAACTTTTGCATGCCCTCATCGGCTTCAGCATCATTTTGTATGCAATAGCCACGACAACGATAATCGCACCCAAGACACCCACAACCTGAACCTGAAAACCTTGGAAGTCTATCAACGTTGTCATTCTTCGGTGTTCCTAAAAGTGAGAGTAAATAACCATATAAGTGTAACTGTAACAACTGTGTACCCCGTAACCTGTTTAGCAGTTCCTTCTAAAACTAACCAAGCAATAAACAAACCGACCAAAGTAAAACTTTCGTTAAGTAACGCTCTTAAAAATTTCACTTTTTTCTCGCTCCTGTTTTCTTTGAACTCGAACCACCTGGACCACCAGATGATGCAGAACTTGATGTAGATGTTTGTGTTGCAAGGGACACGGCTGTTGCTAACTGGGTCACAATAATTGTGCTAACAACAATTATTTGTGCTTCTTCACGAACCTCTTCGGACATATCGTCCCCAACGTTCAAAAAGTCTGTAACAGATTGGTCAGCAATAGCAAACACTTCTCCTGCTACTTCGCTCGCGAACTCAAAAGTTTGCTCAATTGCATCAGTAAACACAGCAAGAACTATTTCTGTACTCTCCAATAATCCCACATTTTCGTCAATGGGTGTAACATTTTCTTCAACTGTTTGTATTTCTTCGATAGGAGTTTCAATTGTCTCTGGTTCTATTATTGGCTCAACTATCTCTGGTTCTAGCGTTGCTATCTGTGTCGGCTCTAGCGTTAGTAATGTCTCTGGAATTAACTCAACAAAAGTCTCTTCGTTATCTGAGTTATCTGTTAATGGTTCTTGGGTTGGTAATGGCGTTGGTTCTTCTGTTGGGATTGGTGTAGGTGAACTGGTCTCAGTGGGTGTTGGTTCTGGGCTTGGTGTTGGCGTTACTGTTTCTGTTGGCGTAGGTGTCGGTGTTGGAATAGTTGTGACACCACTCCAAGAAAGCAAGTAACTTCCTATAGGTTTTTGAGTTTGATTAGTGACAGCATAAAGATAAGAAGTTGCGCGAATAAAATATAAACCAGCCTCAATAGGTCGGGTTATGATAGAAGCCAAAACATTTGTAGGCGAATGCAGGCTGTCATCATCTGCTGCAAGTTTTGTTGTGTCTTGCCATAACTCAATCCAAGAATCAACAAAACTAGGATTATTTTGTGGTGTACCGTTAGTTGTTTGAATAGTTATAGTTGTTGGCTCAGTAGCCTCAATAGGAATATCAACGTAAGGTGTTTCTTCGTTTACAACAATGGTTGTTTCATCTGCACTAGCAGAAGATAATTGAAAACCTAACGCAAAAATTAAACTAGTTGCGCTAAAGATTCTTAGGAAAACCCTAAGACCCATTTTCTAAGCGTTTAGGATTGCTTGTGGGTCAATGTCCGTACCAGCAGACCAACGAATGTTATCTCTCATCTCAAAATGCAGATGAGGACCACTCGAATTTCCTGTGTTACCAGACTTGCCAATTTTCTGACCTTTTTTTACTTCTTGTCCACTTTTAACATCTAATTCAGATAGGTGGGCATAAATTACCCACCCACCTGCAACTTTTTGAACTGCTAGCGTTCCCTAGGCTTTTCCCGAATTCGCTGGCTCAAGTTTTCCGTCAGCAACAGCAATAACTTCCGTTCCCACTGGTACTGCAAAGTCAACTCCAGTGTGATAACCCTTCGACCACATTTTTCCTTTTTTGCGATACGGGGTAGTTATTTTGCCGTCTTTAATTGGTAAACCCATTTTATTTCCTTACTATTTTGTGATACCGAAAGCAGTATCTTTTTTGTTCACTGCTCTAAGGATTAGAGGAAGCGCTGCTGCGACACCAGCATTCACATAAGTTGTAAGTGAACTGCCGTCTATTGCGAATAGGTCTGCACCGTCAGCCAAAAATAATGCTAATGATGTTGCCATAAATACGCGAAGATATTCTGCGACCATGGCTTTTACTTGATTCGACATGAACCACCCTTTCTTGAAGGTGACTCAATTTTACCTTAAATTTGAAACCCTTGTGGTCTTGAATGATAATCAATCGTAGGCTATTTAAGTGGGGTTTAGACCGTTTTGTTATTTCTCCAGAACTCGTAATTTGAATACTTAGATAAAATATAATCACTTAAAACATCTTCAGGTTTTTGAGATATTTTTTTAATACTTTTTCTTATTGTGTGCATATCTTTTCCCAGATCGGAAGAG
>Ga0181355_1001216_pt1 | contig 11343 bp, 6 predicted proteins | sample Fa13VDMM15DN_FD_130099 | JGI IMG/M metagenome (GOLD analysis project Ga0181355, IMG submission 130099) | Freshwater viral communities from Lake Michigan, USA - Fa13.VD.MM15.D.N | ecosystem: Environmental > Aquatic > Freshwater > Lake | place: USA: Michigan | collected 2013-09-23 | reverse complement strand
TCACCATAATAATCAACAATAGTTGCAGGATATGAACCGGATTCTAAATCCATAATTGCTGGAGATATACTACCATTAGCCCAAGTTACTGTATAAGGAGGAGTACCTCCTGTAATAGATATAGACGCTCTACCATCACGACCACCCGCAGTTGAAGGATTAATAACATCACATTCAACGGTCATTGGAAATAATGTAATCACATCACATTCATTAGATTGAAAATAAGTGATTGCTGGCTGTGGTGCTGGAGGTGGAAAACAACTATACGCATTATCTAAACAAGTTTGACAATCAATGTAAAATGTTGTGGTTGTTTTACTTCCATCATAAATTAATGACCCTGATGGTATTGGACCTTGTATTAAATATGCACACCCACTAAATGAAGGTGTCTCAACTGAATAAACATTTCCTAAAATAGGAGATGTTAATATAAGGTCATTTACCCCGAAATAATTATCGGATTCATTAAGTCTGACGCAACATGTTTGAAAATAATATATCATTATAATTTGTTTCTGTTATACTATAAATAATCCTTTATTTGTTTTTTAACTAAAGATTCCATAACTTCTACATATTTTTTTGTAGAACTTTGAGAACTAACATAATTAAAAAAGTTAATATTCTCTTTTAATTTGTCTAATGGGTTTGAATTAATAAAATCTCCTTTATAAAATTTATCTTGTTTTTGATTATCTGTTACTCCAGCCATATGAAGAATTGGTTTATCTTCATATATTTTTATTGAATCTGTCGCCCATGAAAAATCTAATTCAGGTGTTATTCTTGTTTCAATTCCGTGTATCCATAAGTTCCATAACAATGACCACATTTCTGCTGTCCAAAATTGTATTTCACCCGGACTAATTGGGAATCTTTTTTGATAATCTAACATTTGGTCATATAATGGGACACAATCATTATAAATTTTTTCCCATAATATCCAATCGGTATTTTTAATTATGTATTGACCACCACCTGAATTTTCTTGATTACATTCAATACACTCAACTGATACACCAATAATGTCAGCCATTTCTTTAAGTAATTGACCTTTACCTGATGTTGGATGAGCATTTTCATAACGATTACAACAATCCATAATATAGTTATATCCAATATAACCAATGGTATCGGATAGATATGTAATCTCATCGTTTAATAAACTATCAAAATTTGGTAATTTTCTGAATATAACATCAGAGTCGTGTAAGAAAAAACATTTACCATGTTCAGGAAAGTCTTTTAACCATTTTGATATTAAAAATGGTTTTACTGTTGGTATATAATGTTTTTGAGGTCTGTCGTCGATATAGTAATGTACGTTAACTCCAGTATCTTTTAATTTTAAAGATTCTTCAGTTGGTTTACCATCTTCACTTATTATTCCAAGTAATACGTGTATTTGATTCGGAGGAATACCATGTTCAATAAAGTTGTGTATATACACCATTATTTGCCAATGGAAATAAGGAACATCAGGTTGTGCTGTAACAAAAATCATATTATATAAAACGTTTTTAATTAAATATAAATGACAATCAAATGTAATAAATGGTAAAGATGATGATATTTATATAATATGAAACTGATTAGAACAATATCGAATTTGGTAACTGAATCTAAAAAAATTTACGAGGACGCATGTGAAAAAGGTGTTAACGAAAAAGAATTGGATAGATTAGAAAAAAACTACAACGAATCTTTAAAACTTTTAAGAATATATGAAGGTTTAGGTAAAAAAACGGAATAATATTACGTTCCATAAACAATTTCTACCCCTTCAATATGAATGGTCCATCTTAATGTTTCACCCACAACACCTGTTACTTGTACTTGTAAAGCACTATTAGCGTTATCTGCTTGAATTAAAACGTCATAAGACGCGTTAGTTTCAACATCAGTTCCAATAGTCGATACTGTACCAATTAATGAAGTTGTTCCACCTACATTTTTAATAGCGACTTTTCTTATATAGTGAGCTCCTCCTGAACCATCTGATTTAATACCACCAATATTTACCGTAACAAACATTGCGGTTCCGTTAATTACATTTATAAGTTCACTTGTCTCGTTTAAGAATATATTAACAGGGTTTACTCCTGTTGTTTTATTTCTCCCTACTAAATCAATTTGTTGTGATGCACCCGCAGCGGTTGTTCCAGTCCAACGACCTGCGGCAAATGACCTCTGACCGAAACGAGGAGCACATGCAAAACCACCACCAATAATTCCTGAATAAGGACCTGACGTTGTGTTATATGTTCCACCCCCAATAACGGAACTACAACATGCTGTATTACAAAATCCGCCCCCAATAAAAGATGTGCTAGCATTTAATGTTATACAATTAAAATTACCTCCACCAATAGAACTAAAACTTCCTTGATTAGAATTACAATAACCACCAGCAATTGTTGCGTTTGAACGTAATACACAATTTTTTTGACCACCTCCAATTGATGCGTAAGGTTCACCAACATAATTACATCTACCTCCGACAATTGAGGAGTAAGCCGCCTGATATGATGAAATATTCATTTTACCACCACCAATAAATGCAAAACATTCTGAAATGGAATTACCTGAACCTCCCCCTATAAATCCATTTTTTGCCGTTGAATAAATTTGATTACAAATACCACCACCTATAGTTGAACCGGATGTAAAGATTGTATTATAACGTCCTCCACCAATAAATGATTGGGTGTTTGTTATAGTGTTTTGACCACCACCAACAATACTTGAGGTATATCCTGATACGGTATTTGCGTATCCACCACCAATAAAACTATTTGGATTTCCACCTGAACTATCTGTGAAATTTCTAATGATTGGGGTTGATGGTGTGAATGAGCCTTGTCCGGAAGTTGCTCCACTTACATTAAGATAAGTGAATCCACCTGAATAAGTTGATGCGGTTATAACAACATTTCTTGAACAACTAAAATCCCACGTTAATAAAAGGTCGTTAACATTAAACGATGAAGTTTGATTACCACATAATGTAATTGAACAATTATTTGCATATGATGAGAATTGTTGTGATGAGTTACCTATAAAGTTTAATGCTCCTCCGCCAATAACTGAATGAACACTACATATTACATTAACAGCTCCTCCACCAATTATTCCAAACGGTTCAGCGACTCTATTATTATTACCACTTACAATACCACCACCATAAGAATTTTTACCCAAACAGTTTCCACATCCACCTAAAATTACTGCTCTAACACCATATGTTTTATTAAGTAATCCTCCACCAATAACAGCATCTTCACCATAACCAGTTGAACCTGATATTTGATTACATCTTCCTCCACCAATAAATCCCCATTGTTGACATATTTTATTAGAATCACCACCTGCAATTACTGACCTAATTGGATTTATAAGACTACTAGTAATGCGATTTGAAACCCCACCACCAATTGTTGAATCTGTTCCACATACACAATTGTATCTACCACCAGCAATTGTTGTATAACTACAACATGATGTGTTACAACGACCACCACCTATTGCTGAATAAAATCCACAAGATGTATTAGTAAAACCACCACCAACTGTTGAATAATTACCTGATGCTCTATTAAGTCGACCACCACCAACAAATGATTGGAAACAAGCGGTATTATTTCTACCACCTACGACTGTTGAGTAACAATTACATGCACAATTTCCACATCCACCGGCTATTGTTGAACTAATACCTAAGGCACAATGTTCTCTACCACCACCAATTGTTGAACAACCACCTGATGCTCTATTAGTTAATCCACCTGAGATTGTTGTTCCGTCACCACCTGCGGTGTTATTTTGACCTCCGGCTATTGTTGAGGTAGTACCTGATGCAGTATTTTTACAACCACCACCAATTGTTGAACCTGATGAAGAAACAGTATTAGCACATCCACCACCAATAAAAGAATGAAAACTACAAGTGGTATTACCTGAACCTCCGGCAATTGTTGAATCTGTTCCACATACACAATTGTATCTACCACCAGATATTGTCGTATAAATACAAGTGGTTGTATTACAACGACCACCACCTATTGTTGACCCTAAACAATAAGCGTGATTATTTTGACCTCCAGCAATTGTTATTCCGTTACCGGAAATAATATGACCATTTCCACCACCAATTGTTGTAAAATCTCCGGATGATTGATTATTATAACCACCTAAGATAGTATTAAAACCATAAGTTGGGTTAATTGTGTTTTTATATCCTCCATTTATTATGTTACCACCTGTATTGCCATAGCCACAAACACTATTTGTGTTTATAATATTACAACATCCACCACCAATAACATCTCCAATAAAACAATAAGAGTTATAATAGTTTTGAGATGGGTTTGTTATATTTTTAGAACCTCCACCTATAAATGAAGTAGAACCTGAAGCAGTATTAAGAAATCCACCACCAATTGTTGAACGACAACCAGAAGATGTATTACCAAAACCACCTCCAATAAAAGAACATAAACCAGAAGCATTATTTTGATAGCCACCACTTATTGTTGAATAATTATTAGTAACAATGTTATATGAACCACCACCAATTGATGAATTTTGTCCAGAAACAGTATTACATCTACCACCACTAATTGTTGAATAATTATTAGAAACAGTATTATAACGACCACCACCAATAACACTACTAGTTCCAACGGTTGTGATAATATTTTTATACCCTCCACCAATGAATGAAGTAGAACCTGAAACAGTATTACGACACCCACCACCAATAACACTACTAGTTCCACCGGTTGTGATAATATTACAACAACCTCCACCAATGAATGAAAAAGATGAGACTACAGTATTTCCTGTACCACCAACAATAGATGAGTAAGCACTATTTGCACATATTTTATTTTGATAACCACCACCAATTACAGAACAATTAGCGTTTGAATTAATAGTGTTATTTTTACCACCACTAATTGTTGAATTATTACCTGCCGCTCCATTACTTGTACCACCACCTATTGTTCCATTACAACCTAAAGTCAGATTTAAACAACCACCACCTATTGTTGAATCTCCTCCTGAAGACCTATTAAATCTTCCTCCACCAATAAATGAATAACTACCTTCTGCACAGTTTAATAAACCACCACCAATCGTTGATAATTTACCCGCGTCACGACAATTAATTACACCTGTTAAAAGTCCTGTGGTTGTATTAAAGGTTCCATTATAAGTGTTATGCCCTATACCTCCACCAATTGTTGCACCTAAAGAACAATATTGGTTTGTTGGTGATTGGATTATATTTCTTTGACCACCATCAATTGTTGAAAATCTTGCGTTTGTTATATTACAAAATCCTCCGCCAATAAATGAACTACTTCCTGACACAATATTATATTCTCCACCACCAATTGTTGATAATGCCCCATAAATTTTATTTTGATAACCACCTCCAATTGTTCCAGTATTACCTGAAACAGTATTTTGATAACCACCGGAAATTGTTGAGTAACTAGTAAATATTTTATTTTCTCTACCCCCACCAATCATACCATAATAAATTGACCCAGTACTAGCTGAAACAGTATTTTTACCACCACCACCAATTACTGAATAATATCCAATTGATACACAATTTCTACCACCACCACCAATTGTTGAACAATCACCTGTTGCACAGTTTTTATATCCGCCACCAATAAATGAAGTACATCCTAATGTACAATTATATAAACCACCACCAATTGTTGAAATTGTACCTGACGCTGTGTTCGAGTTACCACCACCAACTGTTGAACTATAACCACAAGCAGTATTGCCTTTACCACCACTTACAACCGTAAAACATTGATTATTGATATTACACAAACCACCACCAATAAAAGAATATAGTGATGATGAAGTATTACATAATCCCCCTCCAATTGTTGAATAACTCCTAATAACACCACATTGATATAAACCTGAAACTAAATTGTTTTCTCCACCACCAATTGTTGAGGTACTACCTGAAGCAGTATTTTTATAACCACCACCAATTGTTGACCTTTGTCCTGATGATATATTACTACTACCACCACCAATGAATGAAGTAGTACCTGTAGAGGTATTACCTATACCACCACTGATTGTTGAATAATCGCCACAAACAGTGTTGTTAGCCCCACCACCAATTGATGAGTAACGTCCACATCCAACATTAAGTTTTCCACCACCAATAAATCCACCACAACAAGAAGTGTTTTGACAACCACCACCTATAAATGAAAAACCACAAACAAAGTTTTTACATCCTCCACCAATTGCTGAGTTACAACCACCTGCGGTGTTATCTGAACCTCCGGCGATTGTTGATGTGTTTCCTGATGTAATATTACAATAACCACCACCTATTGTTGAACTAATACCTAAGGCACAATGTTCTCTACCACCCCCAATGAATGAGTAACAACCTGATGATAAATTAAAAAACCCACCAACAACAGTTGAATTTTGTGTGGTAGCAGAGTTAGCAAAACCACCTGCAACTAATGAACGAACACCTGATGATAAGTTATATTGACCACCACCAATAAATGAACATGCCCCGGATGATAAATTACAATACCCCCCGACAACAGATGAATGATAAGTTGTACCTGAATTATATTGTCCACCTAATGCTGCTGAATAATCACCGGAAGCCTCATTATTAACTAATTTTCTAACCGATGAATTAATTCCTGTACCTGTTATGATTACTGCGTTATCTAATGAAGTGAATAACGAACCAATCGAGGCTTTGAAGGATGAACCTTCAGGGCTATCTGTTGTATCACCTGTTAATACAATGTGAACTAATGCGTCTGGTGATATGTAGGGTGGAAAACTTCTATCTGTTAATCTCATTGGTTTTTTGTTTTATATTATAAATAGTTCGTTATTGGAAATCGTATATATCAAAATCCATAAATTCAAAATATTGATAATCTTGGAATTGTTTTGGTACCGGTGGTAATACATTACAAAGTACAACTTCAAATCTTTCACAACCATCTCCGTAAATAACTTTAATACCTACAGCAGGTGCTGTATTAAATTGTGGAGGTAAAATTATAACATTTTCAGGTGGTACAGATGTTACAATTGTGGCAATTAAAATACATTGATTACCATATACATCACACGCATAAATTGTATACGGGAAGTTTGAACCTGTAATTGATAGTATATTAATTGCTGTCATATCTTAAAAAGTATATGCTGGATTTGAGTACGTTAATGAACCATTAACCACCGTTGCGACGACATCACTAAATACATTACTGGTGACTCCATTAACTATAGGTGATGCTAAAATTCTAAAAGATTTTACATTATTTGAGTCAGTTAATTCAACTTTATAATTATATATGTATACAAATTGTACTTGGGTATATGATACCCCAATAGATGTGAAATTATTACAAGTTACTGCGGATAACGAAGGTATTCGAGTATAGGGAGAACTACTACCTGAAAAAGGTACTGTTGCATTAAGATAATTGTTAAGGTAATATACTCCTTGAATAGTACTAGCACTGTTAGTGACAGGAGGAAACTCAACAAAATATCTTGTTACACCAAAAGGTACAACATATTTAGAACCAGTGTTAGATGTAAAATTCTCAACATATGTTGCTCCTGTTGAAGAATTATTAACTGTTGTTACAACATTATTAATATTTAATTGACAATTTATATCACAAGGGTCAAACGGTGCGATATCGTCAGATATTGTTGGCATTGTTATGTTTAAAGTATAATTTCCTCCGGTAGTTCCTGTTGTTACTATACTAGAATAATGTAAATAATACGTTAAAAGAGACGTTCCATCACCACAATTAGTATTTGGAGTGGCGTTTTTTGGTATAAATAATTGAAAATATCTATAATAATTTGGGTCGGCAGAATTAAATGGAGTTCCTGAATAAGGTAATGTTAAATCATAAGATGATTTATAATGGATTAAATCACTTAAACTACTAAATTCCATTTTAATTACCCCTTGCCCTGATGGACCGGTATTTTCTTTTTTAAAAGATATTATGTTTGTGTTAGGTATTGAACAAGTTGCTGAAACATTTATACCAAAAAGCATACTGCAGGATGTTGCGTTCCAATCCAAACTACTTGTTGTTCTATTTCTTAATCCCGTGATATCATCTGTGTATACATTAGTATTAAAACTTGTTGTTGCGAGTGGATTTGCGTCTGTTTTTTGATATTTGTAAATATCGCTATTTATTATTGAACTTTCGGTACATCCGGATACATCAAATTTGACCTCAATTGAAGAACACGAACCCGTAATACCTGTAATAGATGATGATTTTATTTTATATGGTGTATTTAAATAATCATATAAACATAAATCACAATCAAAACTATTCATACAAGTAAAATAAAAATCCCAATTTGTTTGTGAGTTAAATTGGTTTGGAATTACTTCTAAAATTAGATAATCGCCAACATTTCTTGATAATGAGGTTAATGAGGTTACTTTTGAAAAATAATCTGTGGTGCTAGCGGATTTTGGAAATGTCAAATACTCCGCATTGGAAATTGAAATGTTGCCCCCAATTTCCCAATAGTCTAAAATAATTGGATTATTGGAATATGCTGAACCATAGAAAGTTATTTTAAGTGAGTCCGGAATTGATTCCCCTTTAAATTTCCATGCAAAATAATCTGTTGATAAATCTAAATTAAAGGTAGATTGTAATGTTAATGGAACAGTGCCTGATGCGGCAGCAGAAAAATTAACTCTATGAGTATAATTACCACTAACTACAGTTCCATTATCACATGTAAATGGTTGAACATTAACTGTTGTTGCGTTAAAACATTCTAATTCAGCTTGAATATAACCCGTTCCGCCTGTTTGAGAATAATTAAGTCCATTTAGTTTAACTTTATCAATAACTGGAATATATGTTCCGGCTTCAACCATTGGAGAGTTAATACCAAGTAATGGATGTGTTAAATCATATGGTGAAAACGTACTACCATAACCTGACGTAAATGCAAGATTAGTTGATGAATTTGGGCCATACCAAAATATTTTATAATCTGTGATATCATTTTCACAACTACCAGTTAATTCTCCGGCAACAATAATACCAATATTACTAGTTTGGTATGAATCAAAGGATAATTCACAAGTTGTACATAAATCGTTGGATAGTAATTCAAGTGTCGCACAACATGTGGATATGATATCAATAATTCTAATTGTGGTAGTTAAATCAGGTACATTACCCATTACGTATGGGCATAATGGCCCAAATAATTGTGAGTAAGTTACGTTAGTTTGAAAAGGCGTTGTATAATTATCAAAATCTGAATAAATGTTAAATGTTCCCCCTAAAGCGACGGTTCCAGAATTTGTTAAACAAGTTGAGGCTGAAAATGGCATATTTTAATTTTTAAGTTTTATTAAATAGATAACCTTCCAATCCACAGTCAGTACATTCAGATGGAAGTATAGTTCCTGTTGGTGTAGGTGTTGGTGTAGGTGTTGGGACTATTGATTGAGAACATAAGATACAATCACCATCATCTAAAAATCCGTATGGTCCTAATAATAGTGTAATATTATCCTTACCAATAGTGTTATTATTAACTCCAATATATCCAACACACATAACAATTCCATTAACATTGGCTTGATAAACATGAAACGTTTCAATTGGAATGTTTCCTGGTGTAACTATTTGATTTGTGGTATAATACATCATACCATTATAACAACTTTGAAATTGATAACTATATGGACATACAATAGTATCATCAATTGTGTTGAAAGTCACTCCTTGTTCAAAAGTACAAGTACGAGCAATAGGTGATGTAGGTGTTGGTGTTAATGTAGGTGTTGGTGTGGGAGTTGTAGGAACACTTTGAATAGTTGCACTTATAACAACATTACATGGGTCAGTTGGTGTTGGTGTTGGTGTTGGTGTTGGTGTGGATGTTTGAGTATATGTTGGTGTTGGTGTTGTCACATCACAATCAAAAATTGCTGAAAAATCTAAACTAGAACAATCAGGGGTAGGTGTTGGAGTGGGTGTTGGACACGCTCCACTAGAAAAATAAACATCATCTAAATCCGGACACGGATTAAAACAAGGTGATTGACCTGACAATAGACAAACACCATCTAAAACTGTCGATAGACACCATTGAGTAGACCCGGTGTTATAATATATAAATAAACCATTAGTTTGACCTGTCCAATATAGTTGAGAGTTATGTGTCCCGGCACTAAAGTATAAATCGTCAAATGTTGGATAACCAGTGTTTGAAAGGCAATATGTAGAACTACAAGGCATATTATAATGTTAGATTTAAAATTGATTCACAATTATTATTATCAATAACTTTTATGTTAAAAGATGTCAACGTACTCCAAATAGGAGGTATAACCACATTATATGGAAACGTTGAAATTGTGTCTATATATATTGATAAAGTAATAGGGTTATCACATAGATACACTTTAAAAGGAGATACTCCGGTAATATTACTTATAGTTATTTGTGTGCTCATTTCTCTAGGTTATCTCAATAAATATAATAGGAATGAAAAACTTGTGAAGATTGACTGTTATATTATTTTTTCTTATCTTTGCTGTATGTCAGATGATGCCGAAATTTTACTAGAAATACTACACGATATATTAGGTGACGAAAAACTTCACTATGAATCAAAAGGTCAAATATCTTTTGATTGTCCAATATGCGATGAAGAACAACACAAAGGAAACCTTGAGGTAAACTACTTTGAACACGTTTACAAGTGTTGGAGTTGTGGTGATGAGAATAACACCAAAGGACCTTTGGGAAAACTTATAGATAATTTCGGTAATAAGAAACAGAAAAAAATATATAACCTACTTCAACCCGAACAACATAAACCAAAAGAGAAACGTAAAGATATATTAAAACTACCGGATGGGTTTACCCTATTCAAGGACAGCAGTTTAGTTTATCCTGTTCGTCGTCAAGCTTATAGTTATTTAACCCAACGTGGGATTACTGATAATATTATTGAAAAATATGGTATTGGATTCTGTGATAAGGGAGCATTTTCAGGAAGGATTATAATTCCATCTTACGATAGTAAAAATAAATTAAATTATTTTATTGCCAGAAGTTGGGACCCAAATAGTAGAGCCAAATACAAAAATCCTGAATCATCGAAAGATGAAATAATTTTTTTTGAAAATACAATTAATTGGAATGATGATATTCATCTTTGTGAGGGTGCGTTTGATGCGATATTCTTACCTAATAGTATCGCTATGTTAGGAAAACATATGTCCGACTTATT